>RCNC010002203.1_pt1 | contig 23518 bp, 16 predicted proteins | sample 2041301 | NCBI WGS metagenome assembly RCNC01 (sample SAMN09708231, study PRJNA481090) | Marine sediment metagenome, whole genome shotgun sequencing project. | biome: marine sediment; feature: ocean; material: sediment; isolation source: Sewage treatment plant 13A marine sediment (STP13A) ...
GGCCACGTTGACGCCGTATTTGTTGGTGCCATAGGCCAGGAAGTTGACGCCGGACACCGGGGTGCCCATCAGGGTGAATCCGCGGACATGGGGGCCGAACACCGCGCCGGGGCCGGCGCCGGTGATCACTTCCACCAGGTCATCGTTGTCCAGGTCACCGGTGGCCACGTTGACGCCGTATTTCGGCACACCGTAGGCCGCCCATTCGGACAGCGCCACGCCGGTGCTGTCGGGATTCCAGACCCGCGCCAGGCAGTCGTTGGCTTCATTCGGCCCGGGGCCGGTGATGATCCGCGGCGCGGGCTGGGACGGGCCGTTGTAGCTGATGCGGCGCAGCGCGCCGAGATCGGGCCAGGCCGGGTCGAACTGGTCCAGATACCAGAGGGCGCCGTCCGGTCCCACCTGCATGTCGGAGCATTCGGAAATGTCGACGGCCCACTGGTCGTTGTTCGGCTGGCCGGGAACCGGGTCGGCCACCTCCCAGATGCTGCCGTTGAATTTCAGCCGGACCATGAAGCCCTGGTAATATTCGCAAAAGAAGATGTCGCCGTTGTACTCGGGCGGGAAGCTGCTGTCGTTGGGGTAGTCCACCGGGCGGTACATCCCGCAGCCGATCACCGAGGCACTGCCCATGCCGGTGCGGTCATAGAAATAGATCGGCTGGTCGTATTCCGTGCCGCCGGGGCCCCCCGGCTCGTCGCAGCCTGCCGGGGTGCGGATCCACTCCCCTTCGCGGAAGGGCCAGCCGAAATTCTCACCGCCGGTGGCGATGTTCATCTCCTCGTAGTTTGTCTGGCCCACGTCACCGATGATCAGGTCGCCGGTGACCGGGTCGAAGTCGAAGCGGAAGGCGTTGCGCAGGCCGTAGCAGAAGACCAGGTTGGTGTTCTCGTCCCCGGTGAAGGGGTTGTCGGACGGGGTGATGTCGGCCTTGGGCGGCGGCCCGGAACCGCTGCCCGGCATGGCGGACATGTCCAGGCGCATGATATTGCCGAGCAGGCTGTCCGTTTCCTGGGCCGTGCATTCGTTGTTGTCATCACCGCTGCTGAGGTAGAGCATGCCGTCGTTGCCGAAGCGCACGGTGCCGCCGTTCTGGTTGGCAATGAGGTCGGGGATGTCGGTGAGGATGTCGTAACGGCTGGACGGCGCGATGTTCAGGTTGTCGCTGTTCGGGTTGCTCAGGTCGCCGGTGACCGTGTACATCGAGAGGTAGTTGGAGCTCGTCCCCTCGTGGTCGTAGTAGACGTAGATGTAGGGCCGGCTGGGCCAGTCGGCGTCGACATCGATCCCCAGCAGCCCGCGCTCTCCGTGGTCGTTGACGACGTTGGGCACGGTCACCAGCGGGTCGGTGGAGCCGATGGCGCCGTTGACGATCAGCCGGATTTTTGCCGACCACTGCTCCACAACCAGGATGCGCCCGTCGGGGAGAAAGGTGAAACTGGTGGGCATATCGAGATCCGAGACCACCTGGCTGTCGGTGAAATTGTTGGGGACGGTGGCCGCTGCCGCCGGTGCGGCAAACAGGCACAGCAGGCCGAACAGCAGGCCCAGCGAGAGGCCCCGCCGGGCCGTTTCGCGCAGTTGCTCAAGGATCATTGGTCACACTCCTGTGGTAGTTGGGCGTCTCCCGCCGGCGGCCCGTGGCTTTCCGGGTTTCGCGCCGCCGGTGAGGGGAGAACCGGTATCCGGCAATTCATACCTATCTTATCATGATTCGGCGGTGGCGATTCAATGTTCGACTCCGTTCCTTGACACGGAGCCCCCCTGCGGGGAAAAATGGTCTCACTACATGCAGTTGATGACCGCCAAGGAGGCTATAGATGGAGATCACGATCAAGGATGTCGTCGAAACGAAGGTCGATCCGGCGGAACTGAACCCGGACACCCTCGGTTTCGGCGTCCGGTTCACCGACCGGATATTTACCATGGCTTACGACGCTGACAAGGGCGGCTGGCACGACCCCACCATCGGGCCGCTGGAATCCTTCTCGCTCCACCCGGCCTCGGTCTGTTTCCACTATGGCCAGACCATTTTCGAGGGGATGAAGGCCTTTACCCGGGGTGACGGCAAGGCGGCGCTCTTCCGCCCGGAGCTGAACCTGCAGCGGATGAACCGTTCGGCCCAGCGGCTCTGCATGCCGGCCATCGACGTTGACCCGGTGCTGGAGGCGATGATCGAACTGGTGCGGCTGGAACGGCAGTGGATCCCCGGGGAAGTGGGAAGCTCGCTCTATATCAGACCCACCATGATCGGTACCGAGGAGTTCCTCGGCGTTCGTCCGGCCAACCGCTACCTCTTCTTCATCATCCTCTCCCCGGTGGGACCCTATTTCAAGGGGGGCGTGGGCAAGCCGGTGAAGATCATGGCCTCGCACAAGTTCACCCGGGCCGCGTCCGGCGGCACCGGCGAGGCCAAGTGCGGCGGCAATTACGGCGCTTCGCTGCTGGCCAACGAGGAGGCCAAGGAGCAGGGCTACTCCCAGGTGCTCTGGCTCGACGCCAAGGAGCACCGCCTGGTGGAGGAGATCGGGGCGATGAACGTGATGTTCGTCCTCAACGACTCCACCATCGTCACCTCGCCGCTCACCGGCACCATCCTCCCCGGGATAACCCGGAGGTCGATCATCGAGATGGCGCCGAAGCTGGGCTATGACGTGGAGGAACGGAGCGTCTCCATCGACGAGGTGGCCATGTCGGTGCGCCAGGGCAAGATCACCGAGATGTTCGGCTGCGGCACGGCGGCGGTGGTGACCCCCATCGGTACCATCTCCGACCGGGGGCAGGAGTTCTCGGTCTGTGCCGACGAGCCGGGCCCGGTGGTGCGTCGCCTCTACAAGGAGATCACCGACATCCAGTATGGCAAGGCAGAGGACAAGTACGACTGGATGCGGACGGTGGACTAACCTGCGCAATGACAAAAAATCGGGGACAGGCACCGATTTCCTGCGGAAATCGAGAGCCAGTCCCCGTTTTTTGTGTACGCTCACGGATCTTCAGGTGCGGGCGGGGTATCCATCCCCTCAGAGCGCCTGTCGAGGGCTAGATGACAACCCTTACGTGAACCCGAGACCCGAAGCGAGGAGGGGATGGATCCCTCGTCCATCCGCCGTATGACCAATCCCTGATCAAGCCAGGAATTCAGAGGGAGCCGGGTCGGTATCTCTGTCTGAGCGAAATGTCGAGAGGTTCTCGACAACCCTTGCGTGAACCCGAGACCGGTGAGCGAAGACAGAGATACCGACCCGGCGCTCTTTTGAATCAGGCGCCGAACTTGGCCAGGCGACCGGCGTGGGCCAGGGCCAGGGCCATCAGGTTGACCGAGGGCTGGCGTCCCAGGCTGCCGGCGATGGCGGCGATCTCGTCGAAACTCTCCACGGCGTCGGCCCGGCAGAGCGGGCTGCTGAGCAGCACCGGCACCGGGTGCCAGCTGTGGGCCGCCATCTGGCTCGGGGTGGAGTGGTCGCCGGTGATCACCAGCACGTCGGGTTCGAGGTCGGTGATCATCGGCAGCAGGGCGTCCACCTCCTCGATGACCCTGGCCTTGCCCGCGAAATCCCCGTCCTCGCCCCGCGCGTCGGTGGGCTTGACGTGGACAAAGAAGAAATCGTGGTCGTTGTAGGTCGCCTGCAGCGCCTCGAAGGAGGATTTGGGGTCGGGGGTAATGGGGTGAAGCCCCATGCCCAGCAGGCTGGCCACCCCGCGATACATGGGGTAGCCGGCGATGGCGTAGGCGTCCAGTCCGAATCGTTCGCTCATGGAGCGGTAGGCGCGGCCCCGGGCAAAGCCCCGGGTGAGCACGCCATTGGCCTTCTCCTCACCGGACAGCGCTTCCCGGGCCTGGGCCACGAAACGGGCCACCAGCTTCGCGGTGAGGTCCGCCTCGGGACCTTCCGCACCGGGCAGGGCCGCCGGTTCCAGCGGGGCCAGGCCCACCTTCTGTGGGTCGGTGTCGCGCATCTCGCCACTCAGCCCGTCGGCGCGGATGAGGATCATCGCCCGGTGCTCTTTCACCGGCATGATGCGGAACTCCACCTCCGGACCGAGATCCACCTTCTGCTGCAGGATGTCGCAGAGACGGTGACAGACCTCGTTGGGGATACGGCCGGCCCGCCGGTCGGTGATCAGCCCGTCGTCGCCGATGGTGGCGAAGTTGATCCGGGCCACCACATCCCGGGGGGTCAGTTCCATGCCGATGCCCACCCCCTCCAGCAGACCGCGGCCGATGTTGCACTCCACCGGGTCGTAGCCGAAGAGGGCGAAGTGGGCCGGGCCGCTGCCCGGTGTGACCCCGGGCATGATCGGGTCGATCAGGCCGCAGGCCGAACGCCGGACCAGCGCGTCGAGGTTGGGGGTGGTGGCGGCTTGCAGTTCGGTGCCGCGCTGCGGGTCGGGAAGTCCGGAGAGGCCGTCGAGAATCAGGAAGACGATCCGGGTGCTTCCCGGAATCACCAGCGATTCGATAATGTTGTAGTCCATGGTCACGTGGTCACTTTCCGAAATTCCAGAGCACGCCCAAGGCCAGGGCCAGTCCGCCCGCGTCGCTTTCGCCGTAGTAGTAGCTGACACTGTTCACGTGGTCGCCGAGGACGCTGGGGATCAGGCTGTAGCGTACCTCCGCCGTGATGTTGATCTTCTTCTCCGCCCGGAACAGCGCGCCGGCGGTGAAGTGGTAGCCGGGCTTGCTGAAGCTGCTGCCCCCCACGCTGCTGGAGACGTCGATGAGGTAGAAGCCCAGGCCGGCGCCGAGGAAGGGCTGCAGACCCTTGTCCCTCCGGAACATGTACTTGGCGGTGGCCAGGAACCCGTCGTAGGTCAGGTCCTCGGGGATGCCGTTGCTCTCCCAACTGCCGTTGACCAGGTTGACCCGGTTTCCCGACTTGGCGAAGTGGTAGTACTCGCCCTCGATAACCAGGTAGTCGCGGACCCGCCAATCCCAGAGCAGGCCGTAGGTCAGCGCTCCCGAGCCGTAGACAGCATCGTAACTGTCACTGGCATTGGTGGCATCGAAGTAGCCCAGGCGCAGCCCGGCGGCGGAATCTTCGAGGAAACCCGCCTGGCAGTCTCCGGCGGCACAGGTGCAGAGCAGCATGACGACGGCCCCCAGTCCGGTTTGTATCCACGTCCGTTTATTCTTCATTCTTCAGGGACTCCTTGGAATTGTGTCGCAACAGGGTGGCGAACGGGCGCCGGGTCAGTCGATCCAGCCGCTGCCGCCCTCGGACAGCCGGGAGAGGGCGATGCGGGCGTTGATCAACCCGTAGCCGTATTGCTCGTCCCAGCCCGTGGGGCCCTCGTCCACTGCCGTCTCGCGCAACAAATTGCGGATGGCGGAAGGCTGGTTGACCCCCATGGAGGCGATCAGCGCGGCCACCCCCACCGCGTGGGGGCAGGCCATGGACGTTCCCTGCCACCAGTAGAAGCGGAAGGTGGAGAAACTGCCGCTGTAGGATTCCTGGACCACGCCATCGGCGTGGCCGTCACTGTCCTGATCCACCCGGGTGTCGCCGCCGGGCGCCGAGAGTTCCGCTGCCGGGCCGTACTGGGAGTAGTAGGAACGGGTGCGGTCGAGGCGCGTTGCCCCCACCGCCACGCAGAAGGTGTCGTTGGCCGGGAAGTCGATGCCGGTGTCCCAGTCCGGGTCGTCGGCGTCGTTGCCGCAGGCGGCGAAGCTGAGCATCCCCTGGTTGAAGGTGGTGAGCAGGGCGCCGCGCACGGTGCTGGTGCCGCCCACGCCGCCGAGGCTCATGTTGGCGATCTTCGCACCGTGGTCAGCGGCCCAGCGCAGCGCCTCGGCGATGTCGCCGTGGGTGGCGGTTCCCTCGGCTCCCACCACCCGCAAGGGCATGATGGAGCTGTTGAAGGCCACCCCGGTGGAGCCGTAGCCGTTGTTGGTGGCCTGGGCGATGGTGCCGGTGACGTGGGTCCCGTGGCCGTCCTGGTCGTTGGCGTGGCTGTCGTTGTCCACGAAGTCCCAGGAGTGGACGAAGTTCACGCCGGCCAGGTCTGGGGCACGGCCGAACTGGCCGAAGTTCTCGTAGGCCACACCAGAGTCGATCACCGCCACGATAACCGACGGACTGCCGCCGCGGTTCAGGTCCCAGGCCCCTTCCATCTCGATCTGGGCGAAGTTCCACTGCCAGGAGGGCCGGCAGAGCAGGTTGCGTTCGGCGTATTCCACCTCCTGGTGCACCATCAGCCGGGCGGCGGTGACCTCTTCGGAGAGTCCGTTGTTGAAGGTCACCAGATGCACGCCGCAGCGGGGGTAGTGTTTCTTCACCGCGGCGTTTTCCAGGGCCAGGATCTCATGCATCCGATCGCTGCCGGTACCGGCGAATTTCACCAGCACCTCGTTGGGCGCGAATTCGAGGTTGGCCTCCTCGGCCGCAGTGGAGCCGAAGTTGTTGGCCAGGATGATCAGGTCCAGCCCGTCGATGTCACCTGTCTGGTTAAAGTCGGCAGTGAGTTCGTAACGCTCCTCGCCCTGCAGCGCACCAAAGGTGTGGGCAAAGAGGATCAGATCCATCCCGTCGATCCGGCCGGATTCATCGACGTCCCCGAGGAGCGCCATGGCGGGCGGGCCGGAAAGAAGCAGGAGGATCGCCAGCGTCAGTGTGGTGACGCCGATCAGGCGACAGGTCGGGTTCATTGCAGTCTCCCCTGGGGTATGAGCCGCTCTACCCCTCGTTGCGGCAGCGGGTCAGCCCGGATGCCGGTTGGTCAACAAAGTCATCATAATGATTCTAACACAGCCACTGACATGAATTTTAACTGGTGAATATTTTAGGAGGCCGGCTTCAGGCGCGTCAAGGGAGGCCTCTCAGAGGGCGTAGCCCAGGCGCAGGGCGGTGGCCGGGACCGACTGGTTCGAGCAGGGTTCGATGAAATCCCGGCCCTGGAGACGGAAGGGCAGGAAGACCAGTTCCGCTTTGCGGATGCGGATGGCCGAGCCGGGCACCAGGGGGGCCAGACGCCGGTTACGGCTGAACATGCTGCAGAGGATGATCTTCACTGCCTGGGCCGCTTCGGTGAGGGGCAGTCGCAATGATTCGGCCTGTTCACCGAAGTGGAACTCCCGCGTTTCCTCGGGGCGGTCATAGGGCGCCAGGGTAATGTTCCCGGCCAGGCGGATCAGCACCTGGGGGTTGAGCTTGAACGCGGGGACAAAGAGCCGCAGCGGGTCCTCCTCCCAGGAATCGGGAACTGGCTGGTAGGGGATCAGGGCCCGGCGCATCTCGGCCCGGTTGCTCAGCGGAATCCCGTTCAGTTGCAGGTCGAGCTGCCAGAAGGGAAGGAACCGTCCCCCTGGTCCCGGGGCGGCGGTACGCAGCACCCGGTAGGCCAGGGGCTGGTAATCCTGGCCATGTATCCTCCAGCCCCGCAGGCAGTTGTTGCAGACCAGGGCCACGGCGCTGGACACCGCCGGCAGGCCGCCGCCGCACTCGGGGCAGACCAGGGTGAGGAAGCGCATGGACACGGCGGTCCGCGGCTGGCGGCTCTCCCGCTCCAGCACCTGGAATTCGTCCGTGGTGAGCTGGTGGCGGAACGCGGAGCCGAGCCATGCCCCGTGCAGCTCACCGCCTTCTCCGGACGGATCGCGGGTCAGCAGAAACGGGGCATGGATCAAACACTCTGTCTCCCCGATGAACCGTTCCAGGTCAGGACGCTCGGCTTCAGCCATTTTCACCCGGGTCTGGGCCGTCTGCAGGGCCTGATGGTCGGGGATGGCGGCCGGCAGCGCTTTGCGGCCGTGGGACAGCAGGGTCAGCGGGGCCACCTGGGGGCGGATGCCCAGCGTCGCCGATGAGGGGAGGCCTTCCACGGCGGGGGTGGTGGCGTCCAAAAGGGTTCCGCTGATCGTTTCGCCCCGCACCAGGTAGCGAATCCCGCGGAAGCGCCAGAAGGGCAGGTGGACCAGGGTCTCCCGGCCGTCCCTGGGGCGACGGTGGGCTTCCATGTAGTAGGTCAGCGGCCCCCGGGGGCAGAGGTAGAGGGACGTGCGGCAGAAGGGGCAGACCAGCAGGGGGCTGCCCACATCAAGTTCCACTGCGGCCCCGCACTGGGGGCATTCGCTTCGGGCCTGCCAGGGTTTGCTCTTTTCCACGGCGCACCGGTCGGTTCAGGGGCGGGGCTCCGATGGCTCAGAGCTTTTCCCCGCACTGGTTGCAGAAGACCGATTCCGGCCGGTTCTCGGTACGGCACGACGGGCAGGCCCGTGCCGCGGCCGGGCTGCTGGCTGGTGTCCCGCAAGCAGGGCAGAACCTGGCCTTGGGGCTGAGGTTCTTGGCGCATTTTGCACACTTGCGCAGAACCAGCACCTGGTGTCCGCAGTGGGGGCAGAATCGCGCTCCCGGCCCGACGGGCAAACCGCACTCCGGGCAGGGCCCGTCATCCTCGGGCCGGGCTGCCGCTGCACTTCCCGGCGCGCCGCCATGCATGCCGGACAGCAGGCCGGGGACCATCAGCCCCAGGCCCATGCCGATCCCGCCCTCAGCCGCACCGCCGCTGGCCGCGGCTTTTTCCAGAGCCATGGCCGTTTTCATCTTCATCAGGCCCGGCAGGTCGTCGCCCAGGACACCCAGGCGGCTGCGGTCGTCGATGGCCTGCTGGACGTCCGCCGGCGGAGTGATGGCATTGAGGTAGAGATCGCGCAGGCCGAGGCCGTACTGGGACAGGTCGGCGGCCAGCCGCTGGGTCAGCCCGTCGGAGAGCTCGGCGTAGCGGCTGGGCAGGTCGATCAGGGAGCCCAGGTGTTCACCCAGGTGGTCGTTCAGACGGGAGACCACGATCTCGCTGAGATAGTCCTCCAGCCGGGAGATGTCGTAGGTCGGCTCGGTGCCCACCAGGCTGTTGACAAAGAGCACCGGCTGGGTGACCTGGATGTTGCAGATGCCGTGGGCCCGCAGGCGGACCAGGCCCAGCTCGCTGTCGCGGAAAGCCACCGGGTCGCGGGTGCCCCACTTGAGGTTGTTGATTACCCGCAGGTTGACGAAGTAGACCTCGGCCCGGAAGGGGCTGGTGCCGCCCCAGGGCAGGGACAGCAGTTTGGTCAGCAGCGGTACGTTTTTGGTGGTCAGGGTGTGCCGCCCGGGACCGAGGGCGTCACAGGCCACGCCGCCGGAATAGAAGACCGCGGCCTGGCTGTCGCGAACGATGCACTGGGCGCCGAACTTGAACTCACCCGAGCCGTGCTCCGGCAACCGGTGGGCGACCTCGGTACCGCTTTGGTCGAACCACTCCAGAACTTCCAGAAAAACCACATCCCTTAAAGTCGCCATCGTGGGATCCTCCGCGTCATTGTGCAGCCACACTCCTCTTACGCATTACGGTACCGCCATATTCTTTAACGGCTGCCGGAGGGGCTGTCTTGAGGTCTCTTCCGCGGGGCACAGGGCCGGGCAGGGGTGTTTCGTTGACAGTGCAAATCACTGTCACGTATGATGCTTTTCCTGATTCAGCACTCATCCTCCGGGCCGGCGGAACCCGAAACCGGCCGGAAAACAGAGATCACATCGCCATGAAACCCCGCGTGGTCACCATCATCCTCAACTGGAACGGTAAGGACCACCTCGGTTGTTGTCTCGATTCGCTGCTCCTCACCACCTATCCCAATCATCACATCCTGCTGGTGGACAACGCCTCCACCGACGGCAGTGTGGAGTTTGTCCGCGATCGCTATCCCGATGTGGAGGTGGTGGTCAATGACGGCAACATCGGTTTTGCCCGGGGCAACAACGTGGGGTTCCACCATGCCCTGAAATCGGGCGCGGATTACGTCATGCTGCTCAACGCCGATACCGAGGTGAAGCCGGACTGGCTGGACCGTCTGATGGAGGTGATGGCGGCCGACCCGAACGTGGGCATCTGCGGTTCGAAGATCATGATGTTCTCCCAACGGGGTCTGATCAGCAGCTTCGGACACGGCATGAACCTGCTGGGGTTTGCCTGGGATGCCTTTGTGGGGCGGATCGACGGGCCCCGCTGGCAGGAGGTGCGGGAGGTGGTCAGCGTCTGTGGCGCCGCCCTGCTGATCCGGCGCGAGGCCCTGGAGGCGGCGGGGCTGTTCGACCCGATGTATTTCGCCTACTACGAAGACGTGGACCTGGCTCTGCGGGTGCGGATGTGCGGCTACACGGTGAAGGTGGCCCCCGGCTCCATCGTCTACCACAAGTACTCGGCATTTTTCGAGCTTCAGCCGTTGACCAAGGTCCTGCTCTCCAAGCGGAACTACTTTCTCTTCGTGCTCAAGTTCTTCCCTCTGCGCAAGATCCCCTGGGTCTTCACCCGGATCATCGGCCGGGAGTGGGAGCTGTTCAGCGAGAACCTGCGCTCCGGGCACTACACCTACTGCCGGATGAGGATCCATGCCTTCCTCGCCACGTTGTACCGGCTGCCCACCATCATGATTTCCCGGCTGCGAAACCGCAAGGCAATTCCAGCTTCTTTCTGGGGCCTGCTGGAGCAGCGGGTGGATGTGCCGGTGAACTTCGGCCAGGAACTCGACTACGATCCCTTTGTCCCCCCCGAGGGCGGCCGCTACCCCCACCGGGTGATCATGGGGGTCAGCGACGGGCACCTGGGCATGGGGTGGTACAACCTGGATGGCGAGGACGGCGGGCGGTTCCGCTGGATCGGCCAATCGGCGGTCTGCCGTCTGGGCATACCGGAAGGGGAGGGGCTGACCCTGCAGGTTCACGTCAACTGCCCCTACGCGCTGGTCAATGTGCCGCAGCTCACGGTTTATGGGAACGATGAATGCCTGGGCTCGGTGGCGGTGCTGGACAGCTGGCAGACACACCACTTTCCGGTGGAGCGCAACGGGGAGGACCACTGCCTGGTCCGCTTCGAGGTGGATGCCATCTTCGAGGCCGAGCTGACCCGCTGCATCATGGACCTGGGCATCATGGTCCACGAGATCAGCCTGCTGGACTGTCTCTCCCCTTTCCTCCGCCTGCCGCTGCCGGAGGAGCCGCTGCCCGGGATCTACCTCGAGGGCGGGCGGCTGCCCACCAGCCTGACCCCCGGCAAGCTGCTGGCGCGGATCCGGGTGACTTCCCACCCCGAGCGGATGTATGCCCACGCCGAGATCCCCATCGAGGTGGAGCTGGAGAACCTCGGTGACACCGTCTGGCTGGCCAATCCGCTCCCTGGCGGCGGGCACGTGGCTCTGGGGCTGACCCTCTTCGATGCCGAGGGGAAAATCGTCCGCGAGGCCTTCCCCAGGTTCTATCTGGCCCGCAACATCTTCCCCGGCCAGACCGACCGGGTGTTCGTCTCGGTTCCGCCGCTGCACTGCCACGGCCAGTTCAGGCTGAAGATCGATCTGGTGGACGAGCTCATCGACTGGTTCGAGAACCGCGGCTCCAGCCCCTGCGAGCTTCCCATCGAGCTGCAATGAACATACTGCACCTGGTACACCGTTACTGGCCCTCCCACGGCGGCGCCGAGAAGAGTTTCCAACTGCTCTCGAATTCCTGGGCCGCCGCCGGGCACCAGGTCACCGTCTACACCACCAACGCCCTGGACTTCCGCTATTTCTGGGACAGCGACGCGGCTCACCTGCCACCCGGCGAGGAGACCGTGGACGGTGTGCGGGTGGTCCGCTTTCCGGTACGCTACCTGCCGTTTCACCGCACTCCGGACAGCGCCGCGTCGCGGCTGCCCCTGGCTGCGGCCCGGGGATGGCTGGCCCACTCGCCCTGGCTGCCGTCGCTGATCAGGGCCAGCGGGCGGACCCACCGTTCCTTCGACATCGTCCATGCCAGCTCGCTGCCGGTGAACGCCATCATCCGGGCCGGTTGCCGCATCGCCCGCCGGGCCGCTATCCCGCTGGTCATCTCGCCGCACGTCCACAGCGGGGAGCGCTGCGAGCCGGGGGGGCTGCTGGGGCACTACACCGAGCCGGAGCAACTGGCCATGCTGGGCGCTGCCGACGCGGTGATCGCCAAGACCGACGGCGAGGCGGAACTGCTGGCCGGCCACGGTGTGGCCGCCGAGCGCATCACCGTGGTTCCCAACGGCCTGGACCTTGACTCAATGGGCGGGGGGGATGGCGAGCGATTCCGGCAGCGCTACGGCGTTGACGGTCCGCTGGTGCTCCACCTGGCCCACAAGTCGGTGCTCAAGGGATCCCGCGACACGGTGGAGGCGATGAAACTGCTCTGGCGCCGCGGATCCGCGGCCCGGCTGGTGCTGGCCGGTTCCACCGAGGAGGGTTTCGGCAGCTACCTGCGCGGCATTGATCCGGTTTTCCGCGAACGGATCATCGACCTGGAGAGCCCGGACGAGCAGGTGAAGAAGGACGCCCTGGCCGCCCAGGATGTTTTTGTCCTGCCCTCCCGGGCCGACTCCTTCGGCTACGTTTTTCTCGAGTCATGGTATTATGGAAAACCGGTGATCGGGGCCATGGCCGGGGGTATTCCGGCGGTGATCGACGACGGCGAGGACGGGTTGCTGGTGCCCTGCGGACAGTACCGCGTGCTGGCCGAATACCTCGACCGGCTGTTGCGTGATACCGGCATGCGAGAGCGCCTGGGCCGGGCCGGCCAGGAGAAGCTCCGCCGGCGGTACGATTGGGAACGGACCGTCTTTCCGCTGTATCAGGACTTGTACACCCGACTGACCACTGAACGCCGCTGAGCGCGGCGATGGGGGACTGGAGACATTTCCATGGGCAAAATCGTACCGCGACTGTTCAAGGGGACCAGGGACTTTCTGCCGAAGGATATGCGGCAACGGGAGCGGGTGGCCGGCATCTTCCGCTCGATCTTTCTGCGTTACGGCTACGAGCCCCTGGAGACCCCGGCCATCGAGCGCTACGACCTGCTCACCGGCAAATACGGCGCTGACGCCGAGAAGCTGATCTACCGTCTGGACTACAAGGGCGGCCGCGAGCTGGCGCTGCGTTACGATCTCACCGTCCCCCTGGCCCGGGTGGTGGCCATGTATCCCGAGCTGGGCCTGCCGTTCAAGCGCTACCAGATGCAGCCGGTCTGGCGGGCCGACCGGCACTCCAGCCGCCAGGGGCGCTACCGGGAGTTCATCCAGTGCGACGCCGACTGCGTGGGCAGCCGGTCGATCATCGCCGACGCCGAACTGATCGCCATCCTCTACGAGGCCTTCCGCCAGCTGGGCTTCGACTCGGTGCGTATCCGGCTCAACGACCGCCAGTTGCTCAGCGGCATCATCCTCGGGTCGGGGGTGGCCGAGGGGATGGAGGACGAAGTCTGCCGGAGCATCGACAAGCTGGAGAAGATCGGCGCCGAAGGTGTGCTGGCCGAGCTGGACGCCAAGGGGATCGATGCCGCCGCCTCACGGGAAATCCTCCGCCTGCTGGATCTCCCGGGCGACCGGCAGGAACGGTCCGCCGCGTTGAAAAACGCGGTGGGCTCCCGACCGGAAACCATCACCGGCCTGGAAACCATCCAGCGGCTCTACCAGCTGCTGGAACCCCTGGGGGTGTCCGAACAGGCTGTTTCCTTCGACCCGCACCTGGCCCGCGGGCTGGACTATTATACCGGCCCGATCTTCGAAACGGTGCTGGACGACCTGCCACATATCGGCAGCCTCTCCGGCGGCGGGCGTTACGACGGCATGATCGGCGAGCTCACCGGCCGGGACCTGCCGGCCACCGGGACCACCCTCGGCCTCGACCGGATCACCACCGCCCTGGACCAGCTGGAGCAGGACACCGAGGCCCCGCCCGCGGCCGCCGTCCTGATCACCGTGTTCGACGATCAGCTGGCCGCCGATTCGCTGACGCTGGCGGCCGAGCTGCGCAGCAGCGGCGTGACCGTTGAAGTCTTTCCCGGCACGGAGAAACTGGGCAAGCAATTCGGTTACGCCGACCGCAAGGGAATTCCGCTGGTGGCCGTGCTGGGGCCGGAGGAACTGGAGCGCGGCGTGGTGCGAATCAAGGATCTCGCCTCGGGGGAGCAGCAGGAAGCGGCGCGGACGGAGCTGGCCGCGGTCATCCGCTCCCGAGCCTGACCACGCCCCCGCCTGACGGCACCACGGTACAACATGCCTGTCATCGCGAGGAGCAGGCGTAGCCTGCGACGCGGCTATCTCTCTTCAGGAGTCGCAAGAGGTGACAGTCACCTGTTTTCTGCCAGTTCTCATGCAGATATCCGTGCTAAATAACCCAGTGACAGTCACCTCTTGGGCTGTGCCTTTCGCTGGCTTCCCGTGTCTCCAACGGGTCAGGGGCTGGCAATGACAGGGGGGGCTCAGCCCTTGCGGGGTACGATCTCGCCGGTGCCGGTGAGGTCGATCACCTCTTCCCCCAGCAGGTGGCGGAAGATGAGCAGGGTCTCGTATTCGCTCACCGGGCTGATCTGGGTCAGGGCGCGGATGTTGGTCACTCCGTCGATCTGTGAAACGATGAACCCCTGTTCGGTGCTGAGCCGCAGGTTCACCAGTTCTTCCAGCCCGCGTTTGAGCACGGGAACGTGGGTCGGGCTGATGATGGTGCTGTAGATCAGTTCCGCCGCCGATTTTTCAACCCTGGTCAGCGCCTCATCCCCCCCCGCTTCACCGGCTGCCTGCGCCCGCAGGACCTTCATGCAGTCGAGGGTGGCCGGCAGGTCTTCGGCGTCGATGTTCGCCCGGCAGCGGTTGAGGTTCTCCACAAAGGTCAGCTGTCTCTCCGGCTGCTGTTCCACGGCAAGATCGCGGTCCACCCGCAGCAGGCCCGTCTCCACGAACTCGTGGAGCCTCTTGAGCAGGACGAATTCCGGCGCCCGGGAGTTCTCGCTGATGCCGGCAATGGTCAGCCCCTTGCGCACCAGGTCCACCAGGAGGCGGTCGAAGCCCTCCAGGGCCCCGGCTTCCGCGGCGCGCTGTTTGTTCACCGCCAGCACCATGCGGTTGGTGGACAGGGTGTCCCGGATCATCTCCATTTCGTCCTTGCGCCGCAGCCCCTCCAGGGTCAGTCCGGTGACGTCGAGCCTGAACTGGTTCAGGGCCCACTCCGGAAGGTCGTCGGCCACGAAGTGAAAATTTCCCTCGTTCCAGAGGAAGAGGTCATAGATCGTTTCCTCGGCCTTGAGCTGGAGAATGCTGACCAGCGATTCCTTGTCGAGGATACCCATCCGGCAGAGGATTGTCCCCAGGGTCTCGCCGCCGGAAGCCTGGTCGGAGAGGGCGGCCCGCAGGTCGTCTTCGGTGATCCGGCCGTGGTGCAGCAGGAACTGGCCCAGCCGTTCGCGGGAGATGTTGGACCCGGCCGAGACCAGCTTCCCCTCGTGGATGTAGACCTGCTTGCGGACGCTGCCGTTCTGCAGGTGCAGGGTGCCGGTCTTGTGACCCAGGCAGATCCACTGCAGCAGATCGGCCAGGTTCATGGTGCTCAGGTTTCCGGCAAGCTGGGTGGGCGAAGAGTCGGGCATAAGGAATCCACTGAACCGCAACACCGTTCCTCGGGAGCGGCGCTGTTCTCACTGCTGTTGAAGGTTGTTAAACCTGCTTAAATTAGCATAACACTCATGGGCCGTCAAGAAATCCCCTGCCATTGGTATCGTCTTAACATATACTTAACATTAGAGATAATTCTATCAATCTTCACTCGGCGGTGCTTCGATCCATCCGCCTCCCAAAACCTCCTCACCCCGGTAGATCACCGCTGCCTGTCCGGGGGTTATGGCCCGCTGGTTCTGGTGGAATCGCACATGGAGGGAGGCTCCGCCTCCGCCGGTTTCGATGGTGGCCGGCGCGCCGGGATGGCGGTAGCGGATGCGTGCATCGGCTTCAAGGGGAAGCTGCGGAGGGGGCTCGGGTATCCAGTTCACTCCGGAGAGGGTCAGCCGCCGGCTGTGAAGATCCTCTTCACGTCCCACCACCACCCGGTTGGTCTCCGGTTCCAGCCGCAGCACATACCACGGCCGGGTGGAGGGGAGGTCCAGCCCGCGGCGCTGGCCCACGGTGAAGTGGTGGATGCCCTGGTGCGTGCCCAGCGGGGTACCGTCGCGGTGGACGATCTCCCCGGGCCCCGGTGCGGAGGCCAGGCGTTCGGCCAGGGCGGGCACGCCGCTGTCCCCCCAGGCGGAGAGAAAGCAGATGTCCTGGCTTTCCGCCTTGACGCCGGCGGGCAGACCGCGGCTCTGGGCCAGTGACCGGACATCGGCCTTGGTCATCCCCCCCAGGGGAAAGCGAGCGAACTCCAGCTGCTCCTGGCCCAGTCCAAAGAGAAAGTAGGACTGGTCCTTGGTCGCGTCCGTCCCGGTGAGTAGCCGCCAGCCCGAGGGGCCCGGCTCCCGCCGCACGTAGTGGCCGGTGGCCAGCGCGGAACACCCCAGTTCCGCCGCCTGCCGGGCCAGCAGGCCGAACTTCACCGAGACGTTGCAGCGGGCGCAGGGGTTGGGGGTCAGCCCGCCGCAGTAGGCGTCGGCAAAGGGTCGGACGATCAGCTCCTCGAACTGCCGGTGCAGGTCCACCACCTGGTGGGGTATCCCGATCAGTGCCGCTGCCTCGGCGGCATCGGCTGCCGGGTCGGTCCCCGGGGAACCGGGCGGCGTGAGCCGCATGGTGATGCCCAGCAACTGGTGTCCGGCCTCGGCCAGCAGCAGGGCCGCGGTGGTGGAATCCACGCCACCGCTCATGGCCACGGCGATCCTGTCCTTGTGGCAGCTGTCCATCAGCCCTCTCCTCACCGCCGGCCGCCGGAGAGCCGCCGCAGCCTTTGGACCACTTCGGCCAGGCCCTCCACAAAGCGGTCCAGTTCTTCGGCGGTGGTCCCCCGGCCGGTGGATATGCGGATGGTGGCGCGATTCAGGTCTTCCGCTACCCCCATGGCCCCCAGGACCCGCGAGGGTTCCGGCGAGGTGGAGGAGCAGGCCGAGCCGGTGGAGACCGCAAAGCCCTTCAGGTCGAGGTTGATGGCCAGGGTGTCTCCCTCGAGGCCGGCCACCGCCAGGGAAGTGGTGTTGGGCAGCCGGGGGCCGCCGCGGCCGTGCACCGTTGTGCCCTCGATGGTTTCAAGGATCTGCGACTCCATCCGCTCCCGCATGGTTTCCAGTCGCGCGGCAACCTCGGCCTGGGATTCGGCAGCCAGCCGGGCGGCATCCCCCGCCCCGCAGAGCAGGGGCACGTTTTCCGTGCCGGCGCGGAGCCCGCGCTCCTGGCCCCCGCCCACCATCAATGGCGCCAGGCGAACGCCGCTCCGGATGTAGAGGAACCCGCAGCCCTTGGGCCCGTGGAACTTGTGCGCCGAGAAGGACAGCAGGTCGGCGCCCGTCTCCTTCGTGGACAGCGGCAGCTTGCCGCCGGCCTGCACCGCATCGGAGTGAAACAGCACACCGGCCTCGCGGCAGACCCGGGCCAGTTCGGCCACCGGCTGAATGGCGCCGGTTTCGCTGCTGGCATGAATCACCGAGACCAGCCGGGTCTCAGGGCCGATGGCCCGGCGCAGTTCGTCCGGGTCCACCTGGCCGTTCCCGTCCACCCGCAGGCGCCGCACCCCTACGCCCTCCTTTTCCAGGGCCCGGCAGGTCTGCTCAACCGCATCGTGTTCGATGGGGGAGGTGATCAGGCGGGCCGGCCCGTTTCCCCCCGCCGCCGAACCGAGGGCCCCGCGAATGGCGATGATATCGGCCTCGGTTCCCGAACCGGAGAAGAGCATGTCCCGGGGAGCGGCACCGATGAGCTGCGCCGCCTGGCCGCGGGCTTTTTCCAGCAGGGCCTTGGCCCGCTGACCCTGGCGGTGCTGGCTGGAGGGGTTGCCGTATTCCTCGCCAAACAGCCGGCTCATCAGTTCCAGCACGCCGGGGTGCAGCGGGGTGGTGGCATTGTGATCGAGATAGACCCGTTCCATGAATCTTCCTTTACCGAACGTTCCACTGTGAGTAAAAGCTTAGTATATACTACCCCCCACCGGGAGACAGGTTCTCAGCCGAAGCACCATTACTGTCCGGCCGCAGCCGCCGGAGGACTGTCATGGCCGTGATCACCATGCTTACAGATTTCGGGTCGCGGGACTGCTATGTGGGGGTGATGAAGGGCGTTATCCTCGGTATCGATCCCGGGGCGCGGCTGGTGGACCTGACCCACGAGGTGGACGCGGGGGACGTTGCCGCCGCCGGGTTCATCCTGGCCGCGGCCTGGCGCTGGTTCCCCCGGGGAACCGTGCACCTGGCGGTGGTGGATCCGGGAGTGGGGACGGCTCGCCGGCCCCTGGTGGCCCGGGCTGACGGGCAGTGGTTCGTGGGCCCGGACAACGGTCTGTTCACCGCGGTGCTGGATGCCGCCGACCGGGTGAGCGTCCGTGAACTGACCGATGAGAGTGTGCGGCTCCGGCCGGTGAGCCGGACCTTTCACGGCCGCGACATCTTCGCCCCGGCTGCGGCCTGGCTCTCCCGCGGGAGCTCCGGGGAGCGGATGGGGCCCGTGCTCGAGCGACCGGTGCGGGGCGAGTGGCTGACGCGGCCGGCCCGGGAGGAAGGGGGCGCGGTCCGCGGGGTGGTGATGCACGTGGACGTGTTCGGCAACCTGATCACCAGCATCCCCGGTGCGCTGCTCCAGCAGGTGGCTCCAGGGGACGGTCCGCCGGTGCTGGAATGGGACGGCGGGCGGACCACCCGGCTGGTGGAAACCTATGCCGAAGCCGAGCCCGGGGAACCGGTGCTGCTGGTGGGCAGTTCGGGATATCTGGAAATCGCAGTGAACAGGGGAAGCGCCGCCGGAATCACCGGGGTGGGGCGCGGGGACCATCTCCGCCTGCACCGCCCGGAGGGGCCTCCCACGAAATAGAGAGGATGAGGGGAAAGGACGTCAGATGAGAAGTTACGGCAGACGCGGACGACGGGGTGGAAGTTCAAAAGTGCGCGGCCGCCTGCTGGGCGCCGTGGTCGTGATGGCCATCGGCCTCACGGCCTGGCTGCTGTTTTCAATGCACACAGTCCGGGGTGGGATCCGCTTCCTGCTGGAAGGTGAGCAGGCCCGGGCCGCATCCGGCTTCCAGCGGGCCCGCACCCTGAAGCTCCTCCGCGGCGGGGCCGAGGAGGGGACCGCTCTTCTCGCCCTGGAAACCGGCGACTACGGTTCGACGAGGCCGGCCGCTGCCTGCTCCGGCTGTCGGGGCTGCCGGGAAAGTGGCCGGCGTTCGCCCGCACCTACCTGCAGCGGGGGGATTACCGGGCGATGGAGATCCTCTGCCGCTATCTCGGGGAGCGGGGAATCGAGGGGGACGAACTCAGTTTTTATCTCGGCTGTGCCTACTGCGGCCTCAACCGTCTGGAGGAGGCCAAACGGACGCTGGCCCCGCTCCACCGGCCGGGCATCTCGCCCTTCGGGGAACAGGCGGACCGGCTGATCGAACTGACCGAGAAGAAAGCCCGCCGGGGACGGTTTGCCGCGCTCCTCGACCGCAACGGGATCGCGCTGGCCGAGCTTGATCTGGAGAGCGGCCTGTTCGACGGCCTGGAGGAGGGGATGGACACCCTGCTTGGCCGGGGGACCGAAGAGCGGTGGGGACTTGAAGGGGTCCTGGGCAGCCTGGAACGGAACAACGTCACCGTGCTGACCATCGACGGGGATCTGCAGCGGGCCGCGCACCAGGCGCTGGACGGCAAGCGGGGCGCCGTGGTGGTGATCGATCCGCTCACCGGAGACCTGCTGGCCGTGGCGTCCAACGGCGCCGATGACGGCCCCAATCCCGCCCTGGGCCGTTACTACGAGCCGGCTTCGGTGATCAAGCTGATCACCCTGGCGGCAGCCCTGGGGGAAGGCCCGCTGGAGCGTTTCGACCTCTTCCCCTTCCAGTGTCCGGGGAACATGACCATCGAGGGCAAGCTGTTCTATGACTGGCGGGCCCACGGGAAAATACGCCATGTGGAGCATGCCATGGCCGTTTCCTGCAACCTGGTCTTTGCCCGTCTGGGAATGCTGCTGGGCAAGGCCCGACTGGTGAAGGAACTTGAGGGCTTCGGGTTTGGCGGCCGGCTGGAGGGCGGTCTGCTGCCCATGGAGATGGGTCTGTTCCAGGGGGATGCCGACTCCACCTGGGACCTGGCCCGGCTCGCCGTGGGCCTGGATTACATCCGCAGCACCCCGCTGCACCTGGCCCTGATGGCCGCGGTCATCGCCAATGACGGCCAGATGATGAAGCCCCGGCTGCTGCTGCGGCGGGAGAATATCCTCGGGGGGACGGTGGTGGAGACGGCCACGGAATCCCTGGGCACCGTAATCGAACCTGCGGTTGCTGCTGCCCTCACCGATGCCATGTTCGAGGTGGTGGAGAGCGCCGAGGGCACCGGGCGCCGGGCCGCCATCGACGGCCTCGATCTGGCGATGAAAACCGGCACCGGCGGCGACCGCCGGGCCGGGCTGGACGGCATCGTGGTGGGCTTTGCCCCGGCCCACGAACCGCGGGTGGCCTTTTGTGTGGTGCTGGAGAAGGCGGGCAAGGCCGAACTGGCCGCGGCCAAGGCCAGCAGGACCCTGCTGGAGGCGGTTCTCTACAAACTGGAACTGCTGCGGGGCGACTGAGACGTCCGCCACCGATCGCCGCCCCGGGAAGCGGTTTTTTATCGCCAAATCGGGTTGACAACCCCGGTCGGATGCGATAGAGATAGCTTTCGTTTCAGACAGCAACAGCATGACGTGACCGTGAGCGGGCGTAGCTCAGTTGGTAGAGTACAAGCTTCCCAAGCTTGGGGTCGCGGGTTCGATCCCCGTTGCCCGCTCCAACCTCCCCGATCCCTTGGGACACGGGAGGTTTATCCGCCTGTTGCAATGGTCCCGGCGAGCCGCATTCCGGGACATGGTATGGTCCATCGAGTGAGGAAAGACTGATGTCCCTCTTCGGGAACAAATCGAACAGGAAGGCCGGCCCGCCGCCGAGGGAGGAGGAACGGCCCAAAGCCGAACCAGCCAAAGCCGCCCCCCCCTGGAAACCGAGCACACCGGCCGCCACACCCGCTCCGGCGGAGAAGAGCGAACCATTCGGAGCGTCAACCGGAACAGCAACCGAGTCCCACTCGACCATGGAGAGGAAAGGGGTGATTACCATTATCGGGCAAGAGATCACGATCAAGGGCGAACTTCTCGGCGACGGTGACGTGACCCTGGAAGGGCGCGTCGAAGGGAAGATCATCCTCAAGAAGAACCTGGTTGTGGGCGAAAAAGGCCACGTGGAAGCCGACATCCACGCCGCCACCGTGACCATCAGCGGCAAGGTTTTCGGCAATGTCTTCTCGGAGAACAAGGTGGAGATCGTTGCCACCGGTTTCCTCGAGGGCAACATCCACGCGCCGAAAATCGTCATCGCCGAGGGCGCCCATTTCAAGGGCAGCGTCGACATGAGCAGTGTGTCGAAAACGCCGGACGGCCGCCCCGCCGCTCCGCCGGCCGCCCCGAAACCGGCCAGCGCCGACAAGTCCGGCGCTTACAAGTCCGGCGCCGACAAGTCCGGCGCCAAGACACCCCAGGGGCAGTTGAAGCCGTTGGGAGAGCAGAAGTAACCCCCTGTTCTTCGGTGCGATGCTGTCTCCTGCCAAACCCTGGCGACTGCTGATCCACGCTCCGGCCGGCGGAGCGTGGAACATGGCGGTGGACCAGTATTTCCTCGAAAGTGCTCCGCTGGAGACCTTCGGGGGAGTTTTGCGCTTTTACGGCTGGAGCCGTCCCACTCTCTCTTTCGGTTACCTGCAGCGTGTGAAGCGGACCGTCGACCGCCGCTATTGCGCCGAGCACGGCATCGATGTTGTTCGCCGCCCCACCGGCGGGCGGGCGGTTCTCCACCACCAGGAGATCACCTACAGCGTGGTCACGGCCACCAGCGGGTTTCCCGGGGGCGCGTCCATCACCGAGAGCTACCGGGTCATCTCCGAGGGGTTGTGCCGCGGCCTCAACCGGGCCGGTATCGCCGCCGAGGTCTCCCGGCCCGCACTGCCCGGCCGGCAGGAGGGCGGGGGGGCCCCCGAAGGGCCCCGGAGCAGCAGTCCCTGCTTTTCCTCCGTCTCCCGCTACGAACTGACCTTCCGTGGGCGCAAGCTGCTGGGCAGTTCCCAGCGGCGGATGGGGGACCGCTTTCTGCAGCACGGTTCCCTGCCGGTGGTGCCCCACTGGGACCTGCTGCTGGGCGCCACCGGGCAGACCGGAGCTGACCCGGAGGGGGAGAGGATGTTCACTTCCCTTGGCGAGGCGGCGGGTCTGGGCGAGGAGGGCATTGGCGGCCTGGTGCAGGAGCTGGCCGGGGGCATGGCCAGGCAACTCGGGGTGGAACTCCTGGCCGAGCCGCTCAGCGAAGAGGAAGACGGCTGCGTTGCCCGTTTGGAACGCGAGCGGTTCAGCACTGACCAGTGGAATTTTGGCCGCTGAACCTGTGCGGTCCGATCTCAAGTCGCCCACCGGCCGTGTCGAAACGGATAGACAGGCAGGAATCGCAGGCCCTGGGGCGACGTGCGTTTCTTGACAACAGTGGTGGCCAATGCTATGAACCGCATGCATGCCCGGGGGCCGGTTGATCGGTGCCACGGAGTGCAGGGGAAGGAAACCAGGTGAACGGCAGTCTCCCAGAACGTTCGGAAAAGATTTTGCGGGAGGTGGTGCGCCTGCATATCCGGACCGGGGAGCCGGTGGGATCGGCAAGCCTGGTGGCACTTGATTGTTTCGATGTCAGTGCGGCCACCCTGCGCAGCGTGATGTCCGACCTCGAGGAACGGGGTTACCTTTTCCAGCCCCACACCTCCGCCGGCCGCGTGCCCACCGATCGCGGTTACCGGCATTTTGTTGACCACCTGGCCGACGGCTGCGAACTGGCCCCGGATGAGCAGCAGCTGATCTCCCGCGGCATGGTGAGCATGGCCGGGGAGATCCGGGACATGATGCAGGGCACGTCGCTGCTGCTCTCCCGGTTTTCCAACCTGGTGGGCATCGTCATCGGCCCGGACAAGAACCACATGTTGTTCCACCAGATGGAGTTCATTCTTCTTGCCCCGCGCAAGGTCCTGGTGGTGATGGTTTCCCCCTCGGGGGTGATCACCAACCGGATGATCGACGTGGAGGAGGAATACGATCAGGAAGAACTGGAGCGTTTTTCCAGGTTCCTGGCCGATGAATATGCCGGCTGGTCGCTGTCCAGTGTCCGGGACCACATGTCCCAGCGGCTCACCGAGGAGTCGGTGCTCTGCGACCGGCTGGTGGAGAGCGCCCTCAGCCTGGGACGGCTCTTTTTTTCAGGCCTCGACGAGGATTCTGAAATATTTCTCGAGGGCACGGCCAACATGCTCCGTACCCCCGAGTTCGCCGAAAATCGATCGATCCGGGTACTGCTGGAAGCGATTGAACAGAAAAGCAAGCTGGTCACCCTGCTCAACTCCTGCCTGGAACAGAACGATGTGTCCATCGTCATCGGCAGCGAAAGCCGGATGGCCGATTTTGGCGCCTGCAGCGTGGTCTCCTCGCCGTTCAGCCTCGGTGACCGGGTCATCGGTTCGGTGGGGGTGCTGGGGCCCAAGAGGATGGAATATTCGAGGATGATCGGGCTGGTGGGCAATATCGCCAACCAGTTCAGCACACTGATCGG
>RCNC010000584.1_pt1 | contig 23473 bp, 19 predicted proteins | sample 2041301 | NCBI WGS metagenome assembly RCNC01 (sample SAMN09708231, study PRJNA481090) | Marine sediment metagenome, whole genome shotgun sequencing project. | biome: marine sediment; feature: ocean; material: sediment; isolation source: Sewage treatment plant 13A marine sediment (STP13A) ...
GGCGTAAGAAGCTGGAGCGAGAGGCCGCAGAGTCCGGCCAGGTGACCAGCGTGGTCCGTTACGGAGCCAACTCACGTTTCTCCGCCCACACGCATCCTCGCGGTGAGGAAATTTTTGTTCTCAGTGGCGTTTTCGAAGACGAACATGGCCACTATCCGGCCGGAACCTATTTTCGCAACCCTCCGGGAACGCGCCACGCGCCTGCTTCCACGACCGGCTGTGAACTGTTGGTTAAGCTGAATATGTTTGATCCGAAAGATCTGGAGCCGGTTTGCATCGAGACCGGTGCTGCCCAATGGCTGCCTGGCCTGGTTCCCGGGCTTTCCGTGATGCCCCTGCATTCCTTCATGACAGAGCACACCGCCCTGGTGCGATGGGCGCCGGAGACCCGCTTCAAGCCGCATGTTCATCCGGGCGGTGAGGAAATATTTGTATTAAGCGGGGTCTTTGAGGATGAGCAGGGGGTCTATCCGCAGGGAACCTGGTTGCGTAATCCACCCTACAGTAAACACCTTCCGTTCACCCATGAAGGTTGTACGATTCTGGTCAAAACCGGGCACATCGTGCCCTGAACTGGCGATCAGCTAGGGGCTGAGCGCCACTTCGACCACGGCTTTGTTATCCCGCTCGTAACGCCATGTATGAACCTTGGTGTTGGTGTGCGAGAACTTGCCCATATAAGCATTCAGGTCTTTCTGGTTGCTGTCCACGATGATAATGAGCATCGGGTAGGGCTGGCCGGATTTTTCCAGCAGAGCGTTCAGCATGATGCCCTTGTTCTGGCCAGCGGTGAAAAACACGCCATCCGTGTAGAGCACAGGTCGGTTGCCGCCGTCGGGCACCCAGGATTCTGCGTAACCGTTTTGTGGTGGCAAAGAACTGGCGGCAAAATTGAAATTGTTGCTGCGAAGGTCGTCGAGTGTCTGTTGGCTGCAGTCGGGTCCGCGAGAAGTCAGGACCATGACCTTCATGCCTGCCTGCTGGATGCGCTGGATTTGTGCCGCCGCATCGGGCTGGGTGAGCTCTACGCCTGACGTTCCGGCCGGGTTGCACGCACTGCCTGAGTCTGCGGTCAGCAGTGTATCGTCGATTTCCAGCACGACAAGCACTTTGTCTGAGCCGTAATCTTTAGCCAGGTTGATCGACAGTTCGGTTACCAGCTGCAGCTCGTCGGTCGAGCCAAGCAGGTTCTGTGGAGGTGGCGGCCCCGTTGGAGCCACAGGTGTCTGGGCACAACCGGCGAGCAGTAAAAATGCTGCGGGCACGAGCCAATTTCTGAAAGTTTTGATGCGCACGTCCTTGTTCCCCTTAAAGTTCCGTCATGGATCCACCTATACTGTGCCAGTAAGTGACCGAAAACGCAAGGAAAAGCCCCTCAGCCCGGCTTGACCCCGATATGGCGTTCACCCCGTTCAGCGGCCAGTTTCATCTGCCGCGCCCGCTCCAACAGGCCCTGTCGTTTGCGGTCGGTTAATCTGTCGTGACAACGTGGGCAGGACACATGTAATTCAAACAGCGGTGATTGACGGTCCTCATCGGTCAGGGGCATCCTGCAGGCGGGGCAGATTTCGAAATCGCCTTCGGCCAGATCGTGGTCGACCGTGACGCGATTGTCGAAGACGAAACAGTCGCCTTGCCACAGGCTTTCTTCCTTTTCTACCGTTTCCAGGTAATTGAGAATGCCGCCATCGAGGTGGTAAACACCCTCGAAGCCCAGCTCCAACAGGTAGGAAGTGGCTTTCTCGCATCGGATGCCGCCGGTACAGAACATCGCAACCTGCCGGTCTTTTGCCGGGTCCAGGTTTTCCGCGACCCATTCAGGAAAGTCCCTGAAGGAGACCGTGTCCGGGTCTTCGGCGCCTTTGAAGGTACCCAGGTGGTACTCGTAATGGTTGCGGGTATCGATCAGGCGGACATCATCCCGGGAGATCAACTCATTCCAATCCTGTGGCGCGACGTACTCACCAACCGTCCTGTTGGGGTCGACGCCATCGACGCCCAGGCTGACGATTTCTTTTTTCAGGCGCACTTTCATGCGATAGAACGGCTGATCATCCGCCCAGGATTGTTTGTGGTGCAGATCCTGCAGGCGAGGGTCTGAATGGAGGTATTCAAACAGGCTTTGCACGTCCTGTTGCAGTCCGCTGATGGTTCCGTTGATACCCTCTTCGGCCAGCAGGATGCTGCCAAGGAGACCGAGTTCTTCGCATCGCTGAAGCAGGGGTTCGCGGACTTCCCGGTAATCCGGCAAGGCGACGAACCTATAAAATGCGGCGACCAGGTAGCGGGTCTGTGTTGGTGTTGTCTCTTGCGTATTCATAAAGCCAGTCTAATTACTCGGCGCTGGCGTAACCACCCAGCAACTTCTTCAATGCCTCGATCATCCGGGTGATGGTGCCGGTCAGCAGCACGAAATCAGCGTCCAGGCGGGCCAGTGCATCCTCGTAGTCAGGTGTATCTACGGCATCTCCCTCGATGAATTTGAGCTTGCTGATGATGCCGTCCTCGCTCATCACGCAGCTGAGTAACTCGTCGAACTCCACGCCCAGGTGGGTCAGCCGCATGCCGTCAACCACGTGCTTGCGGATGGATTGTTCGGTCAGTTCAAACTCGCGCCAGGTAACGATAGACTTGGCATCCGATGTGTCCTGCATGCGGCATTCCCGTCCGATCGAGAATCCCAGCAGGCTTTCGCCCAGGAAGATGCGTTTCAGAAGCTCAGCCGGTGAATGATCGAAGGTCAGGGGCGTGCAGACGAACTGGCCAAAACAGGTTCTCAGCTGGTCAATGAACCACTCGGCCTTGCTGTCGGTGCCCACGTTGATTACCAGCAGTGATTCGGAGTGGATATAACAGGCCTGGCTGCGTTCGGATTTAAGCAGCGCCTTGGGCAGCAACTCCTCTTTTGTTTCTTCCCGCATGCGGCGTTGCTCGCTGCGTGGTGGCTCCTGCGCCATCCGTGCGCGGAACTCGATGATCTTTTCTTCCATTGCTTCCTTAATGGCCGCTACCGGTAATACCCGGCTCTGGGTACGTAACTGCAGCAGGTCGGCCCCGTGCAGGCGGCGACACAGCGGGGCGCCATCGTAGTCTGCCGGCGCTTCCCACCCGGCGGTACGTTCCGCGTATGCGCCGCAAGGCGCGAATGTGTTTTCCGACAGAACTTCGGAGAGTTTCTCTTCAGAATCGGGCCATGGGCTGGTAATGCGGTAGAAACGTAGATTACGAAACATGCAGGGTGTCCTGGAGGATGGGTGGCGGGGATTATAGACCAGCTGAAGTTTCAATGGGGGCCGAATTCCGGCCCCCGGTCACTATTTCAGTGATCTTGTTTCGGCTCGACGATCAGGTAGCTGGTTGTTGTCGCGCCGATGTTGACCACTTCGTGGATGGTGACAGCGTCTGTAGACCAGGTGCCGCCGGCCCGGGTGGTCACTTTGCGCTCGCCCGTGTCATCCAGGATGCGCATCTCGCTGCCTTCCAGCACGTAACCAAAATGGGGATTGTGGTAGTGCTTCTCGTGGCCGATGCCGGGTTGGAAAATACAACGTCCAACCCGGCTGGTGGCATCTTCAAACAGGACTTCACAGGTTTTCTGCCCTTGCCAGCCCGCTTCGAATGCGTGGGGCAGACCAGCGGTGTCAGCTTGCACCAGGTCAGAAGGTAACATCAGAGAAGACAATAAGTGGATATAACGTGCCCAGCGCGTTTTGGCATCTGCATCCCCTGCCTCTACCCAGTCGGCAACCAGCTTCTGGCCATAGTTATAATTGATGACATAGCTGCGGTAGGTGTCGAAGAAGCGGATGCTCTGTTTTGCCCTTTCCGGGGTGGCCAGCGTGTAATTAATCAGCCAATCCTGTGCTTGTTGGGCATCAAATTTTCCATTCAGGTAATTGCGGGCAGCTTCATTACCCGCAAATGCCAGTTGTCCACGCAATTCAACCAGCTGGTAATAAAGCCCGGCATCGTCTGCATTGAGTCCGGCCAACGGGAACAGGTGCTCGCGTTCATATTCAATCCGTTCGTTTCCCGGGAATACCATTTTGATTCCGTAGTTACCGCTACCCTCAGCGATTAGAGACTGCGGACTAAACAATGGGTAGAGGCTCATTTCCTGCCAGCCTTTTTCCTTTACCAACTGCGCCTCCAGCAGAGCGTTGTAAGTGTGGTGGCCGGGATAGCCTTCGTGGCAGCCCAGGTCCACGGCCTGGTCGATGTACTTAGGAAACTCGGTGTTCACCTGGATCAGGCTCTGGGCGTTGCCCTGGTACCAGTTATAGGCTGACCAGGGCTTGTCGACGACGTACTCAACCGTAAAACCTTCGCCGGCGGGCAGGTCAATATGCTGCAGCGTGCGGCGCCGGCATTCCTCCAGCGCAGCCTCGAACACGGCCGCCAGGCGATCCGGCGGGATGATAAATTTTTCCCTGAAGGCGCTAACGCGCACCGGCAAAGGCTCGTTGCCGGGCAGGAGCTGGTCGATCTGCTTCAGGATGGACTCAAAGTGGGCTGCGTCGTATACCGGGGCGGTGGCATCAAACAGTAAAGCTGATTCCTCATCGAAAGGCAGCTTTTGGCCCTGGTTAAGAGCGATGCGGGTTTGCAGGGCGGTGATGCGCAGGGCCAGTGATCGGATGCGCTGTTGCTCAGTCGGATCGTAGGTTCCACTGGACTGACTGGCCAGGGTTTCTGCCAGCTCATCTGCCCGGGCTGAGATCTCTTCGATCGACAGCTTGGCGGACTCCGCGAGTTGTTGATAACGCTCCGGCCCGAAATAGGCATCGACGTGACCGGGGTCGTGCCGGCCCATTGATAGCTCCAGAAGCAGGTATTCATCGGTCAACTCACTGGCGCCGATGCTCAGAGAAAAGGTGGTCAGGAGGAACAGCAGGGTGATTTTCATTGCGCAAGGATACCCGCAGATCCATTGGATTGCCCGAATTCGGCCCGTTTGCGCCCCGTGGCTTGCACGGCCATGCCGTGTAATGGGCACCATGACAACTCCCAAACTACTGCTTCACAATCGTGCCACCCTGAAACTCCTGTTTGTCGGGGTTTTGAGCCTGGCTATGCTGATCCCTCTGCTTATGGTTGGCTCCATCGTTAATGACCGGGAAAAACTACAGACTGCAGCTGGCAACACCATTGCCAACCGCTGGGGTGGCTCGCAGGCCATCGGCGGGCTGGTCGCGCTGGTGCAAAAACCAATAATGATCGCGGATGGACGTAAAGGCAGGAACCAAACTGAATGGCATGCGCGGGTGCCCCCGGACCTGGAGATTTCAGCCGGGCTGGTGACCGAGCGGCGCTACCTGGGTATTTACGAGATACCGGTGTACACCACGCAGGTCACGATCAGTGGCCGCCTGGACTGGAAGACTCTGAATGACTTGCAGCCGGAAGGTGACCTGCTGTTCTGGCTACCGATGAGCGATGTGCGCGGTGTGCGCGAAGTCTCTGCTCTGAAGCTGGGCGGTATAGAGGTTCCGGCCAAGCCCCTGGGGGTTCATACCACCCACATCAGCGGCTTGCAGTTCACGCTTACCGGCGCGGATCGCCAGCGTGTGGCCGGACAGACGAACAGCGGCTATCAACTGGAATTGAAGCTGGCAGGAAGTAACTCTCTGATGTTCCTGCCGCTGGCCGACACGACGCAGGTGACGCTGGCCGCAGACTGGCCGCACCCTGAGTTTGTCGGCCAGTTTCTACCCACCGAGCGGGAGATCTCTGACACGGGAACCCGGGCGACCTGGCAGTTACTTGGCCTCAACCGTCCGTATGGCGATCAGTGGCTGGTGCGTGAGATGCATTTTGATCAATTGCGCCAGGCCGGATTCGGCATGCGCCTGGAAACACCGGTGGATGGCTACCAGCGCAGCGAACGTTCGGTGAAATATGGCTTCCTGTTCATCTCCCTGACGTTCTTTACCTTGTTTCTGTTCGAGGTCATGACCGGAAGGCCCTTGCACCCTGTGCCCTATGTGTTGACGGGCGCTGCGCTGGCGGTTTTTTACCTGGTTTTGCTGGCGCTGTCGGAATACCTGCCTTTTGCTGGCGCCTTCCTGGTAGCCGCCGGATTGCTGGTGGCGATTGTCACTCCCTACACCGGCGCTGTGCTGGGCCAGCGCCGCCGCGGCTACCTGGTGGGTGCGATGATGGCGCTAACCTATGCCTTGCTCTACGTGTTGGTAACGGCACAGCATGCGGCGCTTTTGCTGGGTTCTCTGGCACTGTTGCTGGCCATTGCCGGCCTGATGTACCTGACCCGTGACGTGGACTGGTATGCCTACGGCAACTAGAGGTTTGTCGATTAAGCTGTAAAATAATCCGGATGTGGATTGTGATTTTGATCGTTGCCCTGGTACCGCCCATATTGCTGGCTGCAATTGCGTTGCAGCGCTCGCCTTCGGTGTCCCAGTTCAGCCTGACTACTCTGGCCCTGGCGCTTGGCCTGTTGTTCTGCTGGGTGATGCTGCCCTGGGATGCGGTCAGCATTTATTACCGCTGGTTGGTGGCCCTGTTATTCTTGTTGGCGCTTTATCGCGGATTCACACGTATCAGGACGGCTGCCCGGGAAATGCCGCGCTGGCAGCGTTGGGTGAATACCAATATCAACCTGGGCCTGATTGTCTTTTTTGCCGTCCTCAGTTGGGCCGGCTTGAAGGGTTACCCCGCGCCATCGGACGTCATTGAATTATCTTCGCCGTTGAGTGGCGGAAAGTTCGTGGTCAGGCAGGGGGGTGGCAGCCCCTTCATCAATATCCACGCCAGGATAAAGCCACAAAATTACGCGCTGGATATTCTGGGTTTGAATAGCTGGGGCGCCAGTGCGGGTTTGCCGGACAAGGAAAATAGCCTGGCCCGCTACGCAATTTTTGGTGCTGAAATTATTTCACCCTGCGACGGACAGGTGGTGGTGGCCCGGGACGGCCTGGATGATCTTGATCCCGGGAAGACAGATAAAGAGAACCTGGCTGGTAACCACGTGGTGATTGCCTGCCAGGGCGTTGAGATCGTGCTCGCCCACATGCAAAATGGCAGTGTGCAGGTAACCCGGGGTGACCGGGTTCGTACCGGAGACTTACTGGGCCGGGTGGGCAACAGTGGCAATACCAGCGAGCCGCATCTGCACATGCACGCAGAGCGTGGTGGAGAACCCGGCCTCATCCTGGATGGTGAAGCCGCGGCGTTTACCATCAATGGCAGGTACCTTGTCAGGGGCGACATCATAAGGTGAAAAAATCATGGCATTCATAAATAAACCAAAAGTTGCATTGGTACTGGGTAGTGGCGCAGCACGTGGCTGGGCGCATATTGGTGTGATTCATGAGCTGGCTGAAATGGGCATTAAACCGGACCTGGTGGTTGGTACCTCGATTGGTTCAATCGTTGGTGGTGCCTATGCTTCCGGCAACATGGAAGAATTCGAAAAGTGGATTGCCGGTCTTAGCCGGGCTGATATCATCCGCTTGCTGGATGCAAAGATGACGGGCGGCGGGTTTCTGCAGGGAACCAGTCTGATGGCGGCCATCAAAGAGAGAATCGGGGACCCAAACATCGAGGACCTTGAAATCCCTTTTGCCTGTGTGGCCACCGAGCTGGGTACCGGACGTGAAGTCTGGTTGCGCGAGGGGTCCCTGCTTGATGCGTGCAGGGCCTCCATAGCCCTGCCCGGTATATTTGCACCTGCGCGTTACAGCGCTGACCGCCTGTTACTGGATGGTGGCCTGGTCAATCCGGTTCCCGTTTCAGTGGCAAGGGCCATGGGCGGGGATATCGTGATTGCCGTTAATCTCAATGACGACCTGATCGGCCGTCATTTCTTCGTGCACAACAGTGACGACAGCCCCACGGATGAGGAGAGCAGCCGGCAGTTGGCCGAATTTGAAGAGAAAAACTCGGTGGTCGCCAAGTGGGGTGCGAAGATGAAATCGAGCTTCGGTGTGGGGCTGGATTCCTATATATCCTCGCTGCGCAGAAAAGAAAATCCGGACCCGGGCCTGTTCGACGTAATCGCCGGGTCGGTGGACATCATGCAAGATCGAATCACGCGTTCACGCATGGCGGGTGAGCCGCCGGATGTGCATCTCACACCCCGGCTCAGCCACATTGGGCTGATGGATTTTGACCTGTCCGAGGAGAGTATCAGGGAGGGGCGTGATGCCACCCTGCGCAAAGCGGAAGAGCTTAAAGAGCTGGCCGGTATCCTCTGACTTTTATCGATAAAGTTCGTTTACGAACGGTAGCAACGCGATAACCAGTGCCTCTGTGTACACACCTTCCCGGGTGTAGAGGCCTTCGGTCAGAAGTCCGAAGGCACCGCCTACTGCCAGTAAAAGGGTAGCGTTTTACGGTTCCCGGTAACCGTTTCGTTCAGCGTGTCGGCCTCATACAGGCGGCCATTGAGCATCACGTGTGTAACCTTGTCTGTCTGGTATATGTCTTTCAGGATATCGGCATCGATGACCACCAGGTCAGCCAGCTTTCCTACCTCCAGGCTGCCCAGATCCCTTTCGTATCCAAGCGCCCTGGCCGGCGTGATGGTCGCAGCCTGCAGAGCCTCCACCGGTGACATGCCGCCTTGCGCAAAACTCCAGATTTCCCAGTGGCTGGCCAGCCCTTCACGCTGGCCGTGCGCGCCAATGCTGACCATGACGCCCTGGTCGGACAGTTTTTTGGCGGTTGTGGCGCTGACCACGTGGTAGAAATCACTGAAAGGGGCGGTGATGCGACGCACCGAACGCGGCTGAAGAATGTGTGGTGGCACGAAGTGACTCAGAATTTCGTGCTCCCAGACGTTGGATTCCTGGTACCAGTAGGTCTCAGCACTGGGGCCGCCGTAGGTCACCACTAATGTGGGTGTGTAGGCCACGCGGGTTTGGCCCCAGAATTGTAGTACGTCATCGTACAACATGGACTGCGGGAGGTTATGCTCGATGGTGCTGTTGCCGTCGGCCACCATGGACAGATCCATGTGGAACAAAGAGCCGCCTTCCGATACGACCAGCATGTTTTCCTCGCGGGCTGCCACAGTCACCTGCTGGCGCTGCTCGCGCCTGGGCTGGTTGTAGTTTTTAATGCTGTTGGCACCTTGTGCCTTCAGCCGCTTGACGTGTTCGCGGGCATCGTCGAGGGAATTGATTTCAGCGAAATAGGTTGAGCGCGCACCGTAGACGATATCGCCGGTGGAGAAAATACGCGGCGAGAGGATTTGCCCGGTTCGTTGCATCTCGGCGGCGGAAAATATTTCCGTCGCATCGTTAGAAGGGTCGTGTACCGTCGTTACACCAAACGCCAGCGTTGCATAGGACATCCAGTTTTGTTGCGGAATGAAACCGACACCGGCTGAGCCGTGGGCATGGGCGTCGATGAGGCCGGGAATGATGGTCTTGCCGCTGACGTCTACTTGTACGGCATCCCCCGGGATCTCGGTGTCTGCGTTGCCGACTGCGATAATGCGGTTGCCTTCAATCACGATGACGCCATTTTCGATCACGCCACCGTCATCGGCTGCCATCGTAATCAGGCGAGCGCCGGTCAGGGCCACTTTGCCGTCCGGAATATCCGCTTCAAGCGTCAGTGCCAGCGAATGGCCTTGCTCGGGCGCTGTGTAGGCTGCAGTCGCATTTTCATCGTCTACATCAGAGTCAGCCCCGGTTTGGGTAAAAAGATCGCTGACATTTGCGCTGAATGCTGTAGCACCCAGCGTCCAGTTGATGGTCTGGCCGCCTTCTGACCAATTCGGGAAATTACCGCCGATGCCACTGGCGCGGGTCGTCGGCACGCTGCTGACACTGGTGTTGAGGCTCAGCGGCTGACCGCCCGGCGGTAGCGGCAGGACGTAGACCTGGTAATTCTCGCGAAAGGCCAGGTGCTGATCGTCTGGAGAAACTTCGAAGCGTGAAACGTACTCGCCTTCGGCATGCACCCTGGCTGCTTCACCGTTCAGGTCGATGCTGACCAGCGCCTTTCCGTCACCCGACTCACGTGAGCGTGTCACGTACAGGCGGTCGTTGCGTGTTCCGAAATGCGGGTTGCTGCCATTGTCCGTGATCTGTTCGGCCGCACCACCGCTGGCGGGCATGCGGAATACCCCGGTCTGCACGGACCAGTCCGGCGAGGTCAGCCAGCCGCCGTCACTGATTTCGACGACGATGGAGTAGCCATCGGGTGAATACCGCGGTGCATGGTAGTGTGCCGGTTGTTTGCTGAGTTGTTTGCTGCGGCCGCCATTGGCTTTGACGCTGTGAACCTGGCCGAGTTTCTGGTCGTTCCAGGTTACGAACACGATCTTCTTTCCATCTGGCGACCAGGAAGGTGCGTATTCGAAATGGTCGTCAGCGTCGCTGGTCAGGAATTTTGGCTTGCCGTTGGGAAGTTGCCGGATATAAAGCCGTCCGGCGGTTTCGAACACAATGGCGCTTCCGTCGGGCGACATTTTCGCGTTGCGTGCCATGCGGGATTCGAAGCTGGCCGGAGCGACTTCAACCGCCGGCCTGCTGACCTCATAAACAGTTCGCGTGTCGGCCACGTGAAATTCGATCTCAGAGACTTCGTTGTTTTCGATAGCGACTTTGTTGAGCTTGCCGCCGGACCAGAAAACGATGCTGCCTGAATCCGGGGTCCAGCCCATGTTCGGGTACAGGCCCTGGACACCCCAGACTTCCTGCATGTCCCGGTCAAGGCCGGTGAAAATCGGGGATTCTTTACCGTTTACCAGGTCTTTGATAAACAGGGCGCTTTCGCCGCGGATACGGCGGACGAATGCAAGGTAACGTCCGTCCGGCGAAGGTGTGGGTCGAACTGCGCCGCCGGCCCCACTGACCAGGCTGCTCGTTTCGCCGCTGTGAAGGTCATGCCGGCGGATTTCAAAAACGGTGCCGTTGGAATCCTGTGCATATTCAAAGATCGGTCCGGGGGTGCGGTCAACACTGAAATAGATGTATTTGCCGTCCGGCGAAAACGCCGGCTCACCCAGTTCTTTCTGGTGTTCTTCGCTGGGCTTTTCGACTACCGGGACGCCGCTGCCGCCATCGCGGTGATAGAGCCATATTTCCCCGGTGCCCAGGGAACGCTGTGTTGTGAAGTGCTTACGGGCTGCAAGGTACTTACCGTCAGGCGACCAGTACGGGTTGTTCAGCAGCCTGAAATCCTCTTCGGTCAGTTGCCGCGCATTGCTGCCGTCCGTGTTCATCAGCCAGATGTTATCGCCGCCACCGGCGTCACTGATGAATGCAACTTCGCTGCCGTCGGGTGAGAAGCGCGGCTGCATTGACCAGGCCAGTCCGCTGTTGATAGCTTTCGCCTCGCCACCGGCCATCGGCATCAGGTAGATGTCACCCAGCAGATCGAATACCAGGGTTTGGCCGTCCGGGCTGACGTCCAGGCTCATCCAGGTACCGCTATGCGTATCGATGGGGATGTTTTTTGACGACCCCGGCGGCTTGCTGACGTCCCATTTATCTTCGCTGGCAGCGTCTTCAGACGCGACAGCGAGGTTGAAGCAGATCAGCAGCAGGGTGCCGAGAAATAGGTTGATTCGTAAGGTCATTGCCTGGATTCCTGATAAATCTAGGCGTCGATGATAACGGAAAAACCTACTTCACCTGAATGCGAAATTGCTCCCCTGCATATTCCACCACGTCACCGGAGTTAATTTTCCTGCGTTTGCGGGTCTCGATTTCACCGTTAACAACCACCAGCCCTTGATCAATAACAGCTTTCCCTTCGCCGCCACTGGACACCAGACCTTCGAATTTCAACAGCTTGTACAGGTCGATCGGCTCACGGTGGATTTCGATGTCTCGCATGGCGACCTAGTCCCTGAAGTTCTTGAACTGAAGCGGGGGGCCGAAACCGGCGCCTTTCAGCAACGCCATGACGGCTTGCAGGTCATCCCGTTTCTTGCCGGTCACCCGCAACTGCTCGCCCTGGATCGCGGTCTGGACCTTGATTTTACGATCCTTGATCAGCTTGACCATTTTCTTGGCATCAGCAGTGTCTATTCCTTGTTTCACGGTCACGACCTGGACGGCTGTCTTCAGCTGAATCACAGGTTCACCCAATTCCAGACAAGAGATATCGACGCCTCGTTTGACCAGCTTGGTGCACAGCATGTCGTACATTTGCTGCAGCTGGAACTCCGACTCGGTGTTCATGGTGATCAGGGATTCCTTCAGTTCGAAATTCGAACCGGTTCCCTTGAAGTCAAAGCGTGTAGCGACCTCGCGGTTGGCCTGGTCGACCGCATTGGTGAGTTCGTGTTGGTTCACTTCGGAGACGGCGTCGAAAGAGGGCATGGTTCAATCCTGTTAGAGGGTTGTGGACAAAGGCTGTGTCAGAGAATATAACAGGACTTTCCCAAAACCGGATTAAATATGAGGCATTGGACCCTTCTCGGTGAGGCGCCCATCCCCGGCAGCAGCCAGTCATTGAGCCTGTACCAGGGCAAAGACGATTTCTTCATCAAGATTTCCTCCGGCGGCGGTGAGTTGATGAGCACCCGCAAACACGGCTCAGAGGATGCGCTTGGAGCCCTACCGTGCCGGCAGCTGAAAATTGCAGAGAAAGCACGGGTGCTGATTGGTGGGCTCGGCATGGGCTTCACGCTGGCTGCAGTGCTCGCGGAGGTTGGCGCGGGGGCCGAGGTCACGGTTGCTGAGCTGATTCCCGAAGTGGTGGACTGGAACCGGGGCCCGCTGGGAGAGCGCAGTGGCTTTCCCGTTAATGACCCGCGAACCCGTGTGCATGTGGGTGATGTGGCTAAGCTACTGCGCACCAAGCGCTGCTATTTCGACGTCATTGCATTGGATGTGGACAACGGTCCGGAGGGTTTGACGAAGAGTTCAAATGACTGGCTTTATTCAACGCCCGGTATCGTGGCCGCGCAGGAAGCTTTGACCCGTGATGGAATTCTGGCCTATTGGTCGGCCGGCCCGGATCAGGCCTTTCACGATCGGCTCAGACGCTGCGGCTTCATGGTCGAAGAAAAGATGGTTTATGCCCATGGCAATAAAGGTGCAAGGCATATGATCTGGTTGGCCAGTGTGGGCGGGTAAATTACTCTGACCCTATTTGGCTAACAGGCGATCCAGCTGATTCGCAAAAGCCATCCGGTCGGCCTGACTGAAAACCGGTGGGCCGCCGGTGTCGACTCCGCTGGCCCGCATCGTTTCCATGAAGTCCCGCATGTTTAGTCGCTGGCGGATGTTTTCTACCGTGTATAACTCGCCTCGCGGGTTCAGTGCCAGACCGCCCTTGTCGATCACTTCGGAGGCCAGTGGAATATCCGCGGTGATCACCAGGTCACCCTGATCAATCTGTTGCACGATGTAGTTGTCCGCCACATCAAAGCCGGAACCTACCTGGATAGAACGGATATGGGGTGAGCGGGGCACCGGGATGGCCTGGTTGGCGACCAGCGTGACCTGAACCGCCACGCGATCCGCGGCCCGGAACAGGATTTCCTTGATGACTTTGGGGCAGGCATCGGCATCTACCCATATTTGCATGGCGCTCATGACATCATCTTATCCACTCGTGACCCGTAAGTGCTATGGTTTCTGTTTGGCAGGCATTATACTGCGCCACCGGCGCTTTCGACTCAGTATTCTGCCGGGCCTTGAGTCTCACCAGGAATTCCAATGTCTGATACCAAGCCGACCGAAGTAACCTTTCGCGACCTGAACCTGCCTGCACATGTGCTCACTACACTTGATGAAGTGGGTTATGAAATTCCCACGCCGATCCAGGCACAGGCTATTCCATACCTGCGCGATGGCCTGGATTTGCTGGGCCATGCTCCGACCGGCACAGGTAAAACGGCTGCTTTTGCGTTGCCGTTGTTGTCACGCGTGAATGTGCGGCTGCAACAGGTGCAGGTCATGGTGTTGGCGCCAACACGTGAACTGGCCATCCAGGTGGCCGAAGCCTTTCAAAGTTATGCCAGAGGCATCAAGGGGTTTCACGTGTTGCCGATCTATGGCGGCCAGGATTATTCGGGGCAGATCCGGCAACTGAAACGCGGTGTGCATGTTGTGGTGGGTACGCCAGGTCGGGTGATGGATCATATGCGCAAGGGCACGCTGCAGCTGGGTCAGTTGCAGGCCCTGGTGCTGGATGAAGCAGACGAGATGCTGCGTATGGGGTTCATCGACGACGTCGAATGGATCCTGGAGCAGACGCCCAAAGATCGTCAGATGGCGTTGTTCTCCGCCACCATGCCAAAGGAAATTGAGCGCATCGCACGGCGCCACCTGCGCGACCCGCAGGAGATTTCGATCAAGTCCAAGACCGCTACTGCGTCTACCATTCGTCAGCGTTACTGGCCGGTGGATCGCATGCACAAGCTGGATGCATTGACCCGGATCCTGGAAGTGGAGCCGTTCGATGCCCTGCTGATGTTCGTCCGCACCAAGACGTCAACGGCCCTGCTGGCTGAGCGCCTCGAAGCCCGAGGCTATTCGGCAGCGGCTCTGAATGGTGACATGGCACAAAAAGACCGGGAGCGAATGATTGACCGGCTGAAGAAAGGCACGCTGGATATACTGGTAGCTACCGATGTGGCCGCCCGCGGCCTTGATGTCGACCGCATCAGCCATGTCATCAATTATGATATTCCATACGACACAGAGGCGTACATCCACCGTATTGGTCGTACCGGCCGTGCCGGCCGCAAAGGCGATGCAATTTTGTTTGTTGCACCTCGCGAACGCCGCATGCTGGCGGCCATTGAAAATGCGACCCGGCAGAAAATCGAGCCACTGAAATTGCCCACCACCGAAATGGTGAACAACAAGCGCATCGCCAATTTCAAACAAAGCATCACCGACACGCTGGGACAGGGTGACTTGCTGTTCATGCAAGGCCTGCTCGAGCAGTACCGGCTGGAGCATGATATTCCGGCCATGGATATTGCCGCAGCCCTGGCCAAGATGACCATCGGTGATCAGCCGCTGCTGCTGGAACCGGATAAGCCGGGCCGCCCGCAGCACGATGACAGACCTCATTCTCGACACCAGGAAAAGCAGGGTGGCCCGCGCAAGCATAGGGCGTCGACCCAACCTGACAAGGGCATGGAACGGTTCCGGCTTGAAGTGGGGCACCAGCATCACGTCAAACCGGGCAATATCGTCGGTGCGATCGCCAACGAGGCTGGCCTGGAAGGGAAATTCATTGGCCATATCGATATTCACCCCAACTTCACCTTTGTTGATTTGCCTAAAGATATGCCGGATGACGTATACCAGGACCTGAAGAAGATGAAGATCTGCGGACAGAGGCTCAACCTGTCGCGGGCAGGAGATGGCGGCAAACAGCCCTTCAAGGGCAAAGGAGCGAAGCCCCATGCCGGGAAGGGTAAAGGTGGCGCAAGGAAGAAGAAGTAGCTCTTACTCGGCCTGTTTCAGCTTTGGTAGCTGAGCTGTTGAAATTGAGGGGAGTGTGGATCATTGGCGAAAGCGTCTTATACTAAGAATATGAAGACGACACAGATCCTTATGCCGATTTTGCTTCTTTTGGCTGCTCCGGCCGTATGGGCCACCGAGATTTATCACTGGGTGGATAAAGACGGCGTGCCGCACTATAGCCAGAATCCGCCACCGGCTGATACCAGCGGGGTAAACCGGATGAGGCTGGAGGACACGTCCCCGGCGAACGCCGATCCTGAAGAGGATCTGTATAACGTTGAGGTGCAACAAAAGCGGATGGCTTCAATTCGCCAGGAGCGCGAAGAGAAGCGTGAAGCGGACCGCGAGCGGCGGGCAAAAGTTGCCGCACAGCAGCCGGTTGTGATTTATCAGCAGTCTCAACCGTACTCTTATCCTTTCTGGAACTCGGGAATCTATCCCAGGCCGCCGATTAATCCGGGCCCCCCGATCAGGCCGCAGCCACCCATCGCGGTGCCCTACAGTGTGCCCTTCAGCCCGCCCGGGTTGATTCGTTAGCGGAGTTGGCATGGCGGGTGGTTTTGCTAAAGACGGTGCGGTTCAGGATCAAATTGATGCCACCATCGAAGATGCCGTGGAGCGTGCGCGTAACCAGTTACCGCGCGGTGAAAGCCTGGAGGAGTGCGAGGAGTGTTTAGCACCGATTCCCGAAGCACGGCGTCAGGCCGTTCCGGGTGTGCGTCTTTGTGTGGCTTGCCAGGAGGCAGAGGATAAGCAGCAGGCCGCTGTTTCCGGTTATAACCGTCGCGGCAGCAAAGACAGCCAGCTCAGGTAAAACGTAAGGCAAAAAAAACCCCGCTCGAAAGCGGGGTTCTTAATTTCGTTGTCAGTCGCTAATTAGTTAGCAACGACGTTCGTAGCCTGCGGGCCTTTAGGACCGTCTTCGACGTTGAACGTTACTGACTGTCCTTCAGCGAGGACTTTAAAACCTTCAGACTGGATTGCAGAGAAGTGAACGAACACGTCTTTGCTGCCATCTTCAGGAGAAATAAAACCGAAACCTTTTGATTCATTGAACCACTTAACTGTACCTGTCGTCATTTTGATATACCTTTGAAATAAGATTAATAATTGATCAATCACATCTCAAAACATCAAAATACCGTGGCAATCGATTTACTTCTGAGAAGACCTTGAAGGTTTGTAACTAATCTGTAACACCAGATCGGGGCGCAAAAATATTAAATAATCACACTTCCACGTGTCTGGTGGGCGCACAGTACTCTGTAAATGATAGATATACAAGCATTACTTATGATTCATTTCAGGAGTTCATGAGGCAAATCATGCGGTGGGCCGGCAGTTATGATTATTGTTTAGTCGTAAACGACAACAAGGTGGTGCCGTGATGCTGACCGAGACACAACGTCTTCAATTCAAACAACAGCTCAAAGAGCGTTACTACAATCTGCGGGAAGAGATTCGTCTCGAGCTGCTCAAATCCGATAATGAACACTTCATCGACCTGGCTGGCCAGGTACACGACCTGGAGGAGGAATCCGTTGCAGATCTGCTGGTCGACCTGAATTTAGCCATACTGGATATGCATATCACGGAAATCCGTGCGATTGATGCTGCACTGATTCACCTGGCTGAAGGCAGCTATGGCATCTGTAGCGACTGTACCGTTGGCATTGACTTAGAGCGTTTACAGCTCACCCCGACCGCATCACGCTGCACCCGCTGCCAGACTTCATACGAACGCAACCATGCAGGGTTGGAGCATCACACACTTTAATTGCGCCGGTTAATCCCGAATTTCGCAGAAACGGTCGAGCAAGGGGAAATACAGGGCCGTACGTATCGGCCGGGTTTCATTGATCGCCAGGGCATCGCGGTAGCGCAGTAATTGCTCCCGGTAGCGGTCAGCCTCATTTTTCAGAAATCCTTCGAGGTCACCACCGCCGTGGGTGGACGTCTTGTAGTCGATGATCCAGCGGACCCCTTCTTCCACAAAGGTGCGGTCCAGCACCAGGTTCCTGGGCTGGCCGTCGAGCACAGCGGTCACGGCCAGTTCGCACTGGGCATCCTGGCGGGAGGCCAGAATCCAGCTGCCGCGTTCCGAGGAAAGGCAGTTTTCGACTGCCCTGGTTGTGAGCGTGATGATGGAGTCTGCCTTTTCGTCATGAACACCCTCGGCCAGTAGCTGTTTGCGGCACCAGTCCTGGCGGCCTGCCATCGCACCACCCGCCGACCACGCCCCGGGGCCTTGTTCGGCAATTAATTGAAGCAGGCGATGGACCAGGTTTCCGGCCAGGCGCGCATTTTCACCGGCCCACTTGAACTCAATGTAATCATGGACCTCAACAGGGTCGATTTCTGCCTGTTTCACACCCGTGGGTGGTGCCGGTAATTGCCAATCTGCAGCCAGGCGACGGAATTCCTGTGGTAAACCGGGGGAGGGAGTACTGTCCTCCGGGAGGGCTTCTGGCTGCCCATCATGAGCCGCCTGGATCAGTGGGGTTTGTTCGGCCTCAATCGCCGGCCACAATTCGCCAAGCATGGTACGCCCCGTGGCCTTGATCACACCTTTTGTGCTCGGCTTGATGCCGGCAAACAGGTAAAGGCTGCTTACGGCACGGGTGGTTGCTACGTACAGCAAGCGGCCGTTCTCCAGGCTCTGGCGCTTTTTTTCCACTTCAGAGATAAAGGTGATCAGATCACCCTGCTTCTTCTTCTGTTCTTTGTCCGCCGCGTTACGCATGGGCGACATCACGATCTGGTCCTGTCCGGCCAGCTCAAACCAGTGAAGCAGCTTGGTTTTGTCATTACCGGTGGTGCGGTTCAGGCCAGGCAGGATCACTGTGTCGAACTGCAGTCCCTTGGCCGCATAAATAGTCATGACCTGCAAATGGCCACCGGCGCTTGCATCGGGCTCTGCGTACAGCTTTTCCATGCGTTTACCGAGGGTATCGCGGTCAATCGGAAGGTTCTGGTTCTCCATCGTTTCGAGCAACGCAAAAAAAGTGGCCGCATCGTTCAATTCGCTATCGTTTTGGACGCAGGCCGGCCCCCCCAGGCGAACCCAGGTTGATTCGGCCAGCGTGCGGACAGACTCCTGGCCCCGTCTACCTGTCGCTTCCAGCAGGACTGGGGCGACGCGGTTCAGACGTTGTTGTCCGTCTGCGGACGATACGGATTGTGTAGCCAGCGACTGGAGGATGACTCTGCCCGAATCGCCGCCGGCCAACTCATCAAGGTCTTTTAGTTCGAGACCCACGAACGGGGCGCGTAATACGGCCAGCCAGGCCAGGCGGTCGGCGGGCTGCGTCAACGCCAGCGTCAGTGAAACCAGATCCTGGATGGTGGGCGCTTCGGCCAGTGGGTTGAAATCGATCGCCTGGTAACGGAAACAGGAATCGTCCTCCTTTCTGCGGTCGAGCAAAGCCAGGATTTCAGCTGCCTGTTTTCTTGAGCGCACCAGGATGGCAGTTGAGCGTTCCGGGTCAGATTTTCCGATGATGTCTACAATGCGGCGTGCTTCTTCTTCGTAATCAGTCCCGGGCAAAATCCTGATCTCCACACCCCCTTCTCCGCCAGCGCCGGGGGCCGCAGCTGATTCGCTGTAACACACGGCATCCTTGACCGGGTCGCTGTGTTCCGGCATGACGTCCGGAAAAACGCGGTTAACCCAATTCACGACAGGAGTGGTCGAACGGAAATTTACCTTCAGTTGCAGTGGCTCGAGTTCAATGTGTTTGAACATCTGTCCTTCATAGGCCTGGATGAACAGGCTCACCTCGGCCTTGCGGAAACGGTAGATGGACTGCATCGGGTCGCCCACCAGGAACAGCGTGCGCCCGTCTCCCCGGGTCCATCCGGCCGTGAGCCGGTCGAGCAGGCGGATCTGGCTGAGCGAAGTATCCTGGAACTCATCCACCAACAGGTGTTCGATGCGATAGTCCATGCGCAGAGCAAGGTTGCTCGGTGCCTCGTCGTGCCCAAGGGCGTCGAGCGCACGCACGGCGATTTCGCTGAAATCGGCTTCACCGGTTTCAGACATCACTATTTTCCATTCCTGGAAAGCGCGGATCAGGATGCGCATCAGGGATTCAAGGGATTCCCACGCTTCATCCTCGTAGTCCGGGCGGGGCAGCTTGCGGATCGATTGGAATTGCTCCAGCAGCCTTTCGTCATCGCGCAGTGAATCGAGCAGAGCGCCGAAGTTGTCTTTCCATTCCTGGCGAAGCAATTTTTCTTCGCCACGAAGGCCGGTCGTGCCGGGAAAACCCATCTTGGCTATCAGCCGGGATCGCCAGGTTCCGCTTGCTGTGAGCAGAAAGTTGATCATGGCAACCCAGTTATCCAGTGCATCAGCCGAAGCAGGCAGATCCAGCGTGTCGCCGGCTGGTCCGGTACACACTGCAAGAAGTGCCTTCAAAGCGATTTCGTCTTCGGACGAGTTACCCACGGCATACTTCATGAAGCGAGGCAGTTCATCCGCCAGCTGCGCAGGTAAGCTGTCGCGGGCTGCAGACAGCTCCGCCTCGACCAGTAACTCAAGTGCCCCTTCCAGGCGCTGGCGATCAAAGCCGTTGCCGCACTGGACGTCCAGCAAATGCCCAATCCATTGCTCGCGGCGCCCCAGCATGCTGGTCAGCAGCTCCACCAACCGGTCGTACTGGTTATCGTAGCGATCCAGTACGCGGACCACATCAGCCTGCAGTTCGTCCTTGTCATCTTCGATCGCGGCCATGGTCCGGGCAGCAGCTGCCCGGTACAGGGCCTCGGGATCTTCAGAGATTTGCTGGCCGCCACCGAGACCGGAAAGCACCGGTAACTGGCGCCCGAGTTCGCTGCACAGGCTGTCGATGGTGCGGATACGTAAACGGTTGGGCTGCTGTAGCAGGTTCCAGCCCCGCTTCCGGTTGTTCTCCAATACGGCCTGGGCGAGTTCCCGGCTGACCCGCTCGTGGGGTGCCAGAGGTCCTTCCGGTTCGCGGGTTGCTGCCTGCAGACCGGTGAGTAGTCGATGGCTCATTTCCGCAGCGGCCTTACGCGTGAAGGTGATCGCGATGACTTCTTCCGGGTTTTCCACAGTGGCCAGCAGGCTCAACATACGTTGTGTGAGTAATTCTGTTTTACCCGATCCTGCCGGTGCCTGAACAATCCATGAGCGGGTTGGATCGCGCCCGAGGTCACGTTCTTTCCAGTCGACCGGACGGCTCACGAGACCACCTCTGCACTGTTGGTTTTCTGTAGTTGCTCCAGTTCGTTGATGCGACACAGGGGCTGCAAATCACAATAGCTGTTTTTACAGGTACTACTGCCGTCTTTGGGGTCGATCGAGGCCTCTCCCGCCAGGAATTCCGCCATCAGGCGATGCAGGATCTGCCTCCAGTTTTCAATAGTTGCCGGCATGTCTTCTCCTGCCCCGATGATGTCCTGGTTATAGGGCCTCGCAGCCGGGGGCAAATCAGGAAAAAGGCCATCCCGGGTAACCACGCCACGGTAGAGGCATCCATCGTCGCGGAGCACGGCAAAAGCAAGCGCGGCCGGAGTGTTTTCGGCGCTGATGGCATACAAGGGCAGTTGCGGATCCTCGGGGCGGTCGCCGAACCATTTTTTTGGGTCGACCTTGCCGGTTTTGTAGTCGATGATGGCCTCGTCGCCGTTTTCAAGCCGGTCTATTCGGTCGATGATCAGGCGAATGGTCTGGCCTTCGATCTCATGCATGATTTCACGTTCAAAGCCGATGACTTCAAATGGGGCGCGGGTTTTCTCCAGTTCCAGTGACGCTGCAGCCAGCCGCGCCAGGCGGTCGGCCTCTACCTGTCTGAATCCTGGCCGGTAGGTAAGTCCGCGCTCGTCACTCACGGCCAGATCGACACAGCGGCGGATGCGGGCTTCAGTGCTTTCCTCGTCCAGAGCCAATAACGCCTCGAGCGTCCGGGTTTCTTCCCAGAAAAGTTCGAGAACCTTGTGCATCAGGCTGCCGTGCAGCATTGGACTGATTCCGTCTACGGGTGTTTCCAGCCCGTCTGCTCCCAGGCGATTACTGGCAAACGCCCGAAACGGGCAGAGGGCCTGGTGTTTGAGAATCGAGCTGCCACCACGGGCTGTGCCCCGTTGTAATGGGTCTGGAAAATTCAGGGTTATGGTCTGCGGGGCATCAGCTGAACCAACCACCGTTTGCCAGCTTTCACCCTGCCAGCCTGGCACCTCAGCACACGATTCAATGGTACCTGTGGTTAACAGCGGGCTGGGTAGTACGTCTTCACCATCCACGTTTCCCGCGTAACTGAAAACACAGTCCGGAGCTGTTTCCAGTAAGCGCTGCGTGACGGTAAGTGCGACTTCCAGCTCGCGTTGCGGGCTGGATTGCGGGAGGCTTGCCTGTTGTTGCAAAACACCCGGAATGAAGGGGTTGGGTTGGGCTGCGGGTGGCCAGTTGTCGTTTTGCAGGCCAAGCACCCACAGATGATCAAAGCGCAAGCCGCTGATTTCGTATAAGCCCAGCACCTGTAAGTTTGCAGGCGGAGTGTGGGGCTGAAAAACCCGTTCGCGACAGATTTGCAGCAGTTTGCCGGTAGCCGCCCCGCAGCTGAGCCTGGGGACGGTGACATCCAGTGTTGCAAGCTCGCGTAATGCATCCTGCCAGACCTGGAAAGTCTGCCAGTTTTCGCTGTGCTCCCCGGGCCCGGCTGAGCCGGCTTCGCTGCCCAGCGGCCAGCCAAGGCTCGACAGCAGGCCGTCGAAAGATTCTGCCCATGAAGAGGGCGGGCGGGTGCCCGTGTGTTTGCGTTCGAACCCTGCCAGGATTTGAATCAGCCAGCCCAGTACCGGACTGCTCCAGGAGCGCGGCTCCCACTGATCGGGTGGCAGTTCCTGCCGGTTGTGGTCATGTTTTCTTATCTCGCCGGCGCGGTAGCGTACCTCGTCCAGCTTGAGCTGCCGGGGGTAGTTTTCACGCAGGCATTTCTCCAGCAGGGCACGGCTGTCGCGCTCCACTTCGCCGCCCTTTACCCAGGGTGAGCGTAAAACTCGACCGATGTCCTGGATATCGATGCGCTTGTTCAGTAAGCGCAGCAGATCGAAGGCCGATTCGATCATCGGGACGTTGGCAAGTGGTCTGCCCAGGGACAGGTTCCAGGGTTTCGCCTTGCCGGGTTCGGCATGGCTTCCCGGCGTGAGAATTTTTTCCAGTTGACGCTCGACCTCGGCCCGCCGGGCCTGCAGGTCGGGTACAACCACGGCAATCTGCGCATCCGGGTCCTGTTCAAACCAGTAGCGGACGCAGCGCGCCATCTGTTCCAGCTCTTCCCTGCTACTGGCACCCCGCCACAGCTTCGGGCCGGGAGCCTTGCTGGCGATTTCCAGTTGTTCAATGGAACAGCCACCACTGCGGATGGCATCGATCAGCTCCGCTTGTCCCGGATTGAGTTCATCGAAACCGAGCAGGCCAACTTCGGCAGGGACTGGCAGCCCTCCTTTCTCAATGGCCTCGCAAAGCAGTGATGTGCGGTCTTCCGGTGCAATCCAGCCATGACGCCGGCAAAGCGAATCGAACAAGCTGTTCCAGTGATGGAAATGGGTGTGGTTCTCGTTGTCGTCCCCCAGCCAGCTCGAATGATGGAGGTCCAGGCGCCAGTCTACTGCGAGTTTTCGGGTATCCCGCAAACGGCTGGCAAGGGACTCAGGGCGCAACAGGTGGCCTGCCTTTGGATCAATCTTCAGGATGCCTTCCCACAGGCTGAGCAGTTGTTGGTTAGCCGGAACGCAGCCCTGGGTGCCCTCCAGCCCCTGAAGCCCCTGTAGCCCGGCTGTTTCCCAAAGCCGGTTGAGCAGGGCATCCCACGAAATAATTTCGGCGCTCGGCCACTGCCGGTCTCCGCGCTCAATGCGCCAGCGGGTGTATTGGCCGGCCAGCACGCGGGCCAGGCGGCTGTTGGCGGTAACCAGCAGCAGACCGGAGGAAAGCCGTTCGAACAGCGAGGCATAATTCAGCGTGGAAACTGTCATGTGGATATCATACTGTGTGCGCTCTCATTACTTGAGAATTTAGAGCAAAACAAAATGGATAT
>RCNC010000587.1_pt1 | contig 23429 bp, 23 predicted proteins | sample 2041301 | NCBI WGS metagenome assembly RCNC01 (sample SAMN09708231, study PRJNA481090) | Marine sediment metagenome, whole genome shotgun sequencing project. | biome: marine sediment; feature: ocean; material: sediment; isolation source: Sewage treatment plant 13A marine sediment (STP13A) ...
ACCCCGCCGCAACCGGCGAGGAATGCGCTCGCTATCGCGGTTCAAGATTGGAAAGATTTGCATTTAGATCCTTCGGCGGCTATGGCCCGGCACCGTATCTGACGGTTTGATGTTACAGGTGTGGGTCCGGCTGTCGTATACAATCAGCGCCTGTCCCTTGTCCAACTGGCGGCGAACCATGGATACGCTTTCCGCCAGTGAGCCCCGGGTGTAGCCCGAATCAGTGCCGTCGCGGGTCACGAACTCCTCGATGAGCCCGGAAAGCGCCTCCGGGCTCAACTGCCTGTGAGGAATAACCAGCATCTCTTCACGGTCAGGCATCGGGTCGCTGTCCCTTCGGGCGAAACACGGCTTTTATCGTCTTAGCCGCATACTGATCCGCGGTGCCTTGAACAGCCGCTATCAGCCGGGCCACCTTATGCGGATCCTTCCTCCCCGGAGACATCTCCACACCTGAGCTGACGTCAATGGCCGCCGGCAGGGCCGCACGGACCGCCTCGGCGACATTGTCCGGGGAGAGGCCCCCGGCGAGCACCAGCGGTTGACGATGCCCGAAGTCTCTGGCCGCGCCCCAGTCCCAGGCCATGGCATTGCCGCCGGGAAGCGGGCCCTTGGCGCACTCCACCAGATAGCCATCAACCTCGAAACCCGGTGCATCGTCGAAACCCGGTTTGCCGTCGACGAACAGGGCTTTGATTACGCCCACCCCTTCGGCCTTCAACCGGGCAGCCAGACGTACCGATTCTCTGCCGTGAAGCTGCGCCATGGAAAGCCCGCAGCGTTCGACCCGCGTCATGATGTATGAAAAACTTGCGTCGACAAACACGCCCACGGCAGCCACTGTTTCCGGCAGTGCCGCCACCACGGCCCTGGCCTGGTCAGCGGTGACATGGCGCGGGCTTTTTGGAAAAAAGACCACACCGATGGCATCTGCACCCAGAGCAGCGCATTGGGCCGCCTCATGGGGCAGGGTCAATCCGCAGATCTTCACTTGGGGATAAAGAAGGTTCATCGCAGACGCATCGGTCATTCGGCACCGTTGTCCGGAGATGGCACCCCGGATCCCCCCGCCATCAACGCACGGATAAACCGGACCGGGTCATCGGACCGGACTATGCTCTCCCCCACCAGAAAATTGAAGATCCCGGCCTTCAGATTCCGTTGAATGTCCGCCGGCCTTGAAATACCGGAGGCGGCCACGGGCACCTGACCGGGCGCCAGGCGGGCGACCAGATCCATGGCATTGGCGATGTCCGTTTCAAAGGTGTTCAGGTTGCGATTGTTGATGCCCACCAGACGGGCACCGCATACGGCAACAGTGCGGGCATCCTCCGGCGTGTGGATCTCCACCAGGGCCTCCATACCCAGTTCGTGACAAAGTGCGTAGAGCCGGTTCAATTTTTTCTCGGTGAGGATTCTGGCGATCAGCAGAATGGCATCCGCGCCGGCCGCCGCCGCTTCGTACACCTGGTAGCGGCTGATGACAAACTCTTTTCTCAGCACCGGCAGGGCACAGGCGGAACGCGCCGCCGTCAGGTCGTCGAGGCTGCCCTTGAAAAAGGTGGGATCAGTAAGCACCGAGACGGCCGCTGCCCCCCCTTTTTCATACCGCAAAGCCGTCCGAAAGGCATCCAGATCAGGAGCGATGTCGCCTTTGGACGGTGACGCCCGCTTGATTTCAGCGATTATGTTTACCCCGGCGGCACCCGGTTGGGAGAGCGTTTCAAAAAAGGGCCGGAAATCCGATCGCTGCCGGGCCAGCTCAGCCAGCCGGCCTTCGGGGATGATTTTTCTGGCCTGCGAAATCTCGCGTCCCTTCTGTTGAACAATCTGCGTAAGAAAAACGGTCGTCATAAATAACTACCCCTGAGTTGAGCGGTAGGTTAATCATGCAATCTTGAGATTTTATTTTGTGTCCGTTCAGAAACGAGGAAATTTGGTCGAGATCAAGGCATGCGAATAATTTTACCTCAGGTGCCCTGAAAGAAATGCCCTTGGGGTAAATATAGTCGATATTCCGGGGATAAAAACGTTCGCATAACGAAGATATCTGGCAAAATAACCGTTTCTGGATGGGCACCGGTTATCCGTTGTCACGAGTATAGGCAACCAATGCCTCCAGTTTGCCCAAGGCGGCGCCACTGTCGATGGCCTGCTCGGCCAGGGCGATGCCGGTCGTCAGATCCGCGGCCTTCTGGCAGGCCACCAGCGCGGCGGCTGTATTGAGAAGCACCACATCCCGCTTGGGGCCTTTTTCTCCCGTCAGAATGGTGCGGGTAATGGCCGCATTTTCCTCTGGGTCACCACCGGTCATCTGGTGCGGCTCGGCCAGCTGGCCGAAATACTGCTCCGGGTAGATGTCATAGGTACGAATCATGTCGTTCTCCAACTGGGAGACGCGCGTGGGGGCGCACACGGAAATTTCGTCCAGCCCGTCGTGCCCGTGAACCACGAATGCACTCCTGGCACCCAAAAGGCGAAGCGCCTCGGCAAACATTTCGGTAAGCTGGGGAGCGAACACGCCTAGCAGTTGGCAGTTGGCGCCGGCTGGATTGGTCAGCGGCCCCAGCATGTTGAAGATGCTTCGCAGGCCCACCTCCGTGCGCGCCTTGGCAGCAAAGCGCATGGCGCTGTGGTAGAGCGGAGCAAAAAGAAAGCCGATGCCGATCTCCTGGACCGCCTCCTCGACCACTTCCGGGTCCGTATCCAGCTTGATGCCCAGGGTTTCCAGCACATCGGCGCTGCCGCACCTGGACGAAACACTGCGGTTGCCGTGCTTGGCCACGGTCACCCCGCAACCGGCCACGACAAATGCCGTGGTGGTGGAGATGTTGAATGTTTTGAGCCCGTCCCCGCCGGTACCACAGGTGTCCACGACCGGCATGGCAGCGGCCTGGATGCGGTGGGCCTTTTTGCGCATGGCCCGAGCCGCACCAGCCAGTTCCTCAACGGTTTCCCCTTTGGTGGCCAGGGCGGCCATCATGGCGCCCACCTGGGCGTCGGTGGTCTTGCCGTCAAAAATTTCAGACATCATCTCCGCCATCTGGGTTTGGTTCAAATCGGTTCGGCTGATGATGGTTGCCAGGTGATCCTTGAACATGGCTTAATTTCTCCCTCTACTCAGTCCTTTTAACATCTCGATCCTGAAATTCGTGTTTTTATGTCAGGGAACAAGACAAATAGTAAATAAAATCCATTTATTTAAACCCTTAACGCCTAAATTATTTTAATAAAATTGCGCAGCAACCGCTTTCCCAGCGGGGTCATGATGGATTCGGGGTGAAACTGGATCCCCTCGGTGATATGGGACCGATGCCGAATACCCATGATCTCGCCGTCCTCCGCGGTGGCAGTCACCGCCAGACAGTCGGGCAAACTGTCCTTCTCCACCGACAGGCTGTGGTAACGCATGGCCTGAAATTGCTGTTTGATGCCGGCAAAGATTCCCTTGCCATCACCGGTGATGGCCGACGTTTTGCCGTGCATCAGCCGCTTGGCGCCAATCACCCGGCCGCCAAAGACATGGGCGATGGACTGGTGGCCCAGGCAAACGCCGAGGATCGGTATCTTTCCGGAAAACCGCCTGATCGTATCCACGGAAACACCGGCGGACTCCGGACGGCCCGGCCCCGGTGAAATCACGATGGCCTGAGGAGCCATCGCCGCGATTTCATTCACACTGACGGCGTCGTTTCTTCTCACCTCCACCCCCTCGCCGATCTGTTTGAGATACTGAACCAGATTATAGGTGAAGGAGTCGTAATTGTCGATCATCAGAATCATGGTGTTGTCTCCACACCCTGGCAGGTCAGTTCGAGGGCCCGTTGAATGGCCATGGCCTTGTTGACGGTCTCCAGCCGCTCGCTTTCCGGATCCGAGTCAGCCACAATACCCGCTCCAGCCCGTACGGTAAGCGTCCCGTTTTCAATACAAGCGGTCCGGATGGTAATGGCCAGGTCCATGTTGCCGCTGAAAGAGACGTATCCGACGGCACCGCCGTATGGTCCGCGTGGACTTTGTTCCAATTCGTCGATGATCTCCATGGCCCGCACCTTGGGTGCCCCGGAAAGGGTGCCGGCCGGAAAAGAGGCCCGCAGCAAGTCCCATGCATCGTAACCATCCTCAATATCACAGTTGATGTTGGAAACCAGGTGCATGACGTGGGAGTAACGCTCCACCACCATCAGATCCGTCACCTGGACCGTGCCGGTCCGGGCGATCCGGCCCAGGTCGTTTCGCCCCAAATCCACGAGCATCAGATGCTCGGCACGCTCCTTCTCGTCGGCCAGCAGTTCCGAGGCCAGGGCCCGGTCCGCCTGTTCGCTGGATCCCCGGGGTCGGGTGCCGGCGATGGGTCGCAGGGTGGCCACGCCGTTTTCCAGGCGCACCATCGTTTCCGGTGAGGATCCCACCAGGACCATCTCATCGAAATGAAAAAAGTAGAGGTAAGGAGATGGGTTCACATAACGCTGTGCCCGATAGATGGCAATGATGTCCCCGGGCGCGCTGCATTGAAAGGGCTGCGAGATAACGGCCTGGATCACGTCGCCTTGCTGGATGTGGTCTTTTACGCTGGCCACCCGCTCTCTGAAAGTTTGTGCCGCCAGCAGCGGGACCATGGTCGGGCTGTCGCCGAGGCCCTCCGGCGCAGCATCGCCAACACGCGTGGCCATGCGCTGTTCAATAGCGTCCAGCCGCGTCATGGCATCATCGTAAGCCGCTGTAGCATCCGGATTCCCGTCGGTAAAGGCGATGGCCACACAGATCATCGTGTTGCGAATGTTGTCGAAAATAAGCAGTTCGTCGCAGAGAATGAAGTGGGCCATGGGGGTATCCACCGACATTCGGTTGGGGATACGCTCGAAAAATGAAACCATTTCATAGGTGAGATAACCGACCAGACCGCCCCAGAACCGGGGAAGCTCACCCATTTCCGCCGGCTGAAAACGGCTCATGAATGTTTTCAGGGTGCTCAGGGGATCGCCGCCGTGGAGAATTTTCTCTTCCTGCCCGTTCTCGGCAATAATCACCTGATCGGCAAACACCTTGACGTGGGTCCTGGCCGACGTGCCCAGAAAGCTGTAACGCCCCCATTTTTCACCGCCCTCCACACTCTCCAGCAGAAAAAGCGGTGTTCGCGGTCCCTTGCCGCCGTCGTCGTAGCATTTTTTCAACAGGGAGACAGGCGTCTCCATGTCGGCCAGAATCTCACGGCAAACGGGAATCACATTACAGGTGCGGGCCAACGCATCAAACCGTTCCCGGCTTGGAAATTCCTTCAATTTCATCTGTTTTCCTCTTTCCAATAAAAAAGGCCGTGTTTGGTTCCACGACCCAAGAATAAGAAATGTGTAAGGACTTTTGAATGGGGTGTCAAGGACTTTTTGTTCTTATATACAGAAACATCGAAGCCAAAGATTCGCCCAACCCACCACAGTGGCAGGAAAATTGCTATTGTATATTACCGGCAATCGATTCTGAACTGGCGGAGCGTTGGATTGAGCCCTCCCCGCGGCAAGCGGCGGGGAGGGCGCTCGCTGTCGCTGTTGATCTGGCCTGGCCGAATATTGCTGGACAGTTGAAAAAACAGCTCTATTCTTTTGGAAGTCACGAGCGTACGAATACCGGATATGCCTGTGCACAAAAGGGCATCCCATGCGCAATATTTGCAGTATCGAACGCCATAGCCAATGCGAGGTACGCCATGCATCGACAGATAAGTATCCTGGTGGTGGAAGATGACCCGAATGTATCCACCGTGCTCACCGCCCGATTGGAGAGTTTAGACTACCACGTATGCGGCAGCGCCGAAACCGGGCTCGAGGCCATCAGCGGGGTTTACCGGCACAACCCGGATCTGGTCACCATGGATATCCTGCTCAAAGGGGAAATGAACGGAATCGAAGCCGCCGCAAAAATCGCCGAAGGTTCGGATGTGCCCATCATCTATATGACCTGCCTTTCCGACCAGCAGGTATTCAAGCGGGCCATCGGCACCCACCCGTACGGTTATATCATCAAACCCTACGACATCAATGAACTGCGGTCCACCATTGAAATTGCCGTGGTCAAGCACCAGGCGGCCAAAGAGCGGGAAACACTGATCGCCCAACTGCAAAAAGCCCTCAAGGAGGTCAAAACCCTCAGCGGCCTGCTACCCATCTGCGCCTCCTGCAAAAAAATCCGCAAAGACGACAGCACCTGGCAGCAGATCGAGGAATACATCGCCAGCCATTCAGAGGCCGATTTCACCCACGGCATTTGCCCCGAATGCGCCCATCGACTCTATCCGGAACTGTATAAAAACAAAGGCTGATCCGGATGGGTTTGTTATAACACCTCTGAATTTGGGTATTGACAGCCAACCGATTCCCTCCGAAAATAGGATAATTACGATCATATTTGCTAAAGATGGGTTAGAATGAAGCGTATGGAATACCAGACCTTCCGATTGGAGACGATGCCCACCCTTGCAGCACCGATGTTTATCATCGGTTTCCGCGGATGGGGCAATGCACTCGAGGTGTCGGCCGGCACTGCTGCCTATCTGGTGGATACCCTCCAGGCCGCTTCTATCGGCCATATGGAACCCGACGCCTGCTATCGTTATGACGAAAGCCGCCCGGTAGTGAGGATCGAAACCGGTGCTATGAAATCGATCACCCCCCCGGGAGGAAGTTTTTTCGCCATCGAAACCACTTCCGGTGAAAACGATCTGGTAATTTTGATCGCCGACGAACCTAGCCTGAACTGGTACCGGTTTTCCCGGGAGTTGGTGGATCTGGCTCACCGGCTCGGGGCCCCGGGCGTGATTACCCTGGGCAGTATGTTCGACAATGTGTTGCACACCGACCGGATTATTTCGGCGGTGACCACCGGCAGCGATTTTGAAGGCGTGGTCAGCCGGCATCGGGTGATTCCGATCAATTATCACGGCCCCAGCGCCATCCACACGATCATTCTGGAGGCCTGCCGGAAGCGCGCGGTGGCCGGTGCCAGCCTCTGGGGCCACTGTCCCGCCTACCTGCAGGGCATCACCCATCATGGCATGATGCTTCAGTTGGTCCGGCTGCTTACCGACATGGCATCCTTTTCGTTGAAGACGGACGCGCTGGAAGCCGACTGGGAAGCCCTTGAGATTCAGATTCAAAAGCTGATGACCGACAATCCCAAACTCGCGGGGATCATGGACCAGGTCCGTAAAAAGAAACGCGAAGGCGCCATGCAGGACCTGGGACAAAACGGGAATGAACAGGGAAAGGTGATCAATCTTAAGGATTTTCTCGATCCTTGACCGCTACTGGCGGTATACGGTTGGCTTGTCTTCAACATCGATGTCGATACCGACCGTGTCTCCAGTCTTAAAGCCGATCCGCTTAAATTCGCGAACCACGTCGTCGTGGCGATCCACATACCAGTACACGGTCCACAAGGGGTTGCGAACCGTGTCGATTCCGTATGCATCGTGGCTGCACAGATTGATCCGGAACTTGTCCTTGGCAATCAGCGTGTCGGCTTCGGACAGGAATATATCGATCTGGTAAAGGTTGTTGTGCAGGGCTTTGGACAGTTCCGCCTGCAATTCCGGGGTGTCGTCCAGGTAATGGCTGGCAATCTGGTAAAGATCGACCGGATCCTGAATGGCGAGCCCGAGCACCGCGTATCGCTGATGGCGCAGGGCAAACGCCTCGAATTCCGCCTCATAGGCGTTGATGGAATCAATGATCTGGGCAATATCCGGCTTGCCGGCCGTGGCACATTCGCTGACCATCTCCTCACACTGGGAGATGATATCGATATAAAAGGCTTTATTGTCCATCACATACACCGGCCGCTCCCGGTAGCTGCGCCGCTTGCGGATCCGCCGGATGCCGTCTAGTGTGATGGACCGCTGGCTCTCCTTTTCCTCCAGAATGTCGATGCTGGAAATGTCTTTGGCCTGCACCACGTGAATGCCGCCGTCGGCTGAAATGATGTATTCGATCTCGCATCGAAATCCCAGATACGTCTGAATCTTCTTTGACAGCTGAACCAGCCGCCGGTCATGGGGGGTCCGGGTGATGTAAGGTTCGCTTTGCACCTTGTGAATGCGGTCCCGACAATATCCGAACTCCCAGTTGCCGCCAATGATCTTGGCCATTACGCTGGATCCGTCGATAAAGGGCATGACGATCACCCCCATCTGTTCAAGATCCATCTCGGGAGCATGGTTGAACCGCTGCTGCCGGGCAATGCTCAAGTGTTTGCTGCTTTTTGCCAGCTTGATCATCTTGTTGCGGGCATAGCGGATGCCCCCCACATCGGCATAGGTTTCCAACGAGTCGAATGTGCCCCCTTTGAAACGGCGTTCCAATGGATGGGCGCTGCGGGCAATCACCTTGAAACTTTCGCGGTGTTTTTCCAGAAACGACTCGAGGGCCTCGAAATCTTCGGTCTCAAAATGCTGCGGGGGAACATAAATAAAGTCGGGGATGTCAAAACCGCCTTGTTTGAGCTTCTCCAGCAGTTTCGCCTTTTCGGGTATGGGGTGGGACATCCAATTTTTCTCCTTTGGTACGCCAGCCTAAATTGAATTTTCTCTTCTAAAATGTATTCGAAAAACGGTTCCGGGTTCAAGGTTCAGAGTTAGTGGCAAGGATGCGGCCTTGAACCGCTGAACCCAGAACAGTTGAACCCTTGAACGGTTACTTTAATATTGACATTTTTATTCAGAGTCTTTAGTTAAAGAAAACCGACCGATCATTCGGTTGGCTTATTTTTGAACAGGTAACACATGTCCAAACGAAATGCAATCCTTGCTTCCGCCACCCGGCTTTTTTCGCGAAACGGGTTTCAGGGAACCGCCATGGCGGAGCTGTCCGCCATCACCGGTGCGGCAACCGGTACCATCTTTCACCATTTTAGAAACAAGGAAGACCTCTTTTTACAGGTGCTGAATGATGTGAAAGAGAGCATTCTGGACCAGTTTGACCGGCATCAGCAGACCCGCCGGGATCAAAATGGGATAGAGCGGGTCGAGGGTGTGGTCGCTTTTTATCTGCAACTGGCCGGCACCATGGAAGACCAGTTCCTGATCATTCACCGCCACGATCCCTATCAAATGGCCGAAACCAGTCCGGTGTGCCGCAGCCACCTGGAATCCATTTACACCTGTTTGCTGGACATCTTCGAGGAGGGAATCCAAAAGGGCATGCAAGACGGATCGGTAGCGGTCGACTCCCCGCGACAGACGGCCATGGTTCTCTTTGCCATGGTGGACGGCATTGTCCGGCTCAACACCTACCGGGTGTATGACGCCGGCACCCTTTACGACAGTTTGATGGTTGCCTGCCGCAGGCTGCTGACGGGAGGCCGGTAGACTGCCATGGCCCGACGCTTCTCATTTGCCTGGCGCAACCTCACCCCGACCCGGCTGCTGCCCTTTTTGGAATGGCTGCCCGGCTATCGCGCCGGACATCTTAAAGGAGACCTGTTTGCCGGTTTAACCGTAGCACTGGTGCTGGTTCCCCAGTCCATGGCCTATGCCCAGCTGGCCGGCCTGCCAGCCTATTACGGCCTGTATGCGGCGTTTCTGCCGCCGGCGGTGGCGTCCCTGTTCGGATCCAGCCGTCAACTGGCCACCGGCCCCGTCGCCGTGGTTTCCCTGATGACCGCCGTGGCCCTGCAGCCTCTGGCCGCCGCCGGTAGCCAGGCGTATATCGGCTATGCGGTAGCGCTGGCGTTGATGGTGGGACTGTTTCAATTCGGTCTGGGCCTGTTTCGTTTAGGCCTCGTGGTCAACTTTCTCTCTCATCCGGTGATCGGTGGTTTTACCAATGCCGCCGCTATCATTATCGCTACCGGCCAGCTCTCCAAATTGTTCGGCGTGACAGTAGACAGCGGCGAGTATCACTACCATACAGTCATCCAGGTAGTGCAAGCGGCCCTGCACTATATCCATTGGCCCACACTGATGATGGGGCTGTTTGCCTTCGCGATCATGCTGGTCCTGAAAAAGATCAGCCTGCGAATCCCCAATGTACTTGTGGCGGTGGCCGCCACCACTTTGATCAGTTGGGCCACCGGATTCGAACAGCAATCCACCATGCCCTTGGAATCAGTGGTCGATGCAGACACCCGGGCATTGATCGTTCACTTCAACGCTGAAACGACGCAACTCGATCAGTTGGAAGACCGACGCACCCGAATCAATTATACCCTCAAGCAGGCGAAAATCGACGGTCAACGGATCATCGCTATCCATTCGCAGAGGGACCTGGACATCCTGAACCACCAAATAGCCTTGAAGGCCGAACAGACCGCAGACGATCGATATCGATTGCGCCGTCTACTTTTTGAAGCCGGCCGGATCAGGGATGGTAGTATTCGATTTTATGCAAAGGGCGCTCGCCCGGCGGAGTCGGATAAGGTTGGGCGCAACTGGCGGCTAAGGGTCGGCAATGCACCGCTGGACGCCTCGGCACTGGTCTTTCACGGCGGGGGTGAAGTGGTGGGTGACATTCCCAAAGGCCTTCCGGACTTCTCAATTCCTGAAATTGATGGCCACAGCGCCATGACCCTGATGCCGCCGGCCGTCATCATCGCCCTGCTGGGCTTCATGGAGGCCATCTCCATCGCCAAAGCCATGGCCGCCAAAACAGGGCAGCGCATCGACCCCAATCAGGAACTCATGGGGCAGGGGCTGGCCAATATGATCGGCTCGGCGGCCCAAAGCTACCCCGTGGCCGGGTCCTTTTCCCGATCGGCGGTCAATCTCCAGGCAGGTGCCGTTTCCGGACTGTCCAATGTGTTTGCCAGCCTGGCAGTGGTGGCGACCCTCTTTTTTTTCACGCCCCTGCTCTACCACCTGCCCCAGAGCGTACTGGCGGCCATCATCATGATAGCGGTGGCCGGACTGATCAACGCCCGGGGATTCATCCACGCCTGGCGGGCCCAATGGTATGACGGGGCCATTTCCGTGATCACCTTCGTGTGTACCCTGATCTTTGCCCCCCACCTGGACCGGGGTATTCTGATAGGTGTGGGACTTTCGATTTGTGTATTTCTTTACCGGAACATGCGGCCCCACGTGGTGGACCTTTCCATGGGTCTGGACAAGGCGCTTCATGATGCCGTGACCCACGGACTGAAAGAGTGCCGCTACATCGACGTGGTCCGCTTCGACGGACCCCTTTTCTTTGCCAACGCCGATTATCTGGAAGACCAGATTCGCCACCGGCGCAAAATAAAAAAAACGCTCAAACACATCATCATCGCCGCCGAATCGATTAACGACATCGACGCCTCGGGCCAGGAATCCCTGTCGCTGACGGTGGACCGGGTGAGAAGCGCCGGCATCGACATCTCCTTGTGCAGTGTTCATGAACCCGTGATGCAGGTGCTTCGACGCACCCACCTGCTCTACAAAATCGGTGAAGATCACATCTATCCGACCATGAAGCAAGCCATTCGAGCCATCCATAAGCAGACCCATAAGGGGGGCAGCGAGAAAGGCTGCCCATTGACCTCGGTTCGAACCCTATCGACCCAAAGCGAACCCGAAGGAGGTTAACGATGCCTGTCATCTCCATTTTCAGCGGCATATTCTGCAGTGCAGACGCGGTAGTCCGGGATGTAATGGACAGCACCGGGTATCTTTTGATCACGGACGACCAGATCATCGCCAGGGCCGCTGAGACGTCTGGCATGCCGGAAAACAAGGTTCAGCGCGCCTTTTCGGCCAAAACCTCGGTATTTAACAAGTTCACCCATGAAAAAGAGTGCTCGATTGCCTGCCTGCGCCTGGCCCTGGCAACCGAACTGGAAAAAGGTCCTGCCGTGGTCCACGGGTTTTCCAGCCTGTTGATCCCCCAGACTGTCAGTCATATGCTCCGGGTCTGCATTATCGCCGAGACACCCTATCGGCTCGAACAGGCCGAGGTCGTCCAAGGGCTGACTGAAAAGGATGCCCTGAAACAGATCCGCGCTCAGGATGCGGACAATGCCGCCTGGACAGAGACCCTCTTTTCCGCCAAGGATCCGTGGGACGTCAGCCTTTACGACATGGTGCTCCCCATGAACCGGGTAAATGTCGCCAAGGCCGGAGCGCTGATCGAGGAAAATCTCATCAAGGATGCCGTCCGTCGCACCAACGCTTCCATTCAGGCCGAAAAGGATTTTCTGCTGGCAGCCACCGTGGAGATGGCGCTGTGCCGTGCCGGACACAATGTCTCGGTGACGGCCGAAAACGGAGCGGTGGTGCTGACCATCAATAAACACGTGCTCATGCTCGCCCGACTGGAGGAGGAACTGACATCCATTGCCGACGCGGTTGCCGGCGTCCGGTCGGTAAAGACCCAGGTCGGCAGGGAGTTTCACCAGCCCCACATTTACCGCAAACACAGCTTCGAGATGCCCTCCCGAGTCCTGCTGGTAGATGATGAGAGGGAGTTCGTTCAGACCCTGTCAGAACGCCTGGAATTGCGGGAGATGGGCTCTGCCGTGGCCTATGACGGCGAATCCGCCCTGACCCTGGTGGCTGAGGACGATCCGGAAGTGATGATCATCGACCTGAAAATGCCGGGAATCGACGGCATTGAGATCTTGAAGCAGGTAAAAACCACCCGACCGGAAATCGAGGTGATTGTGCTCACCGGCCACGGCAGCGAGGCAGACCGCAAGCGATGCATGCAGCTGGGCGCCTTCGCCTATATGCAAAAACCCGTGGACATCGACGAGTTGAGCGAGACCCTGAAGAAGGCCCATGAAAAAATACAGCTATTCAAATCCTGAGTCAGACATGCCGGTGCTCCCGCCTGAAAAACGGTGTCGTCCATGCTGAACCTGTCCCGATTCAAACCCCGTTTCTGGGACTATCAGGATGCGGCTTCAGGACCGGGCAGCAGCCACTTCAGTTTCCGGCGCAAATGGTTGATGATCGTTGTCTTCACCACCGTGGTGACGCTTACCCCCCTGCTGGTCATGACGCTGGTGGACTACCGGCTCACCCGCCAGGCCTTTGAATCCGAAGCGACGATGGGCACCGCCCGCATGGTTTCCAACACCTGGCGCAGTGTCTCGTTTCTGCTGTCCCAGCGCAGGGCAGCCCTTGAATTCGTTGCCCGGGACAACAGCCTGCCGGATCTGCTGGCACCGGGGAGGCTGGAGGCCATCCTGGCCAACCTGCAGGGCGGCATGGGCGGATTCATGGATCTCGGCGTGGTGGATATCGATTGCACCGTTCAAGCGTATGCCGGTCCTGGTGCGCTAAGAAGCAGCCGGGTGAAACCGACCACCTGCTTCGATCATGCCGTCGCCAATGGATTTTTCATCAGTGACGTAACCGCAGACCAGGGACAAAACCATGGGCTGGTGATTGCCATTCGTCACGACCTGGACAGCGGCGGCTTTTTCGTTTTGCGATCGACGCTGGATGCCGGCCTGTTGGCCGTCCCCGTGATGCAGTTGGCTCTTGACGAGGGCGACGACGCCTTCATCGTCAACACCGAGGGGATTCTCCAAACGCCCGCCCGGCAATATGGCAGGCGCTTCGAAAAAGTACCCCTGGCTATCCCCGAAGCGGTCGACGGGACCCGGACGTTGAGAACGGTGGATCAGGCCGGCCGTTCCATCCTCATGGGCATTGCCCCGATTCCCGACAGCCCCTTTTTGCTCATGATGATCCGTCAGGAATCAGGGATCATGGATCTGTGGCTCAAGCCACGCATGCGCCTTATCGGTTTTCTGCTGTTCAGCATCGCCATCATCCTGGTCTCCATCATGGGCGTGGCCACGTACCTGGTCAACCGCATCCATGCCGCCGACCAGCGCCGGGTGCAGGCCCTGCATCAGGTGGAGTATGCCAACAAGCTTACATCCATTGGTCGTCTGGCCTCGGGGGTGGCCCACGAAATCAACAACCCGCTGGCCATCATCAACCAGAAGGCCGGACTCATCAAGGACCTGTTCACCATCAACAGCGACTACAGCGGTAACGAGAAGCTCATGATGCTGGTAAACGACGTGCTGGCATCGGTGCGCCGCTGCGGTACCATCACCCGGCGGCTGCTGGATTTTGCCCGACACATGGAATCATCCATCGAAGCGGTGGACATCGAGGCCATCATCCGACAGGTGCTCGGCTTCATGGAAAAAGAAGCCGAACGGCGGTGCATCGTCGTTTCGGTAACGGTGCAGGGGATCATTCCGACCTTCGAGAGTGACCGGGGCAATGTCCAGCAGATCTTCTTGAACCTGATCAACAATGCCTTTGCGGCCATGGGAGATGGCGGTCGACTGGACGTCACGATTGGACGCAAAGACACCACGCATATCACGGTGACCGTGGCCGACACCGGACACGGCATCCCGGAAGCCGATCTGAAGCGCGTCTTCGAGCCCTTTTTCTCCACCCGTACCGGCCACGGAAGCACCGGTTTGGGACTGTCCGTCACTTATGGAATGGTCTCGGAGATGAGCGGCGAAATCACGGTGAGCAGTCAGCTGAACCGGGGAACCCGGTTTATGGTCACCCTGCCCCTGAAACCGCCACCGTTGTCGTCTGCCGTTGCCTGCGCCGTATCTCCGGCTAACAACGCTGCCGCCGACAGGCAAATCACGGAGGATAAGACAACATGAGAGACGATTCCCAGGCCATGGCCATCGAGGGGGTTCGCTTCTTCGGGGAGATGTCCGCATCCATTTCCCACGAAATTAAAAATGTACTGGCCATCGTCAATGAAAACGCCGGGTTGCTCCAGGACATGGTCATGATGATTGAAAAGGGAATGCCGCTTTCGCCGGAACGGTTGTCGGGACTGGCCCGATCCATTGTCCGCCAGGTGAAACGGGGCGATCGGATCGTCAAGGACATGAATCGCTTTGCCCACAGCGCCGACCACCCCTCGGAGACCGTAGACATTGGCGAGGTCATTCATTTTATATCCGTGCTGGCTGCGCGGCTGATCGCCATGAAGGGAGAACCACCTGAGATCGACGTACCGGCCACACCGATTACCGCCGTCACCAATCGGTTTTTCCTGGAAGACCTGGTGTGGACCTGTCTGTGCCGGGCCATGGATGCCCGCGCCCCGGACCAGACGGTATGCATCGTTGCAGAGAAAGCCGGGAACGCCCCCCGGATTCGTTTTTGCGGATTGTCAGGGGATTGTCTGGCCAGTGGAACGGGTTTTCCTTCGCCCCGAGAGACGATGGTGGCCGGGCTTCTCGGCGCCCAATTGAAGGCGGACAAAGATAAAGGCGAAATTGTTCTTATTCTACCATAGTAAAGGTTGATAAACTCTTAAACAGTCGCATTTTCGACGGGTAACTCGAAAGGAGTCTACAATGAAGGAAAGAGTACTGCTGGTTGACGACGAGGTGGAGTTTCTGGAAATCATGGCCGAACGCATGCGCGCCCGCGACATGGAAGTAACCACATCCACATCGGCCACAGAGGCGCTGTCGCTCATCGCCGCCGAATCCTACGATGCGGTGATTATGGATTTCATGATGCCGGAAATGGACGGCATCCAAGCCCTGAAGACCATCAAGGAAAAAAGACCGGAGATGCAGATCATCCTGCTCACCGGCCATGCGACGGTTCAAAAGGGCGTGGAGGCCATGAAGGCGGGTGCCATGGATTTTGTGGAAAAACCGGCCGACCTGGATGCCCTGGCGAAAAAAATAAAAAAGGCCCACCATCAAAAAGCCGTCATTGTCCAGAAGCAGAGTCAGGACAAAGTCATTGAAGCGCTGCGAAAGTTCGGCATGTAGGCGCTTAGGGGACGGCGACCAATGCCTTGGATCTCATCAGATCGAACACCGCCGGCCCTGAAGCGGACGCCTCAGCTTCCCCCGAGGCAACGGCCTTGAGCCTGTCAAACCGTCCTTTATCGCGGCTGCTCAGGGGGGTCTCCAGGTAGGTCAAGGTGTTGTGGACCAGGCTGAACATCACCAGCGGGCCGAATGTGGTCTCGCCACCGGGCTTTTCGACCACGAGGCCATAGATGTCGTGGTGGTTCAGCGAAAAGGCCTTGGGCGCCGGTCTCAGCCCCAGCAATTCGGCGAACAGCATCAGGCTCTCCTGAATGCCCTGCGCATAACCGTTCTCCAGGGATGCCGTCCCATCCCGGGCAATGCCATCGATATCGGAGGCGGTATAGCGCAGGTCCAGTTCGCCGATACTGATCTCCTGAATCGTCCTCAATGACGCCTCCTTCTTGCTGACCACCACATCCTTGTCGTTGAGAATTTTTACGGCATTACGAATGTTCACCATCTCCTTCACGGTGGGACTTTTTCTCAGCACCACATCTTCCACGCTGGTGTGGTAAATGGTCAGGTCGTTGTCCATTACCAGGATACGCGTTTTCCCGGGGCCGTCGGTTTCCAGGAACAGCACCAGATCCCGCTCATCCCGGCGGGACCAGGGGAAAAAGGTCATCAACTGTACCAAGACCGTCTTGTCGATGCGTTTGCCGCTTTCCACCGGCCCGATGGCATCGGCGATGGTCCGGACCAGTCGGTCGATCTCTATCTTCTTTAGCAGGTTGTCCTTGTATGACATTGCGTTTCTCCTTGGGGACCTGATTTGGTATTTGACATCTGCGCCGGATATTCATATGAATATCGGCTGTTACCCGAAAGGCCCTGCCCCTTTTTCTTTATAAATTACGTTGAAAACAGGCCGCCAGGCAAGACAATTGTTCCGGTTGTACGGACGCAGACGAGACAGACGATCTGAATTACGGTTCAACCGCATAAGGAGAGTACCGGGTCTTTCCGGAGAGAAAGGAGTCAGCATGGAAGAATTTGTTACCCTCACCTATAACGGTCAGCAAATACAGCTGCCGGTCGTCACCGGAACCGAAGGGGAAAAGGCCATCGACATTTCAGGCCTTCGTGCCAACAGCGGCTTTATCACCCTGGACCCGGGCTACGCCAACACGGGCAGCTGCCTGAGTGCCATTACCTATATGGACGGCGAAAAAGGGATTCTGCGCTACCGTGGTATCCCCGTGGAGCAGTTGGCCGCACATGGCACATTCAAAGAGACCGCTTACCTGCTGATCAACGGCAAGCTTCCCAACCGTGAACAGCTGACCCGTTTTTCGGTGTTGCTCAACGACAACAGCCTGGTCCATGAAGACCTCAAGGCGTTTTACCAGAACTATCCCCGGGCCTCCCATCCCATGGGAATCCTCTCCTCCATGGTCAATGCCCTGAGGAGCTTCTATCCGGGACTGGGCACCCTGGAAGAACAGATCACCATCACCATGACCCGGCTGCTGGCCAAGGTGCGCACCATGGCCGCCATGTCATACAAGATCTCTCGCGGCCATAAAGTGGTCTATCCGCGTCCGGATCTCACGTACTGCGAGAACTTTCTCAACATGATGTTCGACACCCCGGTGAGACCTTATGAACTCAACCGGGAAGCCGTCAGTGCCCTGCGGGTGTTCTGGATTCTTCACGCCGACCATGAGCAAAACTGCTCCACCTCGGCCGTGCGAGTGGTGGGCAGCGCCCGCGTGAATCTCTACGCGGCCATTTCTTCGGGCATCGCCGCGCTGTGGGGCCCGCTTCACGGCGGCGCCAACCAGGCGGTCGTCGAAATGCTCACCGCGATTCAGGCCGACGGCGGGAATTATCGGAAGGCCATCGAACGGGCCAAAGACAAGAACGATCCGTTCAGGCTCATGGGATTCGGCCACCGGGTCTACAAGACCTACGATCCCCGGGCAAAAATCATGAAAAAAATGTGCGATGAGCTGCTGGAATCCCTGCAGATCAATGATCCCCTGCTGGACATCGCCAAGGAGCTCGAAGAGGTGGTCCGAAAGGACGCCTACTTTATCGACCACAACCTTTACCCCAACATCGATTTTTTCAGCGGGATCGTTCTGCGGGCCATCGGCATTCCCACCAACATGTTCACGGTGATGTTTGCCATCGGCCGACTGCCTGGATGGATTGCCCAGTGGAAGGAGAGCATGGACGATCCCAATTGGAAAATCTGCCGGCCTCGACAAGTTTACACCGGCGCCACGGAATACGACTTCGTCCCCATCCATGCGCGATCGTAAAAATCCTGGAACGATCGAGGCCTTCAAGCGTCAGTCGGTCAGCGCCGCCACCACGGCCGCTTCGGCGTGGATGCGCGCCGTATCAAATACCGGCACCGGGCAGCTATCGGCACGAACGAGAAGTCCGATCTCGGTACAGCCGAGAATGACCCCCTGGGCTCCGCGTTCCACCAGGTCTTCGATAATCCGGACATAAGCCTGCCGTGACGGTTCCCGGATCCGCCCCAGACACAGTTCCGAATAGATGACGTCATGAACCATCCGGCGCTGAACCGCATCGGGAATCAGCACCCGCAAGCCGTAGCGGTCTTCAAGCCGCTTGCGGTAAAATTCCTCCTCCATGGTAAACCGGGTCCCCAGCAGAGCGACGGTATTCATACCGGCGGCAAGAACGGCCTCGGCCGTAGGGTCGGCAATGTGAAGCAGGGGAACGGTCATGCTTGCCGCCACCCCATCGGCCACTTTATGCATGGTGTTGGTGCAGATGATCACCAGGTCGGCCCCTGCGCGCACCAATGCCTGCGCCGCCTGTATCAGGATCGACTGCGCCGCATCCCACCGTCCCTCGTGCTGCAATGCTTCGATCTCGGCAAAATCTACAGAATATAAAATGCTTTTTGCCGAATGGAGTCCACCCAGACGCTCCCTCACGGCTTCATTGACAATCCGGTAATAGACCAGGGTCGATTCCCAACTCATCCCGCCAATCATGCCGATAGTTCTCATCCGTTGGCTTTCCTTTTTTAACTACCATGCGTTTGCGCAACATGGTGGGTCAGTTTAAGCATTGGACGACGGCGTGGAAACCGGCCTTGCCGTTTCCCGGATCGTTTCCGCCAGTCGGCGGTCACGCTGGGCCCGTGTCAGGTAACCCGGCACGCCTTTTAGAAAAATGATCAGCACCGCCACAAAGGCAAGCGGAAAGATCACGCAATCGAACAGATAGGCGGCGATCAGTTGAAAGGTGGTACCGGCAAGGTTTTTGCCCTGCTCGCTGAGATAGGCCTCCAGTTCCTGAAGCCGCTTTTTCAGACGCTCGTATCGGTCAGCCACACCTATGGCCGTTTCGAGGGCTGACGCCCCTTTTCCGTCACCGCCAAGATGGTCTTCAGCGCCTTCTGGAGTGAATGTCCGGCTGATCTGGTCGAAAGCGTCGTAGGACTGCTGGATCAGCGGTCGGGTGATCCGCTCGGACAGGCGGGAAGCCCCGTAAACAGACAGAGGAAGAACCAGGTAGAGCAGTACCGTCAACAATGTGCAGGTGGCGGTAATCGACCGCAGGAACTGGGCCATCCCTTTTCGGTTCGGAAGAAAACACCGTCCCGCCGCCAGCATCAAAAGGCAGAAGAAGGTCAGCACCATGACGAGGTGGTCCGTCAAGGCCACCCCATCCAATACCAACCGCGTCATGAACAGGATGGTTCCCCCGGCCAGCACCGTCTTCCAGGCAATGTCCACATAGTCGTATACCGATTGCACCAGGTCCCCGACCTGGAGGTTGAATCCGATTCCCACCTCGGATCCTTCAATCACGGCCAGGCCGCTCTTGACGGCCGACAGCACCAGGAAACCCTCAAGCGCGCTGTCATAGGATTCATCCAGGTAACGATGGTTGGCACGGTCCAGTTCTCCAAGACCGGCTCGTGCCAGGGCCCTGTCCATCAGGCCGGTGGCAGCAAGCACCATACCGGCAAGGGCGACCGCCATCACCAGTGCCATTTTTATCCTGGACGTCATGGCCATATCCCCTTGCAGATGCGCGGGTTCTGGCACCCAACGGGGTATTTCCGTGCCGTTTTCATCCGTGTCGTACGGAAATGTGCAGGCACGGCGTCGCTCCTCGGGCAATGGAGGCGGTATAGGCGCCGGTATGGGCTGGGATCACGCAAAACAGTCTCTCCAAATCATCCACCGACCTGCATCGGATTTGTTTTGACAGGCCAGTCGACCTTCACTTACACTAAGAGAAAAAGGCATGTTGCAAACCCATTTATATCCATGCAGGCTTTTTTATCAACCGCAAAAAATTTCTTTCGCGGTTAAGCACGAATCACACCGGAGGTGCCGCCATGCTGGTAAAAGAGATCATGACTGAAAACCCTATTACCGTCACCGCCGACACGGAAATTATCAAAGCGGCCAAAATCCTCTTGGACCGCCGCATCAACGGTGTACCGGTGGTGGACGGGGACGGCAGGTTGGTAGGCCTCCTCTGCCAGAGCGACATTATCGCCCAGCAGAAAAAGCTTCCCGTTCCTTCGCTGTTCTCTTTTCTGGACGGTTATATCAGTCTCAGTTCCATGAAAGGCTTCGAAAAAGCGGTCCGCAAAATTGCCGCCACGGCCGTCTCGGATGCCATGACCCCCAATCCGGTCACCGTCGGACCGGACTCGACCATCGAAACCGTGGCGGCCCTTATGGTAGACCATAACCTCCATACCCTGCCGGTGTTGGAAAAAGGCGTGCTGGTGGGTGTGGTCGGCAAAGAGGATATCCTGCGGACACTGATGCCTGCGGATCATTCAGGATGAAAGGAGGCCCCCATGGGCGTGAACCAGATTGTCTGTTGTAGCGATTTTTCGGATCATGCAGAGGTTGCATTCCAAACGGCCCTTGACCTGTCGCAACGTTACAACGCGAAGCTTTACGTGGTCCATGTGCTGCCACCGGTGGTCAACCCAATGCTCACTGACACGGAGTTGATGCTGCCCGAGCATCCCGACGAGAATTTGGTGGTCAGCCTGAACGAACGGATGCAGGAGGTCTATGGCAACCGCATCCCCGAAAAAATAGACTTTGAACTGGTGGTCCGCGACGGCCACGTCTCCACGGAAATCATCCGCTTCATCGAAGAAACGGATGCCGATCTGGCGGTGGTGGGCGCCTTTGGCCTCAGCGGCATGGGGCTGGTATTGTTTGGCAGCGTCGCCAAGCGAATTTCTCACAAGGCACCATGCTCGGTGATGATCGTACGGAACAAAAAAGCCTGATGCATCCGCGGCCATGAAGATACTGCTCGTTTACCCTTATTTTCTCGACAAGCGCATCAACGAGGAGGATGTCAGCGCCATCCCTATGGGCCTTTACTACGTGGCTGCCATGCTCCGGGCTAACGGCTATGCGGTGGACATTCTCAATGGTCACAACCTGGGCAGGGCCCCCCACCGCATCTACCAGGTGCTGGGGGACAAGCAGCCGGACGTGGTGGGTTTTTCGATCCTGCATGCCAATCGATGGGGCGGCATAGACATCGCCCGCATGGTCAAGAAGGTCAATCCTAAAGCCGCCGTGGTGTTCGGCGGCGTGGGGGCCACCTTCCTGTGGGAAAATTTTCTCACTCATTTTCCGGAGATCGACTATGTGGTTCGGGGTGAAGGTGAGCACAGCTTTCTGGAGCTGATCCGCTTTCTGGAAAAAAAGAAAGGGAAAATGCCCACGCAGATTGATGGCCTGGCCTTTCGAAAAAAAGGGAAACCGGTCAAAACCAGAGATCGGAAGCAGTTGGCAGACCTGGACAGCCTGCCCATGCCCGCCAACCATTTCGCCTTTCAACACCTTTCCCTCACGCGGGGATGTCCGGAGGGATGTACCTTCTGCGGATCGCCGGCATTTTGGAAACGCCGGGTGCGCTTTCACAGCGCCGACTATTTCGTGAGCCAGATGGAGATTCTTCGCGAAAAAGGGATCCGCTTCTTTTTTGTATCCGACGACACCTTCACCCTCAAGCGGGAACTGGTGATCGACATCTGCAGCCGGATCGTCGAGCGCCGGTTGGATATCGTGTGGGCAGCGATCTCCCGGGTGGATTGTGTGGATGAGGAGGTGCTGGGCTGGATGCGCCGAGCCGGATGCACCCAGATCAGCTACGGCGTGGAGAGCGGCAGCCCGGAGCTTCGCGATCGGTATCGCAAGCGCATCAGTGAAGCATCCATCTGCCGCGCCTTTGACCTGACCGTTCGCTATGGCATCATGGCCAGGGCATACTTTATTTACGGCGCCCCGGGCGAATCCGATCAAACCATCGATGAAAGCCTGGCGTTGCTGCGCCGGATCCGCCCCCTATCGGCCATTTTCTACATCCTTGACCTGTTTCCCGGCACGGCGCTCTATGAAGAATACAAACAGCGCACCGGTGCCACCGACGACATCTGGCTGGACCGGGTGGAGGACCTGCTCTATTTCGAGACGGATGCGACACTGAGCAAAGCAGCCGTGCTGGCTTACGGACGGCGGCTCCGGGAAGGCTACCTCTCCCTGCTGCCGGAATTTGCCGCACAGATAGACTTGATTGACGATCCGCAGCTGTACCCGCTGCATGCAGATTTTCTCTCGCGGCTGGCCCTGACATTCAGCCACGGCGACTATGCCATTAACCCGCTGGTTGAAGACAACCTGGCGACCGCCGTCATGCTCTTCGAACGATCACTGCACTACCATCCGGATCACCGCGCCTTCTGGGGGCTGGGCCTCGTGTACCAGCATCTACGACGGTTTGACGAATCACTGGCGATCCTGCAGCGCGGCATCGAACACCACAAAGCCAGCATCGATCTGCACATGGCCCTGGCCAACAGCCTGATGCAGTTAAATCGTTACCCGGAGGCACGCCAATCCCTGGAAGCCATTCCGGATCATCCCCGGGCTGTTGAGCAGCTCATCCGCTGCTGCCGGTTCATGGGGGATCGGGAAGGCGAAGAAACCTGGATCGTCCGGCTGAAAAACCTTCAGGGGGAGTAGAATAAGTAATTGGAAGAAAGCTGGAATCGCCAGGCACCACTGCTGCAATGCGCTTTAGGATGAAGGGAGTCTAATACAGTCCTCAGTCCTCAACGCTCCGTCCCCCGGTTTCAGGCTTTCCCGCAGCAACTGCCCGGTCCGGCACAGCCTGCGTAGCCCGGTGACGATCCGCAACAGGCCGTATCCCCGGGTCCGGGCAAAGGGGAAGAAGCGGTGCCGGACAGGGATGAATGGGCGGGCATGAGTTTTTTGAGGTTGCCGCTGCCGCAGCGCTCACAATAGACAGTCATTTTCTCGGAAAAAACCAGAATCTCAGCCACGTGGCCGCAGTCGGCACACAAAAAATCAAAAAGTGGCATGCCTCCCTCCTTTTTCCCTCAGTGTCTGAAATGAATGCCCATCAGTGGGCACAATCACCAATCTGCACGCCGTGATTGTGGCCGCAGACCTGGCTTGGCTCGAACACCGGCAGGTTGCCAGCCTTGACCATGCGGACATTTTCCCCAACGGTTCCCTCAACGGCCCGGTATACGGTGATGCCGTCGTTGTTAAGTTTTTTCAACGCACCGCCGCCGATGCCACCCACCACAACGCCGTCCACTCTGCGCCCACCCAGGGCATCCATGG
>RCNC010000588.1_pt1 | contig 23429 bp, 21 predicted proteins | sample 2041301 | NCBI WGS metagenome assembly RCNC01 (sample SAMN09708231, study PRJNA481090) | Marine sediment metagenome, whole genome shotgun sequencing project. | biome: marine sediment; feature: ocean; material: sediment; isolation source: Sewage treatment plant 13A marine sediment (STP13A) ...
GCAATCAACAAAAACGCGGTGATCAGCCAGGTCCACACGAACAGGGGCATTTTCAACAGGGTCATACCCGGTGCGCGCATATTCAGGATGGTCGCGATGACGTTGATCGAACCCATGATGGAAGAAATACCCATCATATGGACAGCGAACACGACAAACGCCAGGCTCTGGCCACCCTGCAGGCTGAGTGGGGGATACAGTGTCCAGCCGGCAGCCGGTCCGCCGGAATCCATGAACAGGGTGCTCAACAGCATCGTGAAAGCGAAGGGAAGAATCCAGAAGCTCCAGTTGTTCATCCGCGGCAGAGCCATGTCCGGTGCTCCGACCATCATCGGGATCATCCAGTTGGCGAAACCAACCCAGGCCGGCATCACAGCGCCGAAGACCATGACCAGCGCATGCATCGTGGTCATCTGGTTGAAGAAGTCCGGCTCAACCAGTTGCAGCCCGGGCATGAAGAGTTCCGCCCGGATGATCATGGCCATGCTGCCGCCGATGAAGAACATCAACAGCGAAAACACCAGGTACAGCGTGCCGATGTCTTTGTGATTGGTTGTGAACAACCAGCGATCCAGAAACCCGCTCGGCTTGTGGTCGTGATCGTCGTGTGTGTCGCCGTCGTGGCTATGAGTGCTATCGATACTCATGTCGTCAATTCCTGTGTTTTATCCATTTTTGATACGGGCGATGGTCTGTGGCTGAACCACGTCACCGGTCTCGTTGCCAAAAGCGTTGCGGGTGTAGGTCAGAGTGGCTGCGATATCCGAGTCGGACAGCATCTTGCTCCAGGCCTGCATCGCAGTTCCTTCGCGGCCATGCAGGACCACGTCGATGTGGTCCTGTACGGGGCCGGTGGTAACGGTGCTGCCTGCCAGTGCAGGGAATGCGGGTGCCAGCCCCTGGCCATCGGCCTGGTGGCAGGTTGCGCACTGTGTCGCGTAAACATTCTCACCCAGTTCCATCAACTCAGCGCGGGTCCAGAGACGTTCAACCTGTGATTGCTCATGCGCCATTTCCTGGCGTTGCTGGCCAACCCAGGCCTCGTATTCCGCCCGCGGCAGTACGTTCAGGACAATCGGCATGAAGCCGTGGTCTTTGCCGCACAATTCCGCACACTGGCCGCGGTATACACCCGGCTCCATGATTTCTGTCCAGGCCTCGTTGATGAATCCTGGAACCGCGTCGCGTTTCCAGCCCAGCGCCGGAACCCACCAGGAATGGATGACATCGTCAGCGGTGATCAGGAATTTGATCTTGGTGTTGGCCGGCAGGACCAGGGGCTTATCAACGTCCAGAAGGTAATTGTCTACCGTCTCCGGGTCGGTTCCGGAAGCCAGGCGCCGGGCCGCGTTGGAATCAGACTGTAACGAAGAAATAAACTCAATCTCGTCTTCCACGTACTCGTATTTCCAACGCCACTGAAAGCCGGTGATCTTGATGGTCATTTCTGTTTCCGGCGCTACTTCCATCTTGACCAGCGCACTGGTCGCCGGTACCGCAATCGCGATCAGGATCACGATCGGGATGACCGTCCAGATGATTTCAGCCGTGGTGCTGTGCGTAAACTGTGCGGCTTTGTGTCCCGCGGACTTACGGTGTAACACGATGGAAACGAACATGGCGCTGAAAACAATCACGCCAATGACCACGCAGATCCACAGGACAACCATGTGTAACTGATAATTGACCATCGACACGGCAGTAACCCCGCGCGTCATGTTGATTTCATTTCCGGTGTAAGCAGGGGCAGCCAGGAGCAACCAGAATGCGGCAATGACGGCCGCGGTTACTGCTGCTGTGACAATGAAAGTATTTTGTTTCTTCATTGGAATAAAAAGCCTCAGAAGTTTAGTGCGCCGTTCATGGCGCTGTGTTTTTCAATCGCACTCTGCACGTACTTTGCGAGTTGATGTTTTTCTTCGCTCGTCAGAAACGAACCCAGTTCCACAACCTGAGACCTTGATCTCAACTGCAGCCTGGGGTTGTACCAGGCAACATCGGGTTGTCTCAATTCTACAACGGCCCAGGCTGTCTCGAGCTCGTATTGACGTTTGCGCTTGTGCCTTTGCCGTATGACCCTGACAAAGTCCTCGCGTATTTCGATGACTTCCGAAATCCAGGCTCTTTGCCAGGCCCGTATCAGCACCCAGCCAACCAATACTAATTGTATTATGGCGATCAGCAATATCGGCCAGTAGCCCTGCAACGCCAGCAGCCCCGCCAGGAACAGGCTGACGAATGCAAGTGCAAGCAACAGGTTTAGCAAGCCCCCGGCATCCAGGGAAAAATTACCCCGCGCCTTAATGCTTGCTTTTGTCCCGTCAGAACTCTGCCACGAAACGACCATGGAAATCCTGAGTCAAACGCCAAGCCCGCAATTGTATCCGCGCAGCCAAGTCAGGGGCAAGAAAAGCTTGATAAATTTCACAGTGTGTTTTCATGGATGGCCCTGCAGAGTAAACTTACGGGGCATATATACGTACCGGGAGAACCTGCAGTGAACGACCATCAATCTTACGATTTTTTGCTTCCCAGATCGATTTCCAACAAGCCGGGCAGGGCGGCTATAGACCGTTCTTATCACATGGATGAGGCGCAGGCCGTCGATGCACTGATGGCCGCGGTGCAACTGGACGCTGATGCGCAGAAAAGAATTGATCAGCGTGCCAGGAAGCTGGTTGAGAAAGTGCGCTCCAAACAGGCTGACCGGGGTCTGCTGGATGCCTTTATGCAACAGTATGACCTGTCTTCGGAAGAGGGCGTGATCCTGATGTGCCTGGCCGAGGCCCTGCTACGTATTCCTGATCACGACACCGCGGAGAAACTGATTGCAGACAAGCTGGGCGATGCTAATTGGGAATCCCACCTTGGAAAAAGCTCTTCGGTACTGGTTAATGCGTCCACCTGGGGGCTGATGCTGACGGGCAAGCTGGTGGCGTTGCCCGATTCAACTCAGACCCGTTTCAAGTCGACGCTGAAGCGTGTGATAAACCGCAGTGGTGAACCCGTTGTCAGAACGGCCATCCGGCAGGCCATGCGCATCATGGGTCACCAGTACGTGATGGGCCGGAACATTGATGAGGCACTGGATCGCTCGGAAAAGAAAAAGAACACGGGCTACCGTCACTCGTTCGATATGCTGGGCGAAGCGGCCCTAACCCTCGAAGACGCCGATCGTTACATGGAGTCCTACAGGGCAGGCATCCTGGCGATTGGTTCAAGGAAGTTTTCAGGGGATGTTTTCGCTGCTCCCAGTATTTCAGTGAAATTGTCGGCACTGCATCCCCGTTTCGAATTCGGCCAGCGCGAGCGGGTAGTGCGTGAATTAACGCCCAGGTTGCTCGAGCTGGCTCAGCTGGCGATGGCGAACCGGATGGCGTTGACCGTCGATACCGAAGAGGCGGATCGCCTGATGCTGACCCTGGATGTGTTCAGTGGCGTTATTCTGGACCCGTCCCTGGCAGGTTGGAATGGCTTTGGTATAGCTCTGCAGACCTATCTGAAGCGGGCCCCCGAGGTCATCGACCTGCTGGCCGGCCTGTCTGCGAAAAGCGGGCAGCGCATCCCGGTACGACTGGTGAAAGGGGCTTACTGGGACGCCGAAATCAAGCACGCGCAGGTAGAGGGTTTTACGGGTTACCCGGTCTATACGCGCAAAGCCAACACCGACGTCGCCTACATCGCCTGTGCAAAAAAGGTCCTCGCCCTGCGCGAAAACTTTTATCCACAGTTCGCCACGCATAACGCGCAAACGATCGCCACTGTCACGGAATTGGCGGGCGACCGGCTGGATTACGAGTTTCAGCGGCTGCATGGAATGGGCCGCGAGCTGTATGACATCGTCATGACCGGGGAAGGGTTCCGGCACGCCTGCCGGGTGTATGCTCCGGTTGGCAGCCACGAAGACCTGTTGCCGTACCTGGTCCGGCGTTTGTTGGAAAATGGCTCCAATACCTCTTTCGTTAATCGCATCGTCGATGACGAGCTTCCGGTCGAGAGAGTGGTGGAGAATCCCCTTAAGAAAGTTGCCGCCACTGAAGTGGCGTCGCACCCTTCAATTCCTCTGCCGGCAAGTCTATACGGTACTGAGCGGGTCAATTCAGCCGGGATGAATCTCGCCAACGGGACTGAAGTCACCGCTCTGGCTGCCCGCATGCAGCCTTTCGCGAATACCCGCTGGAACGTTGAGCCCTTGCTGGCCCGCAAGATAGGCCCGCAAGCCGGGCCGACCAAGGACAACATCAACCCGGGGCGTCTGGACGACATCATTGGAACGGTTCGTCAAACCAGTGCAGAAGAACTGGAGGGGGCTATCGAAGATGCCCGTGCTTTCACCCTCCAGTGGGATGAGACAGCTGGAGCGGAGCGGGCCGCGCTGCTCGAAGCGGCTGCAGACCTGATGGAAGCAGACTTCGCCGAGTACATGGCCCTGTGCTGCCGCGAAGCCGGCAAGACCGCACATGACGCAATCGCGGAAATACGCGAGGCGGTTGATTTTCTGCGCTACTACGCCGTCCAGGCCCGGAAGGATTTCGACAGCCCGATGGTTCTGCCGGGCCCTACCGGCGAGCGCAACGAGTTGAGCCTGCACGGGAAAGGCGTGTTTGTCTGTATCAGTCCGTGGAACTTCCCGTTGGCCATTTTCGTTGGCCAGGTCAGTGCGGCGCTGGCGGCTGGCAACACGGTACTGGCCAAGCCGGCGGACCAGACCCCGGCGATCGCCGCACTGGCCATCCGCACCCTGCACCGTGCCGGTGTTCCCAGGGCGGCCGTGCAGCTGATACCGGGCAGGGGCTCCGTAGTGGGTGCCAAACTCACCTCAGACTCCCGCGTGGACGGCGTGGCCTTAACCGGGTCGATGGATACCGCACGCCTGATCAACCGCAGCCTCGCGGCCCGTGACGACTCATCTCTGGCGGTGATGATTGCCGAAACCGGCGGTCAGAACGCGATGCTGGTGGACAGTTCGGCACTGCCCGAACAAGTGGTCCAGGACGTTATTCACAGCGCCTTCCACAGCGCAGGACAACGCTGTTCTGCACTGCGCGTGCTTTTCTTGCAGGAAGACGTGGCAGATCGCATCATGGAACTGTTGTCCGGGGCCATGCAGGAACTGATCATCGACGACCCGAGGATGCTCAGCACAGACGTCGGTCCGGTGATCGACGGGGCTGCGCTGGAAGAGTTGCGGGCCCATGCAGAAAAAATGGAAAAGGATTTCAGGCTGGTCGCGCGTGCGCCGCTGGGCTCAGGGCTTTCGGGTCATTACTTCGCCCCCTGCGCTTTTGAAATTGATTCGATCAATACGCTGACACAGGAAGTTTTCGGACCCATACTGCACATTGTCAGGTATCGTGCCCGGGACCTGGACAAGATTATCGATGAAATTAATTCGACCGGCTATGGTCTGACACTGGGAGTTCACAGTCGGATCGATCATACGCAGCAGTACATTGCTAAGCGTGTGCTGGCTGGAAATTGTTACATCAACAGGACTATGATCGGAGCCGTGGTCGGCGTGCAGCCATTTGGCGGAGAACGGCTATCTGGAACCGGCCCGAAAGCAGGTGGTCCACACTACATGTTCCGCTTCGCCACTGAAAGGACGCTCACGGTGAACACCGCAGCGGTCGGAGGCAATACGATCCTGCTCGATCTGGACGATTAAACAGAGAGACTATTTTGTACCTGCAGTTTTTTGGATTGAACGAAGTGCCGTTCTCGATAACGCCTGATCCGGCGTTTGTTTACCTGAGTGCGGCTCACCGGGACGCCCTTGCGCATCTGTTATATGGGGTGGGCCAGGGTGGTGCCGGTGGTTTTGTCCAGTTGACGGGCGAAGTCGGCACCGGCAAGACAACGATATGCCGCTGCCTGTTGGAGCAGGTGCCCGATGAGACCCGTGTTGCGCTGGTACTCAACCCGCTGATGACCCCGCGGGAGTTGCTCGCCACGATCTGTGAAGAACTGAGTATAGACACCGGAGGGATTGCCGACAGCAACAAGTTGATGGTGGATGCCCTGAACAGCTACTTGCTCGGACAGCACGCACAGGGCCGGCGCGTGGTTATCGTGATAGACGAGGCCCAGAACCTGAGTCCCGAAGCCCTCGAGCAGGTTCGGTTGTTGACCAACCTGGAAACATCGAAAGACAAGCTGCTGCAGATGGTTTTGCTGGGGCAGCCTGAACTGCGGCAGTTGCTGCAAAGGCAGGACCTGCGGCAACTGGCACAGCGCATCACAGCGCGCTATCACCTCTCACCGCTCAACCAGGAAGAGACCCACGGTTATGTGAAGCACCGCATCCAGGTGGCGGGGGCTCAACGTAATCCTTTCCGGCGTTCAGCCATGCGGGCGCTGTACCAAAGGTCGGGTGGTGTGCCCCGGCTGATCAATATTATCGCTGACCGTGCCCTGGCCGGAGCCTACGCCCGGGAGACGGCCAACGTAACGCCGGCGCTGGTCCATGCAGCGGCTAACGAGGTCCAGCCGAGTGAGGCGCGGGTGCATTCGACCCGCCTGCCCTGGTTGCTAGCCACCGCTTCCGTCACAGCGCTGGCCCTGATCAGTGTATTGATGTGGGGCCCGCCCATGCAGGGCGAGCAAGTTGCACAGCAACCTGTCCCGCAGGTCGAGCGGGCGGATACGCCGCCGGTGCCGGTAGACCTGGCCCCAGCTGAAATCGTGGAACAGCCTGCGATAGGGGGCTACTCACCCGAATCGCAGCCCGAGCCGTTACCACTGGCCCTGATTGAGTCCCGTTGGCTGGACAACGAGCACCGGCGTGCATGGAGCACACTGGCTGAATTGTGGCAGGACAGGGCCGGGGCAACTGCCATCGCTACGGCCTGTGATGGTGTGGCCGGCACCGGATTTGCCTGTGTCCGCGACCAGGGAACCTGGTTGCGTATCAGGAACCTGGGTTTGCCGGTCGTCCTGGTCCTGCAGGAGGACAGTCCGCATTTCCTGGTACTGCGTGGTTTTTCGCAGCGCGGCTTGCTGGTAGGTTCCGGGGACGAGGTGATTGAAGTTTCCCGTGATGCCGTTGAGTCACGCTGGCTGGGCGAGTATTTCGTCGCCTGGCCACAAGCCCCCGGCTGGCCTGCTGAGATTCGCCGTGGAGAGTCCGGTGTGGCTGTTGATATCGTCATCGAAATGGCAGAATTTGCGCAGTCACCCTGGAGTGGTGACCAGGAATTCAATGCTGGTTTTGAGACCTGGTTAATGGGCTTCCAGGTCCGTAACGGATTAAAGGCCGACGGGATCGTCGGACCGAATACGCTGATTCACTTAATGGCGCCGACCATCACCGAGCCCCGACTGGTGCTGGTAGCAGAGGAGAGCTCATAGCCATGTCCATTTTGCTGGAGGCGCTGAAAAAATCGGAACAACAGCGGCAACTGGGCCAGACCCCTACGCTGCAAACCCACACCGGGGATCAATCGGCCCAGGCAGACGAACAATTCAAGTGGATTGTGCCGGTCCTGGTGGCCATCAGTGTGGGCGTGATGGGCTGGTTTGGATGGAAGCAGTTTCGCGTGCCGGAGTCTGGCTCCGCGCCCATTGTGGCGGTCGCGGCTGAGCGACAGGAAGATGGCACAGTGACCACACAAATGACGGAGCCGAAACCACGGACTCCAACCGAGTCGTTCCGGGCGGAAAAGTCAGCGAAAAAACCCGGCATGCCGGGTGGCTTGAAACTGGCTCCGAGGATGGCCTCAGACAGCGAGGCAAAAGACAGCGCGGCAAAAGACAAGACCCGGGTCAACCAGTCTTTCAAGTCATTCCAGGCCAGGGACCCGGTCCAGGGTAAACCCGTTGATAAGGACACCGATAAACTACTGGCCCTGAAAGATTCGCAGCCCAGGACCAGCCGTGCGCCACAAACCTCAGAGCCGGACACCAGGACAGCAAAGGCAGCGTCCCAGCCTGTAGAAGACAGCACGGCGCGTAGGACATCGCGGGTCGAGCCGCATGTTTCCGAGCCAATCTCTTACTGGGAGTTGCCGCAGGGGATCAGAGATAACCTGCCGGTGATAAGAATATCCGTACTCGTTTACGCGGAACGACCTGGTGACCGGTTCCTGCTGACTGACGGTCAGCGCCTGACGGAAAAGGACGAGTTGCAAAGCGGCCTGGTGTTGGATGAAATTCGCAGGGACGGTGCCATTTTCGTATATAGGAAATACCGCTTTCTCGTGAAAGGTTGACCCGGTGGCCAACGGAATCGTTACCAACTGGTCGGATAGCCCGCCACACCCACCTTTTGTAACCATTAGCATTAGTCTACTGTGCATATTTGCGCTGATTGTATACAGCAGCCTTAGCCCGGTTATGCAACAGGCCATGATCGATGTGGGTGGTATGCAGCCTTCGACAACGTCAGCGATATTGGGCGAAGGTCCGTCCAGCTGGTGGACCCTGTCTTCACTGACAGTTGTGACTTCGCTGTTTATTCACGCCAACGGGCTTCACCTGGTTGGCAACCTGGCTTACCTCTGGGTATTTGGGATCAAGGTTGAGCAGCGTCTGGGGGCATTCGGCATGAGCCTGATTTTCCTGTTCGGCGGTGCACTCGCCAATGTCATCGTGGCCCTGCGCGTACCCGGGCTGGATACGCCTATCATCGGAGCAAGTGGTGCGGTTTCCGCCGTGGTTGGTGCTTACCTTGGCTTGTTTCCCAGGCGCAGGATCGGGTTATTCCTTCCCCTCGGGGTTTACCTGCAGTTCGCACGCGTTCCTGCGCTGTTGGTCATTGGCTCCTGGTTCACACTGCAGTTGCTTTACACCGTGTTTGGCCCCATAAATGTTGCGGTAGCGTGGTGGACCCACCTCGCAGGATTTGCGCTGGGTCTGAGCTTTGCCCTGATTGCCAGGGCTTTGGCGCAGATACGGCCCTGATCCGATCAAGGACATTAGAGATCTAACATGGCAGAAAAGCGGCTCTATAAAATTATTTTCCTGAACAGTGGCAAGGTATACGAGTTGTTCAGCGAAGGCGTGACTTCCAGCGGCTTGTGGGGGTTTATCGAGGTTTCGGACCTGGTTTTTGACACCACGGAAGGCCTCGTTGTCGACCCGACCGAAGAAAAAATGCGCGATGAGTTCAAGGATGCGCGCGTTCTGCACCTGCCGATCCAGAGTGTTTTGCGCATTGAAGAAGTCGAAAAGCGCGGGCAGTGTCTAATCAGGGATCGCGAAACCGGTGAGAAAGTGACACCGTTTCCGGTACAGCCCCACGGACGCTCAAAACCCGACTAACCGGCTATTAAGCCCTCGTCCTTCAGGACCTGGAGCAGCTCCTCCAGCGGAAAACCTTCGAGTGGGATGCTGGCAGGGGCAGAGCCACCGTCAGGGCTTACCGACTCTTTGCCTAAATGACCTTCAAGGTCGGCTTCACGGCCCCTGGTGTCATTTGTCTCCGTCAATTCATCCGATTCAAGCATTACGTCCGGTTTGATGCCTTCGGCCTGAATCGAGCGGCCGCTTGGCGTGTAGTATCGCGCCGTGGTCAGCTTGATGCCGGCGCCGTTACGCAGCGGCAATACGGTCTGGACCGATCCTTTTCCAAAGGTGCGTTCTCCGGCTATCAGTGCGCGGCCATTGTCCTGCAGCGCTCCGGCCAGCACCTCTGATGCCGAAGCTGTCCCACGGTCGACCAGTAGCATGATCGGCGTATCCGCTGGCAGCCACTGGCCCGGCTGGGCTCTGAATTCCAGCTGCATGGTCGAATTGCGCCCGCGTGTAGAGACGATCAAACCACTGTCCAGAAAACCATCAGCCATGGCCACCGCCTGTTGCAGAACGCCACCCGGGTTTTCTCTCAAATCGATCACCAGCGCGTTTAGTTCAATTCCGTCGTTCTTGATCGAGTCCAGGGCCTCCTGCAAGTGAATAGCGCTCTGGCGGTGGAATTGTGTGACCTTGAAGTAGCCGTTGGAACCCTCCAGTAATCTGAAGCTGAGGGTGGGCGGCACGATGTACCGGCGTGTAATCGTCAATTCGCGCGACTCGCCCTCCGGCGACAGTACGATCAGATCAATGGTCGTGTCAGGCGGACCCAGCAGTTCGTCCATTGCATCCGGCAGGAAACGGCCTTTGATGGGCTGGCCGTCTATCGAGGTGATGACATCCCCGGGGTTCATTCCGGCCTGGTCGGCTGGACTGTCATTGATGATGGCCTGGACCGCAATTTTTCCTTCCTGAGCCCGCACCTCGATTCCAATTCCGCTGTAGCGGCCCTGGGCAGAGTCGTTCAGTTCCCCGTATTCTTTGACCGGCAGGTAGCTTGAATGCGGGTCCAGCTCCAGCAGCATTCCCCTGATGGCGGCGTCAAGCAGGGTCTTGTCGTCAACGTCTTCGACGTAGTTTCTGCGGGCCTGGTTAAAAACATCCGTGAAGGTCCGCAAATCGTCAAGGGTCAGTTGCGATACCTGTCCGCTTTCTGCCTCTGGGGATTCGCTGGAATCTGTGGCCTGAGCGTGTGCACAGGTGACTCCGGCAAGGATAAGCAGAGCGCTGGAAAATATAGTCAGCTTTGTTTTCATCATGTTTTGTATTGTCCAATTAGCTTTATCATCTTGCCAGCCACGCAGCCGGGTCGACAGCTTTACCGTTCTTTCGGATTTCAAAATACAAACCCTGGTCGCTGCCCGGGTTGCTGCCTACGACACTAATAAGTTCACCGGGTTCCACCCAGGCGCCGACTTCGTGTAACAGGCTCTCATTATGGCCGTAAAGACTCAAATAGCCCTGGCCGTGGTCGATGATCATCAACAGCCCATAACCCCGTAGCCAGTCGGCAAAAGCAATCCGGCCGTAGGCAACGCTTTTGACTTCCGTTCCGGTGTCCGCCCCGATCAGCCAGCCTTGCCATTTAAGCCCGGCAGTCCGGCTTTGTCCAAAGGCGTGCCGGACGGGACCCTTGATCGGCATGGGCAGATGGCCTTTCTGCCGGGCTACCCCTACCCGGCTGCCAAGGTCGGCCGGGATGTCAGCGAGTACATCCGACAGCCGTTCCAGCAGGGCTTCCAGGTCCCGCTGGTTCTGCTCCAGTTCCGACAGGCGGGTCTCGTCGGTGTTGATCTGCCCGGCCAGTCGTGCGAGCAATTGTCCGCGTTCGTCCCGTTGCTGGTCCAGTTCAGCCAGGATGGTACGTTGTTCGGCCTGGACGTGATCGATTCTGGCCAGCTCCAGGTCTATCGATTGTTGCATATTGTCCAGCGTGGTCAAAGCTTCCTTGAGCCCGGAAATTTTTTCAACCTGGGCACGATTGAGGTAATCATAATAAGCCAGCATTCTGCCCAGCCGGGCAGGGTCATCCTGGTTCAGAACCAGTTTCATCCTCGATTGTCCGGCCATCCGGTAGGAGGACTTCAGTTGCTCGCCCAATTGATCCAGCCTTTGTTCCAGGCTGTCGAGGTATGTCCCACGTTGGGCTTCCAGCTCAGCCAGTTGGCCAAGGTGAATGGTCTTTTGTTGTTCCAACCCACGGAACTTTTTATTGGCGCTCTGGATGGCCAGGTCCAGCTCGCGCAGCTGGCTCTGCTCCTTGCGATGATCCGCCCGTGCGGAAGCCAGTTGCTCCTTCAGTTCGCCAATGGCCCTGGTGACCTCGCCCAGCCGGGATTCAGCCTGTGACTTGTCCAGTTCCTGGGCATTGGCCGAGCGGCAAGCGCACGCGGAACAAAGCAGCAGGAGTGTAATTGCCGCCAGGCTGAAGTTTGAATATTTCAGGGTCTCAGGCCGGATCACCTTCAGGTTCCACCAGAGGCTGTCCGGTCATCTCTTCAGGCTGTGGCAAGCCGAGCAGGGCCATCATTGTGGGTGCAAGATCCCTCAATGAACCACCTTCCTTCATTTTCGCCGGGCGGCCGTGGAACAACAACGGAACCTTGTTGGTGGTGTGGGCGGTGTGACTCTGGCCGGTGCTGGGGTCAGCCATCATTTCGATATTACCGTGATCGGCGGTGACCAGGAACTCGCCGCCGACCCGGTCAATGGCGTCCCGGACTGCGCCCAGGCAGCGGTCCACGGCAGCAACTGCCAGCAAGGCTGCAGCGAGGCTGCCCGTGTGCCCGACCATGTCCGGATTTGCCACGTTGCAGATGATCACGTCGTAGGCCGCAGATTCGATGGCTTGCACCAGTTTCTGTGTAAGCTCCGGAGCACTCATTTCAGGCTGCAGGTCGTAAGTGGCCACCTTCGGCGAAGGTATCAATATCCGTTCTTCAAGCGCAAAGGGGGTTTCCTGTCCGCCGTTGAAGAAAAATGTGACGTGCGCATATTTTTCTGTCTCCGCGATCCTCAGTTGCCGCAGACCAGCCTGTGCCAGTTCCTCACCGAACAGGCGTGGCAATGTGGTCGGCGCAAACGCCACGGAAACCGGCAGGCCGGCCATGTATTCCGTCATGCATACGTAGTCGGCCAGTTCGATGTACTTGCGCTCAAAGCCATCGAAGGGTTGATTGACGAAAGCCATGGTGATTTCACGTGCGCGGTCCGCGCGAAAATTAACGAAGATGACGACATCGCCGTCCTGGACTCCACGGGCATCACCGATCACGGTTGGCTGCACAAACTCGTCGTTTTCATCCCGTGAATAAGCCTGTTCCAGTGCGCCAAGTGCGGTCGTTTCATGCTGGTCGGATTTGGCAGAACTAATCGCGTGGTAGGCCCGTTCAACCCGATCCCAGCGCTTATCCCGGTCCATTGCATAGTAACGCCCGCTGATGGTGGAGAAATCCGCAGCGGGAATCTGGTCGAGCACCTCCTGCATGCGCAGGATAGACGGCTTTGCACTGCGTGGCGGCGTGTCGCGACCGTCCAGAAAACCATGCACGGCGATAGAGGGCGCACCCCGGTCAGCGGCCATCTGCACCGTGGCAATAAAATGATCGTCGTGACTGTGTACGCCGCCGGGTGAGAGCAGACCCATCACATGCACCGTGCTACCGTTTTTCACAGCCGTATCGATGGCGCTGCATAGCTGTGGATTTTCAGTGAAGTTGCCGTCCTGGATCGCTTTAGTTATCCGGCTGAAATTCTGGTACACGATGCGGCCGGCGCCGATGTTCATATGGCCGACTTCAGAATTGCCCATCTGTCCGTCAGGAAGCCCCACGGCCTCGCCCGATGTCTCGATCAGAACATGGGGGTTCTGCTGCAAGAGTTTGTCCCAGCAGGGCGTTTCTCCAAGCGCGATGGCGTTGTTCTCAGTTTCTTCCCGGTAACCCCAGCCGTCCAGGATCATCAACAGGAGAGGGCGGCGTTTCATATTGTCATTCATATTTGCTTATACCTACTTGCAATTGCGCTTTGTCGACACCAAATGTCACTGGCCCACAGCCGGATGACCGGCGGTTCAAAAGTCGTCAGTCAGCCCGTTGACTGTGGGATAACATTATTATTTCACAAAAGAGATATTAAAGAATGGAGCAGGTACTCGAATTTGCAAGTAACAACCTACTCCTGGTGGGCGGTTTCATCGTGGTTCTCGGGCTTTTGGTCTGGACCGAGTTGATGCGCAAAATCCAGGGTTTGGCAGAATTGACGCCGGCCGAGGCTGTGCCGTGGATCAACGATCCGGAAGCGGTCATCATTGACATCTCATCGCTCGCAGATTTCAACAAGGGCCACATCGTGAATGCTCGCCATATTCTTCCGTCCCGTCTGGCGACTCCGGATGCTGAGGTGCAAAAGCTCCAGGACAGCAAATTGCTGGTGGTCTGCAAGTCAGGCCAGACGGCAATTTCTGCAGCAGGAAACTTGAAAAAAATGGGTGCAGGCGATGTCGCGGTGCTGAAGGGCGGTATGTCCGCCTGGCGATCCGATCAGTTCCCGGTCACCACTAAATAGTGAGATAATCCCCCTTTTGTCGCAGGACATTAACCTGCGGCCCTACACCTAAAGAGTGAGAACCATGGCAGAAGAACAGAATCAGGATCCGGTCATGACGCCGGAAGACGCAGCACAGACACAGTTCCAGATCCAGAAGTTGTATACGAAGGACGTATCCTTCGAGCTTCCGGGAGCGCCTCAGATTTTCCAGGAAGAAGGACAGGCTGATGTGAAAATGAGCCTGGCGCAGCGCGTAGAGCCGTTGGGTGAGGGTGTGCACGAAATTGTACTGACCGTCACCGTTACCGCTTCGGTAGGCGAAAAGACAGCCTATCTCGCAGAAGTAGCGCAGGCCGGTATTTTCACGGTAAATGGTTTCAATGAGCAGGCAACCCATGCTGTCATGAACACCATGTGCCCGAGCACCCTGTTCCCATATGCACGGCAAACAATTTCGACCCTGGTAGCAGATGGTGGTTTTCCACCGTTGGTTCTGCAACCGGTCAATTTCGACCAGCTTTATGCCCAGCGCATGCAACAGATGATGGAAGAGCAGGAAAAGGGTGGTGATGCTGACCCTTCTGCTAATGGTGGTGCCGGTTCGGTAGAGTTTTCTCCCGCAAACTGACAGCGGCTGCAATGAGTACTGAAGCAAACCGGGTCAGCGAAGACAGGCAACTGTTGTTTGCTGTCCTCGGGGCAGGCTCCTGGGGTACCGCCCTGTCGATGCAATTGGTCCGCTCCGGATCCCGCGCCGTATTGTGGGACTGGGATCGTCAGCACATCGAAGCTATAGCAAGTAACCGCTGCAACCAGCGGTTTCTGTCGGATCATCCTTTGCCGCCCGAATTACTGATCGAACCTGACCTGGAAACCGCTGTACGCATGGCGGATGAGATTCTGGTGGTGGTACCTTCGCATGCATTTGCCGGTCTGCTGACGCAAATCGAGCCCTGGCTCAAGCCGGGGCAGGGCGTCTCCTGGGCCTGCAAGGGCCTGGAGCCGGGTACCGGTCGATTTTTACATGAGCCTGCCCAGGCTCTGTTTGGAAATACACGGCCACTGGCCGTGGTGACCGGCCCTTCTTTCGCCAGGGAAGTCGCGGCCAACCTGCCCACAGCGGTGACGGTAGCCGGTACAGAGCCGACGTACTGCGCCAGAGTGGCCAGGGCGTTGCATGGCGGCAATTTCCGGGCGTATACCAGTGACGATATCATCGGTGCCGAGTTGGGTGGGTCTGTAAAAAATGTGCTGGCCGTTGCGACGGGTATCAGCGATGGAATGGGCCTGGGTGATAATGCCCGGGCTGCATTGGTTACCCGGGGCTTAGTTGAAATGATGCGTTTGGGTCGTGCGCTGGGCGCACGTGATCAGACGCTCACGGGGCTCACCGGCATGGGTGATCTCGTGCTCACGTGCACGGGCGATTTGTCACGCAACCGCCGACTGGGGCTGGCCCTGGGTGCCGGTAAGTCGGTCGAGCAGGCTGTGGCGGAGATCGGCCAGGTGGTCGAGGGTGTCAAGACGGCTGAAGAAGTGTGGCGTCTGTCCCAAAGGCACGGGGTGGAAATGCCCATTGCCGAACAGGTTTACGGCATCATCCACCAGGGCAGGGATCCGAACCAGAGCGTCAGAGACCTGCTGGGTCGTGAGCAGAAGCACGAAACCGTTTAGCCTCGATTTACTGCAACCGCGGAAACTCCAATTGTCGCAGTGCCTCGTAAAGGCCCACGGCAACGGTATTGGACAGGTTTAGACTGCGGCTGTTTTGCTGCATGGGTATTCGCAGGGTCTGTTCCGGCCCGGTTTCTTCCAGTATGGATTCAGGCAGACCACGTGTTTCCGGCCCGAAAAGCAGTCCGTCTCCATCCGTCAGTCGGGCTTCGCTATAGCATTTCCGGCCGTGAGTGGAGTATGCCCAGATTGTTTTGCAGGGGTTTGCCGCCTGGAACCCGGCCCAGTTTACGTATTGCTTTACGTCAGTTAGTTCGTCGTAGTCCAATCCGGCGCGGCGCAACCTGGTGTCATCCAGGACGAACCCAAGCGGCCCAACCAGGTGCAGGCAGGACCCGGTGTTGGCACACAGGCGAATGATGTTGCCGGTGTTCGGCGGGATCTCCGGCTGGTACAAAATGATGTGTAACATCTGCGCTTCTCTGGTGAAAACGGCCCTATTTGATCAGGCCTTGTCAGCCGGTGAATGAATTTGCGACGAAGCGAATTCAAGCTGCCAAGCGGATTTCAGCGCAACTGCGCTACACCGGGCAGCGTAGTATCCACTGAAAAACAAGCCTAAGGCATTGAAAGTAAAAGTTTAAATGGGTGATCGGCGGGTTTGAGGCAAGGTGGCAAAGGCATTTGACAGTATCGATTCAGGGGCGTATCTTTTATCCTCGCCGGCACAACATCTTGTGTCATAAAAAAAAAGAGCGCACAATAAGTTGTGCCCATAAGTTAATAAAACCAAACAATTACACGGAAGATTTAATGAGCAGCGTGCAAGTTGAGGCAATCGGCACTGATTCTAAAGACATTACTCTCCAGGCCGCGTCCCTGGACATTTGGGATAAAAAGTACCGTCTGAAATCAAAAACAGACGAAATAATCGACGAAACCATAGACGACACTTATAAGCGTGTCGCTCTCGCCATTTCAGGTGTTGAAAAAACCGAAGAATTGAAAGAGAAGTGGAACCGGTCATTCCTGTGGGCATTGCGACGCGGGGCGATACCGGCCGGAAGAATTATTTCCAACGCTGGCGCTCTGAATCACAAACCGGCAACCTCCACGATTAACTGTACCGTGTCCGGCACTATCCGCGATTCGATGGACGGTATCCTGGAAAAAGTACATGAGGCCGGGTTGACGCTGAAGGCCGGGTGCGGAATCGGTTATGAATTCTCGACCCTGCGCCCGAAAGGGGCTTACGTTAGCGGTGCGGGGGCCTATACATCAGGTCCGCTGAGCTTCATGGATATCTACGACAAAATGTGCTTCACCGTCTCTTCGGCCGGTGGGCGTCGCGGAGCCCAGATGGCCACCTTTGAAGTGGGGCACCCCGATGCAATGGATTTCATTCGCGCCAAACGCGAAGACGGCCGGCTGCGTCAGTTCAACTGTTCGCTGCTGGTCACAGACGAGTTCATGCAGGCTGTAGAAAAGAACGACAAGTGGTCACTGGCTTTTCCGATCAATGAGCACGAGTCAGATGGCATCGAACTGGATAACCCGGAACAGGTTATCTGGCGTGAATGGCCAGATACCCATGGCTACATCTGCAGGGAAGATGGCCTGGTTGCCTGCCGCATATACAAGACAGTGCCTGCCCGCAGAATGTGGGACATGATCATGTCCTCTACGTATGATTTTGCCGAGCCCGGCTTCATCATGATCGATCGTATCAACGAGATGAATAACAACTGGTTTTGCGAGAACATCCGTGCGACCAACCCCTGTGGAGAGCAGCCCTTGCCTCCGTATGGTGCCTGCCTGCTGGGTTCGGTTAACCTGACCCGTTTTGTCGATAAGCCCTTCACCGATGAAGCTGAATTCAACTGGGAAGAATACCGCGAAGTCGTCCGGATCTTCACCCGCATGCTCGACAACGTGGTCGAGATCAATGGGCTTCCATTGGCTAAGCAGCGTGATGAAATTGCACGCAAGCGGCGTCATGGAATGGGTTTCCTCGGTCTGGGTTCAACCTGCACCATGCTGGGTATGAAATACGGCAAGCCCGAGTCCCTGGAGTTTACCGAGAAAGTCGCACGCGAGATGGCGCTGGCCGGTTGGGAGGAAGCACTCGAGCTTACCCGGGAAAAAGGACCGGCGCCGATCATGGAAGAGCAGTTTGAAGTGACCGGAGATATGTTGCGGCGGCGTCCCGAAATGCGTTCTGATGGCTATAAGATCGGTGACCTTGTTGCCGGTAAAGTATTGCTGGCGAAGTACAGCCGGTATATGCAGCAGGTTGCTGATCACGCACCTGAACTTGTCGACGCCCTGGCCAAAGAGGGTGCACGGTTTACGCACCATACGTCAATCGCTCCAACCGGAACCATTTCGCTGTCACTGGCGAATAATGTTTCCAATGGTATTGAGCCAAGTTTTGCGCACCACTACAGCCGAAACGTGATCCGGGAAGGACGCAAGACAAAAGAAAAAGTAGAAGTCTTCAGCTACGAGTTGCTGGCTTACCGCGCGTTGGTTAACCCCAACGCAATGCCCTATGCGCAGGACGAAGCGACCAGGCTGCCGGATTGTTTCATTACGGCGGAGGACGTAAAGCCGACCGAGCATGTGGACGTCCAGGCCGCAGCGCAGAAATGGATTGACTCCTCTATTTCCAAGACAGCCAATGTACCCACAGATTTTCCTTACGAAGATTTCAAGGATATCTATACCTACGCGCACGAAAAACACCTCAAGGGGTGTACAACGTTCCGCTTCAACCCGGAAGCATTCCAGGGCGTGTTGGTGAAGGATAAAGACCTGGAAAACACAACGTATCGCTTTGTTCTTGAAGATGGCGAAGTGGTCGAGGTGCCCGGAAATGAAGAGATAGAATACGACGGTGAAATGCATACCGCGGCGAATCTCTTCGATGCGCTCAAAGAAGGCTACTACGGTAAATTTTAAATAACGGCCAGTTCAATAAGGTTGATGTAGCCGGAGAGGATAGAAAGAAAGGCTTAAGCCTCAGAATTGGAAACAGTCAAGGCTGTTTTCGAAACAAGGATGTGTGCATAAGACACACGGATGTGAATAAAAATAGAACCAGGGATATAGTGACGGCGAGGGAGATTTAGGGTTCCGTCTTACCTTATGGAGGTGTTGCGTACAAGGACGTACACCTCTTTTCTATCCCGGCATAAGCATCTGGATAAGAACAGGGCCAAATAACAAATCAGGGATTTTTGAAATGAGTATCAAGATCGCAAATAAAATCGTTGGCTATGAAGTCGTCAAAGAAGACGAACCTGTAGCCAGGGAAGATGCGCAGGCAGATAAACAGAACCGCCCGTCAGCAACCATCATTCGCATGACGGAACGGGTCATGAGGCCGGAAGGTATGGAGGCTCTTGAAGGCTCCACCTACAAGATCAAGACCCCTCTTGACGACCACGCCATGTACGTCACGATCAACGACATCATACTTAACCTGGGTACCGAGCATGAACAGCGGCGCCCGTTCGAGATTTTTATCAACTCGAAGAACATGGACCACTTCCAGTGGATCGTGGCCCTGACCCGCTTGATGTCTGCGGTTTTCAGGAAAGGCGGAGACGTTACTTTCCTGGCAGAAGAACTGCAGGCAGTGTTCGATCCGCGTGGCGGCTATTTCAAGCCGGGCGGAAAGTTCATGCCGTCCATCATTGCTGATATCGGTGCGGTGATCGAACATCATCTGCAGAAAATCGGCCTGATGGAGAAGGAAGAGCTGTCCGAGCAGCAGCAACTGATTCTCGATCAGAAACGGGCGGAAGCAGAAGCTACTGACTCTAAAAGAACGGAATCTGCTGGCGATGGCGACGCCAGTTATCCGGCCTCGGCCACGCTGTGCAACAAGTGCCATACCAAAGCGGTGGTGAACATGGACAACTGCGCCACCTGCCTGTCCTGCGGATATTCGAAGTGTGGCTAGTGGCTGACTAGTGTATCTGCACCTTCTGTGGGTTACGCCTCTTGTACTTCTGATCGTCTATTTTTCCTCGCCCCGGTTCCGGGGCGATATTGCGGAAACCCGTGTTCGCCGGTTGCTCTCCAGCGGGCTTGAAAAGAGCCGCTACACAATTCTCAACAACGTTGATATTCCTTTCAGCGGGGGATCCTTGCACCTGAACCACATTGTGCTATCCCGCTTCGGCCTGTTCGTCATCGAGAGCGTATATGTGCGTGGCAAGGTGTCCGGCGGAGAATTCCAGGAGCGTTGGAAGTCGAGCCATTTCGGACGCTCAACCCGGTTTGATAACCCGGTGCATCGCAATGCAGTCCAGCTGCAGGCACTGCAGAAACTTCTGAAATTGTCGGCATCCAAATTCCACGCTATGACCGTTCTGGTTGGTCACAGTGGTGTTGAAGATTCGATGCCTGTGAGCGTGGTGCCTGCGGAAAATCTGGTAGCCCACATCAGGAAAAACAACCGGCAGATCATCGAAGGGGAACAGGCGGACGAATTGATCAGGACCATTGGTGAAGTCCGCTCTCAACCGGGTGGGCGACGCCATTTTGATCAGTGGAGCCTGCTCAGATATTTCTTGTTGCTGGTATTGCTGGGCGGGCTTTATCTTGTCGCGCGTGATGATCTGGCCACTCTTTATGGGAATTATGCACAGCAGTCGGAACAAGCCAGGACGCCGGAGAGCTTCCGGGCAGATGGAAGCAGGAAGTCAGAACAGGAACTGTATGAAGACTCGTTGATCTGTGCGTACTCGCCCGACGCCAGTCGGTGCACCTGCCTGGAACCCGATGGGCCCATCGTAAATGTCGGCTTCTCCAAATGCCGTTCACTGGCAGAGCGCGGTTCGGTCCTCAGCCAATAATCGTACGTGCCAATTATTTATCCCTGCGGGCGCCAATCAGGCTGGCAACAATGACTGCCATGTAGAACATGCCGACAACCGCTTCCAGGATGACGAGAACCTCGGCGATGGGTGTCACCGGCGAAATGTCGCCATAACCCAGCGTGGTCAGGGTGACGAAACTGAAGTAGGTTGTCACGGACATATTGTCATACCAGGGGCCGGCTTCAATCCCGTTGAAAGCGTTGGGCGAAAATTCCAGCAGCATGGTGTAGAGAATGGACCAGATCAGGCCGATCAGCAGGTAAAGAGCGACGGAGCCGGTAACGATATTGAGGTCGACTTCGCCGGTCAGCAATACATTTTCGCCAACAATCCAGGCGGCGGCTATCAGGAAGATCAACAGGAATCCGAGGTAGGAATACTCAAAGTAATATATTCCCGTAACACCGCGGAAAATAACCACGATCAGCATGAATCCGATAATCGCTAAAAAGAACTTCCCCCATTTGCGTTCCGTGTTCAAACTCAACAGTGAAATGAACAAGAGGATGATGCTGCTGAACTCCAGCAGTTCCAGCGTCCGGTTATTCTCGATTTGCTTGGAGAGGGCTCCTGCAATGAGCATGCCGACCATTGCCAGCGTCAGCCAGATGAAATGATTTTTCCTGATCAGCGACTTCATAACTCACGGTCCGGTGTGTTTGTATTGATAGGGCCTATTCTATTCTGAACTACCTGCGCAGAGGTACTTCCCTGTAACTTTAGCAAGCTGTTAGGATTGCTTATGCACCTGGCAAACGAAATCATACTCAAGAAACGCGACGGTATTGCACTGACTGCCGGGGAGATATCTTCTTTCGTAGAGGGCATCTCCAGCCATTCTGTGTCCGATGCGCAGATCGCCGCTTTTACGATGGCGACCTGGTTTCGGGGCATGGGTATCGAGGAGCAAATGGCGCTGACTCTGGCCATGCGCGACAGCGGAGAGATCTTGAGTTGGCCCGGCCTGGATGGGCCCGTGCTGGACAAACACTCGACCGGTGGTGTCGGCGATATGGTGAGCTTGTTGCTCGGTCCCATCGTTGCCTCCTGCGGCGCCTATATACCGATGATATCCGGGCGTGGGCTGGGCCATACCGGAGGCACCCTGGACAAGCTCGAGAGCATTCCCGGTTTTGATGCTTTTCCTGGAATTGAAGCCTTTCAAAACACGGTGCGCAAGCACCGCCTGGCCATTATCGGTCAGACCAGCAGTCTCGCTCCGGCCGACCGGCGAATTTATGCCGTGCGTGACGTGACTGCGACAGTGGCATCCATTCCGCTGATCATCTCGTCTATCCTTTCCAAGAAACTGGCGGAGGGCCTGGATGGCCTGGTGATGGATATCAAATTCGGCTCGGGTGCATTCACCCCCGATCCGGCGGAGGCAGAATGCCTGGCTCGCGAGATTACCCTCGTGTCTGACAGGGCAGGGCTACCTTGCCGGGCTCTGGTCACCAGCATGGAACAGCCGCTGGCATGGTCGGCGGGCAACGCGCTGGAGGTCATCGAAGCGGTGCGATTCCTGCGTGGTGAGGCCCGCCACGAACGACTTCAGGCTGTGGTACTTGAGTTGTCTGCCGAATTGTTGAAGCTCGGTGGGTTGGCAGAAAATGTATCGCAGGGGCAGGAAATGGCGCAGGCAGCGCTGGACTCCGGTCGTGCTGCAGAACAGTTTGCGACCACGGTTCGGGCGCAAGGCGGGCCGGCTGACTTGCTGGAAAAAGCAGAAACAATTTTACCCTCGGCGCCTGTTGTCAGGCCCGTATTCGCCGTTTCGAGTGGTGTGATCCAGTCGATCGATACCCGTGCTGTTGGTATGGCGGTTGTGTTCAAGGGAGGTGGCCGCAGGCGTGCAGAAGACGATGTTGATCCGGCGGTCGGGGTCAGCGCACTTTCCAGTGTGGGCCAGCCGGTGGATGCTTCTGCACCACTGGCCGTGATTCATGCTGCCAGCGAAGACCAATGGGAGCAGGCTGCGGCCTTGATACGGGCAGCTTTTGACGTAGGACAGGAGTGAGGATCCGATGATCGATCATGAAGCAGCCGCTAGCCGGCTGAAGCCGCATGCGGTCCGGGCGGCCGGATTTTCCTATTCGCCTTACAGCCACTTTCGAGTCGGGGCTGCGGTGATCAGCGATGCAGGAAAAATTTATGCCGGATGTAACGTGGAGAATGGCTCGTTTGGGCTGACCCAATGTGCTGAGCGCACGGCACTGACTGCGGCGATAGCACAGGGTGCTGCTCCAGGTTCCCTCTCCACGCTGCTGATCTATATACCCGGAGATACGGCTCATGCTCCCTGTGGTGCGTGTCGCCAGGTTATGAATGAGTTGATGAGCGAGGACTCTCTGGTGCTGTCCTGCTGTGATGGTGACGCTGTCCAGGCCTGGACGCGTGCTGAATATTTACCGGATCCATTTGTGCCGGACACTTTATTGAAATGAACGATCCTGGAATCACGCAACTCCTGAATGGCCAGACAGGAAAAATTGGCTGGCAGGAACTGGTGCGCCATTTTGCCCGGGGAGTAGTGGTCTGTGTCAGCCCGAAACTGGATTTGCTCGAGACCGCAGCGAAGCTGATTGAAGACCGTGCGGATGACATTCGGGTTTTATATGAACAAGGCGCCTTGCATCGCGCGCGCGATGAAGACGCCATCCGGTGGCAGCAGGACGACCCGGAGTTCTGGACTGTCGTGGTTGCGCCGTGGGTGCTGGTACAGGAGACGGAAAGGATGAGCAGGAATGACTAGGTATCTGGCGTGGATTTTAGGTTTGTTTCTCAGCCTGATCACGATCACCGGTGTGGCTGAGGAGTCGTCGGCAAATACGGGCCCGGCTCAGCAAGCCGCCCGCCAGTCACTGCAACGCATCGAGCAATGGAACGATCAACTGCGGGCCGTTATCGCGGTTAATCCCGCTGCTATGAAACAGGCAGAATTGCTGGATGCTGAGTATGCCGCCGGCCAGGTTCACGGTCCCCTGCATGGCGTGCCGGTACTGCTCAAGGACAATATTGAGACCCTGG
>RCNC010000591.1_pt1 | contig 23356 bp, 17 predicted proteins | sample 2041301 | NCBI WGS metagenome assembly RCNC01 (sample SAMN09708231, study PRJNA481090) | Marine sediment metagenome, whole genome shotgun sequencing project. | biome: marine sediment; feature: ocean; material: sediment; isolation source: Sewage treatment plant 13A marine sediment (STP13A) ...
CATTATCAGCTGGCCACAGGATTTGAAGATCAACATCCGCCCCTGTTTCAATAATACAGGCAGTCATCCCAAATTTCATCAAATTGTCCGCCTGATCATGAGACTTTTCGGGAGTTAATATTATTTTTAAACAAATTTTACACGGTCCATGATTAAAGGAATGAAATCCTCTTTGCTGTATTATCTCAGATACACAATATTCTTACTGGGTATCCAATCCTTCTTCCGCATACTTTTCATGATCATTTACAGCAGCAGATCCAAAGGTATAGAGGTCCCGGATCAATTGATGGCCATGGTATATGGTTTGAAGTTGGATCTCTCCCTGACAGGGTATTGTTTACTTATTCCTACCCTGCTACTGTTTCTCTCAAGTCTAATGAAAAAACTTCCGGTCCGGCGCTTCCTGGATATTTACACCTTCATCATACTTCTTGTACTTATTCCGCTGTTTTTCACAAACCTGGTCGTCTATAAATACTGGAACTTCCCCATTGACAGGTCCATATTTGATTATCTGAACACACCGGGGGAAATGTTTGCATCCCTGAGCCCTTTCAGATTGATCCTCCAAATCGGATTGATCGCGGCTTTCTTTTACCTGGTATATTTTATTATTTACCAGCGATGGATATCAAAACCATTCAAGGTAGAACCAGGGATATACTGGGCTCAACCAGTATTCTATTTGCTTTGTATCCCTCTCCTGATAATACCTATACGCGGGGGACTCCAGACGGCGCCTATAAATACAGGCTCGGTATACTTCCACCAGGATGCCCATGTCAACCATACGGCCGTGAATCCGGTCTGGAACCTGGTCTATACGATTACAGAAGGTGAGAAGTTATCACAATCTGTTAGTTATATGTCAGATGCGGAGGCCAATGAAATCGTACAGGGCATGATAAAGCGTGATCAAAATCCTTTGCCTATTCTGAATAATGCTTCTCCGAATATCATCATCATCATGCTGGAGAGCATTTCCCTCCCTGTGATTGCAGATTTGAGCGGGGACAAAGATGCAGCGCCCAATCTCAATGGCCTGATCCAGGAAGGTGTATATTTTGACAGGATGTATGCCGCCGGAACCATGACGGACAGGGCCCTGGGTTCTATCCTTGGAGGCTATCCGGGGATTCCAGGTACCTGTGTGATCTACTACGAGCAAAAAACCGAGAAGATTCCCAATCTCAATAAAAAACTCAAATCCCAAGGTTATGGATCAGCTTTTCTGTATGGCGGGGATATTGATTTTGCTCATATAAGGTCATTTCTGCTCACCGGTGGTTTCGAGAAAATCATATCTGAATATGATTTTGACCCTGAACTTCCACGTTCAAACTGGGGCGTACCCGATCACTTGACTTTTCAACGACTGCTGGAAGAGACAGACAAGGCATCTTCTCCATTCTTTCATATCCTGCTGACCCTGTCAAGCCATACTCCTTTCGATGTTCCGATGGAAACCGTATTCCCGGGCAATGATTTAAATATGAAATACCTGAATTCTGTCTATTATACTGATAAGGCACTTGGAGACTTTGTTAGGGCGGCAAAGACGAGGGACTGGTGGGATGAAACACTGTTGATCCTGGTGGCTGACCATAGCTGCCGTGTGGGAAACCTTAAAGAGTATGAAGAAAAACGCTTCAGGATCCCCATGCTCTGGCTTGGAGGAGCATTGGCAGTAAGGGATACAGTGATCAGTACTTATGGTTCACAAACTGATCTTCCTTTTACCCTGCTTGGACAATTGAATTTTCCACGTGAGGATTTTGTATTCAGCAATGATTTACTATCAGAAAACTCCAATGCCTTTGCTTACTATACATTTCATGACGGAATAGGGTTCATCAGTGACAGCTCATATGCTGTATACAGCCTCACAACAGACGACTATCTTATAGAAAAGGATATAAATTCCGAAAAGGGCCTGAAAAAAGGACTGGCCTATTTACAATACCTACTCGAAGCATTTAATAAGCTGTAGCTTTTATGCAGTCAGAAATTTTGAAAATCCTATTCATCATCAATCCCATTCTAGAAAAAAGGAGAGGAGTGAAGCTTGAAAAGCTGATTTCAGATTTCCTCGATCCTGGCCTGTTTGAACCATCCATAGTGTATTCTGACTTCCCCGGGCATGCCCGGGACCTGGCCCGGATGGGCATGGACAAATACCATGTAATTGTTGCCGGAGGCGGAGATGGGACGGCGATGGAGATAGGAAGCCAGTTAATCCATTCCAATGTAATACTCGGGATCCTTCCTATGGGTTCGGGGAAGGGGCTGGTACGATCTCTCGGCATCCCTTTGGATATCCGGAAGGCAATACAAACTCTTAATGACCTGAAAGTTATTGAGATAGATACGGGCATGGCCAATCAATTCAGGTTCATCAGTATTGCCGGAATTGGCTTTGATGCCGTTGTTGCCCATGCATACTCCCGCAAATCCGGCAGGGGATTTTTTACCTATGCTTTTCAATCCGCCAGGAACCTGGTCAAATATAAAAGTATTCCCGTACAATTAAAGACGGGTCAGATAGACATCTCCACCCAGGCATTCCTGCTCAGTTTTGCCAATTCCAGCCAATGGGGCTATGGGGCCCTTATCAATCCACATGCCAATACTGGTGATGGATTGCTGGATCTTTGCCTGTTGAAGAACTTCCCCAGGATTTTAAGTCCCCTGCTGGCCATAAAGTTATTTAACGGATCCATCCACAGGTCTGGATTTTTAGATATCCTACCTGTTAAACAGGCGGAAATTGGCGGCAATGATAAGTATATCGGGCATATCGACGGTGAGCCGGTCGAATTTACCACACCGATTAAAATCACAGTAGATCCAGCAAGCTTAAAAATCATCACAGGCTAGCAGGGAGCCCAGAACAGATCCTATTGATAAGATTTCGTATATTATGCGCATGAAATATAATAAACTTGAGATTGAAACAGCGGATCAGCTTGTTTTTGGAACGGCTCCATATCCGGTGACTACCAGCAGGGGATTGGTCATCGGGGGGGGCATGGTATATCCTGAACTTAATTTTACCCTGCCACCGATCACGGTCAGCAAGGAAAACATGGCAGAGATCAGCAGGCATTACCGTGAGATCGCGACGGGAGCGCTGGACAGGGCCCTGCACCTTGAAAGTCCGGGCCTGGTCCTCGAATTTGAAACCCTTGTAGAAATGACCCAGTATCCTGCAATAGGCATTGAACTGGTTAAGATCATGAATGATATCTGTGAAGACTATTACCAGAAACATGGTTTGATCAGCGAGATCCGTTTGACGCCCAATGATATAAGGGAATTTGAGAGGCCACCCAGACTGCGCAGCACGAAATTACTGGATCCCATGATGGAACTTTTTGAAAAGGGAGCTGAGGCTGGTGGTAACCTGCTATCCATTGAATCAACAGGGGGAAAGGAAATTTCGGATGATGCATTAATGATGTGTAACATGAAGCAGTTTGTATTCACCCAGGCAGTACTGGGAGTCAGGGATATGCACATGCTCTGGAAAAAGATTGTTGATGTGGCCAACCGGACGGGGCGAATACCAGGCGGCGATACTGCCTGTGCTTTTGCCAATACGGCCATGGTACTGGCAGAAAAAGGATTCATTCCGAAGACCTTTGCTGCGATCGCAAGGATTGCAAGCATCGTACGGTCGCTTGTAGCATTCGAGGAGGGTGCACTGGGACCGGATAAGGATTGCGGGTACGAAGGCCCTTTCATCAAAGCCATCACAGGCATTCCCATTTCCATGGAAGGAAAATCATCTGCATGCGCTCACTTCAGTCCCGTAGGAAATGTCAGTGCAGCCTGTGCTGACCTCTGGAGCAATGAATCGGTGCAAAATATTAAATTGCTTTCGGGCTATGCCCCGGTGGTCTCCCTCGAACAACTGGTTTATGATACGCGACTGATGAATGAAGCCATCCGTGATGGCAAGTCCACCGTCAATAAATTACAGGATCTGTTTGCCTCTTCCGATACCTACTTCGACCCACAGGCATTGATCCTGGCACCTGTCAATGTAATAGAAATATCCAGGGAAATCGTTAAGGGTAGCAATTATATTGATGCCACTGTAAAAGGTTGTCTGAAAGGCATGGAGATCATTGAAAATGCCCTTGAAACAGAACAGCTTAAGCCGGATGAACGGGAGGAAGTATGGATGGGGACCATCAAAGAGGAACTACTCTCCATTCCCATTGAAGAAGATGTTTTTGTGGAGGAGATCCTTCCCACCATAAACAGGGATAAAATACTACTCGAGGAATATGGATTATAAAATCAAGCAATGCCTCTTTTAAAGGTCTCGAGGGATAATACTCCCCAACGTATTCTGAAGGCGGAAACCGGGGACAAGCTCCTGGACATACTGAGCCGGCATGGGTTTGAAATTTTTGCCCCCTGCGGGGGAAAGGGTACCTGTGGCAAGTGCAGGGTATGGACCAGGGATCATGGTACAGTATTCGCCTGCCAGACCACCATCACAAATGATGATGAGATCGTATTGCCATCTGCCCTTGAAGCCAGTATTCTTGAATTCCAGCATAACCAGACTTACCAATATCCGGTCAGTCCAGGATCATCTACCCAACTGTCTGAATCACCATTTGGACTTGCTGTGGACATTGGAACAACCACCATTGTTATGTATTTTTTCGACTTCAGGAAAGAGTCCCTTGTACATATCAGTTCCATGCTGAATCCCCAGCAGAATTATGGTGCCGATGTCATTTCAAGGATCAACCATTGCATACAGCATGACGGGGGACTAAATACCTTGCACAGGGAACTGATCCAGGCTATGAATCAGCAAATCCGGATTTTTCTGTCTGAAAATAATCTGACTGAGAAGGATATCGTGAAGGTAAGCTTTACCGGGAATACAACGATGTTGCATTTCCTGCTGAAAGAGGATGCAGCTCCCATTGCCTTTGCCCCTTACACACCAAGGTTTACGGCAGAACAGCACAGGAAGGGGGAGGACATAGGCCTGGCCTCCCACGAGCAGGCATTTGTCAAGGTTCTTCCGTCCATATCGGGATATGTAGGGGCGGATATTGTAGCCGGACTCGCAGCCCTGAAGCCTGAGGACCAGATCAGCACCTACCTGTACATCGACCTTGGCACCAATGGGGAATTGGCACTGGTCACCCCCGACAGGTACCTGTGCTGTGCCACTGCAGCTGGACCGGCATTTGAAGCAAGCAATATTTCATATGGGATGCCGGCAGTCAAAGGGGCTATATCCGGGTACACCGAAGCAGGTTATCAGACCATATCCAATGCACCTCCTTTGGGACTCTGTGGATCGGGACTCATGGATGTTATCAGTGTCCTGCTGGATGCCGGGCATATCAGTCCCACAGGTGAAATGCAAGAGGATTTCGTCCTCGCCCCGGCAGCGGAATCAGGCTCGGGTGAGAATATACTATTAACCCCGGCTGATGTGCGGGAATTGCAACTGGCTAAAGCTGCTGTGGCTGCTGGGATCAATATTCTACTCAAATTCGCCGGGATTGAAGCAAGATCAGTGGATGCTATCTACCTTGCAGGAGGATTTGGTAACTATATCAAAAAGGAGAGTGCCATCCGGACAGGATTATTGGACGATAGTTTCCGCGAGAAGATCATCCCTATCGGTAATGCATCCGGAACAGGTGCCCTGACAGCTCTGAAATCAGAAGAATTTGATAGCAGGATTAATGAGATGATTGAAAAGATGGATTATATCGAACTGTCATCGGATCCAGACTTTGTTACTGAATATGCCATGAATATGTCATTCTGACTCATTTACCCCATCCACCTCCACCCGGGGTCTTGATAACCAGCTTATCCCCCGGATGGGCCATAAACCCGTCTATGCCACTCAATTTTTCCCTTGCACCGTCAGCCCTGATTACATACTGTTGTCCTCTTTTGCCAGGTTTTCCTCCCTGCATTCCATAAGGCCGGATGATCCTGTGCTGGCTCAGAAGTGACACAGTAGATTCATCTGTAAACTCCAGGACCCTGACCACTCCATTACCGCCCCGGTAGGCTCCTCTCCCACCGGATTTTTTCCTGATGGAGAATTGAAGTAATCGAAGCGGATACCTGTGTTCAAGTATCTCGGGATCGGTAATCCTGGTGTTGGTCATGTGATGGTGTACTCCTGATGCCCCATGGCTTGCAGGCCCTGCCCCGCAACCACCACAAATGGTCTCATAATAGCTGTATGTGTCATTTCCCATCATGAGGTTATTCATGGTACCCTGGCTGCACGCAATCACACCGAAAGCTTTCAGCAGGGTATCTGTCAGTCGCTGGCTCACTTCCACATTACCGCCTACGATGGCGGGACATTCCTGATGGGGCCTGCTGAAATCAGGATTCAGCAAGGATTCCGGCAGCACTATCCTTACCGGTTCAAGTATGCCCTCATTCAGTGGCAGGGGCTCGTCCAGGAGTAGGCGCAAAACATAGATCACCACTGAATTAACTATGGCAAAGGTTGCATTCATGTTGCCCGGGTGAACTCCTGATGACCCGGTGAAATCAATACTGCAGGTGTCCTCACTGATCTCAATAACCACTTTCAGGATACTGTTATCATCCAGTCTTTCTTCGGCTTCGTATCTTCCATCGGGGATATTACGCAGGACATGCCGCATCCTTGATGCTGCGTATTCTTTGAGGTACTGCATATAATCTAAAACCTGGACCGTACTATGTTTCACCGCCAGTTCCCTTAATCCTCTTGCACCCGCAAGATTGGCTGCCAGTGCCGCATTAAGGTCAGCTATATTTTCTTCCACAGCCCGGCTTGGCCATGGTCCGCTTTTAAGTATCTCCCTCAAACCCTTCCAATTACCCTTGCCTTTGCTGACCAGGCGAAATGGTTCAATGATCACCCCTTCCTCCTCGAGTGAAGTAGCATCAGGAGGCATAGAGGCCGGGCGCGTGCCTCCGAGTTCAGCATGGTGTGCCCTGTTGACTACATAACCAAGGAGATCATTAACATCTGAAAACACAGGGGTGACCAGGGTCACATCAGGCAGGTGCGATCCTCCATAGGCCGGGTGGTTGGTAATGATGGTATCCCCTGGTCTCATATCGATCTTTTCCATCAGGCTTCTGACACAAACGCCAAGGCTTCCAAGGTGTACAGGGATATGAGGTGCATTGGCCACCAGGTAACCATCCGGACTAACAAGGGCACATGAAAAATCGAGCCGTTCCTTGATGTTCACTGATAATGAGATTCGCTGAAGCATGGCACCCATATTTTCAGCTATGAATTTAAACCTGTTGGTGAATAATTCGAGGCGGGTCTCCTTAATAACTGCTCCTTCTGCATTTCCTGCCAGTCCAGTTAAAGTATTATTTATAATGGCAGCTCCATAATGGTTAATGACCATCTCCCAACCATTTTCTATCATTGTTGTGCTGTACTGGTCGATCAGGAGTGCATGGCCGGATACCTTCGCCCCTGCATTTAGATCCTCCCTGTTAAATACGGGGATATTGCGCCATGTCCCATCGCAGAAGGAAAAGACTGATTTTACCGGATCGGGATGGTAGGTTTTGTCTGGTAATCCAACCCGCTCATCTTCAGCTGCCTGTTCGGCTGCAGCGACACGGATCGACTCCACCTCAACCTCCCTGTTTTCATTCCAGTGTCCATATATCCTGGTATATTGTTCACGGAAAAGAGGCAAAAGGTCATCACCGTCCTGCCAGGGTACAGGCAGGCTTTCATCCTGTCCCATGAAACGGAGGAAAACAGTTTTGAACCGTACAGAAATTTCCCTGCTAACCCCTTCTTTCTTTACATCAGAAATAGCTTGCTTGCCCAGTTCATTCATCCATATTCCCAAGTCGGATTTGAACTCCTCATAGGGGCGAAGTACAAGCTTCTCCGCAAATCTTTCAATCACCGCATTGGCCAATCCGTACGCAGAGAGGAGTCCCGCATCAGCCGGTACCACCACTGTCTGTATATCCAGGAGGGAGGCAATTTTACAAGCATGCATGCCACCAGCCCCTCCAAAAGCCATCAAAACATAGTCTGCCGGGTCGTAACCGCGGGCAATGGAAATTTTGCGGATGGCACCTGCCATAACCTCGTTGGCAATGTCATGGAAACCCGTTAGGATTTCCTCTCTGCTGTATTGTTTCCCGGATGATTTGAATATCTCCGGGATCAGCTTTTCTAATTTCTGGCTGGCCTCCTCCCTGAACAGAGGGATCCCGAATGCGTCCGCATCCAGCCTGCCCAGCAGGAGGTTGACATCGGTAATGGTAATGGGCCCGTCAGCCCCGTAACATGCCGGTCCCGGGTTGGCCCCCGCACTTTCCGGTCCCACAGAAAGCTTAAAACCATCATAATAACAGAGGGACCCTCCTCCTGCTGCTACGGTTTCGATGGATAATGCTGGACTGAAAATCTGGGCCCCTCCCACTTCAAGGTCATACTTGTAATCGTATTCTCCCTCATACCTGGATACGTCTGTACTGGTACCGCCCATGTCAAAACTGATGATGTGGTCCATTCCGTTCCTCTTACCAATGCTTACCGCCCCCACCACGCCTCCGGCCGGACCGCTCAGCAAACTGTCCTTGGCACTGAAATGCTCCTCCCGTACCAGTCCGCCAGCACTGGTCATCACATGCACCACCCCATGGCTGACAGATTCCTTCACATTGGCCAGGTAATTCCTGAGCACCGGGTTCAGGTATGCATTTACTGTGGCTGTTTCGGTGCGGTTTACATATTTGATCAGGGGAGAAAGTTCAGTGGATATTGAAATATCGGATACCCCCCTCCTCCGCAGCAGGCCGGCCAGTTCAATCTCATGGACAGGATTGACATAAGAATTCACCAGGCAAATGGCAGCGCTGGAAAATCCCTTTCTCTTTGCCTTTAAAAGTTTTTTCTCGAAGTCTTTTATATCCAGTGGTTTGATCACATTCCCCAGGGCATCAATCCTTTCCTCTATCTCAACTACCTGCCAGTAAAGCATTTCACGTTTCACCACTTCAAGGGCGAAGATATCAGGGCGCTGCTGGTTGCCAATTTCCAGAATATCCCTGAATCCCCTGGTAACAAAAAGAACAACATCGGCCCCTTTCCTTTCAAGCAGGGCATTGGTCCCCCGGGTAGATCCCAATTTCATATGTATCTCGGGCAGATCGAGGTCCAGGGGAGTATTCGTAATTAGCCTGGCACCGAGGACCGGTGCTTCCTCTGTGGACCTGATCTCAAAGCTCAGATTTTGCAGGCATAAGGATTTTGGCACTTCCTTCGTCAGCCTTAAAATATGCTGCTTAAGGTCAAAACACTGAATAAAGGATATCTCGTGTTTATGTTTTAATAACTGGAACTGGTAACCCATTAGGATATCCTGTTTCAGATCCCAGTTTTCACGGATCACCAGTGTTTTTTGGTCAATCCAGCTTTCAACCACACCCCGGAGGCTGCCATTGCTAAGGACCTTTCGCCGGGACCAGTTACCTTCCGGGTCCTTTCCAAGGCAATCTGTAAAAGTGCCTCCTGTATCAACGTATATCTCGTAATTCATTTATGCAACAAAGAAATCCTGTAAATTACAAAACCTATAGTAATAACGGCTATACCAGTCATCCCCGTAAGGGCCATTCTCCAGTCCTCTATCTCCAGGTCCAATCCTGCTAATACAGCCCTAAGTAGGCCAGCCATTCCAATCAACAGGCTGACAAAGACCACAACCGTCATTAATATGTTGGCCGGAAGGCTGTTCAGGCGATTCTTCATGATCTGTGGATGGTTAACAACCAGCAGGAGGAATACTGCGATAACCGGCAATATCAGTCCATTCAGGGCCTGGGCAATAATGATGGCCGGGACAGGTTTGAATCCAGCCATTCCAAAGCCCATGCCTGTCACCAGTATGACCACCCATACCAGCCTGAATCTCCATGAGTTGGATTCCCACTTTTGCGGATCCTTGTTTCCAAAAAGGCTTCGGACGGTAATCGCTGAAGCAAGCGGTGCAGTAACAGCCGAAGTGAATCCCGCAGCAAAGAGCCCGGTGCCCAGTATGATGGTGCCAGCGCCTCCCAGGTAATGATCCAGGGTCTTTGCCAGGCCAGGGAAGGTAAAATCACCGGTCATAGCAGTCCCCGTAACAAGCACAGCCATAGAAATTATCCCTCCTAATAGAATGGCAACCAACAGTCCGGAACGCATTTCTTTTATGCTTTGCCCCCCGGAGATCCCCGAACCCAGAAAAAGATTATAAGGCACTACGGTCGTTCCAATCAATCCCAAGACAAGCAGACCGCCCCCCGGGTTCAAGGGAATGCCAGGCCGGATGAGTCCCAGGAACAGATCCGGTAATGGTGGACTGATAGCCATGGCCGTGACGAGGAAGGCTATCCCCATAAAAGCCACCAGGCTGCCCAGTACCCTGGCAATGATCTTGATGGATGGGATAAGCAGGAGGGCTGCTGCCATCAGGCCTAAAACCAAGACCACCAGCCACGGTGGCAAGGAAAGTAGCAAGCTTGTACCCGCCATGGCCCCCAGCAGGTTCCCGGCCTGGTAGGCAGCTGTACCGCAAAGAATGCAAATGGCAACAAAGAAAAGGATAAGATTTTCCTTTTTCCCATTGAGAGCCTGCTGCCAGATGGCTTGTCCCAGGTTCATCCCTGATGCAATAGTTAACCTGGCACTGGCCTCCTGAAGCACCCCGCAGGCAATCGTTGCAAATGTCAAAGCCCATAGCAGGGAAAGTCCGAAATCAGCTCCGGCCTTGGCGGCTGTAGTAACTGTACCCGGACCGATAAAAGCTGCAGAGATGACGGACCAGAAGAGGATATTTAAAAGCCTGGATCTAATTGACATGCTATTCACTGGATTTCCTGATATCGTGGAACCTTCTGCCAAAATCAGCCGGTGATATATCCCATCCCAGGCCTATCAGCTCAGTATTCCCCTGATAGTGATCCACTTCCTTTATACGGGTCTGCCCAAACTCACTTTGTATACTGATGATTCTTTGATCGGATAGAAGGACAAATCCTTTAAAACGGACCAGTTTGCTTTCTACTTCCCGGATAAAAACATCAAGGCCGCTTCGGCCAATGGGCCTGGAAGTCCTCAGCACCACCGTGTTGATATCCGACCTGCCGCCAGGTTTATAGGATCGGTGTTCCGTCTCCTTCAATAATGCCAGGGGTTCATTTACCGGCTCCTGAACCATCTGCAAGGGTACCTGGCAATAAGAGGTAGTCGTTATCCCGGCATCAGGATTCAGTGCTGAAAGGACAGCCAGAAGTGAATCCGGATTATCCTCAATCAGGTCTGATTTGTTCAAAATGATCCTGTCAGCTATCATTACCTGCCGTTCCACCCTGGTATTCATTTTGCTTACCTTATGGTAATTTTGCCCATCAATGATGCACCATACAGCTGAAAGATAAACCCTGTCCACCAGTTTATTGTGTTGCAGGATCTCCGCGATGGCAATCGGATCTGAGAGTCCGGATGCCTCTACCATCACCAGGTCAGGATTATATTGATCCATAAAATCAGCCAGGGAATCAATAAAAGAACCCAACAGACAGACGCAGAACACAGAACCATTATTCACCTCCAATACTTCGAATGTCCGGTCCACTGTCTGAAGTTCAGAAGTATCAATGTTGGCTGATGCATATTCATTCTGGACTATGCCGATGCGAAGTCCCGCGTCCATATTTTTCAGCAGGTATTTGACAAGGGTCGTTTTCCCTGATCCCAGGAATCCGGTTACCAGAACCAGCGGGATATTTCGTTTCTGAACCATGCCAGGCAGGATTTTCAGGTACAATATAAACAAAAATCGATTCCGTGGCAGATAAAGTCAGCGTGAGGCTATTTTTTTTATATATTTCGGATTGGAAAACCAACATAACTGATAATAATGGAACTTTTAGAACAGCTTTCGCATTGTATTGAATTCGGTAAAATCAACCAGGCATCACCTTATCCCCCTGATATGAAAGGACAGGACGGGGCCGATGAGCTGGCTAAGATGGCACTGGACCAGGGCATTGGCGCCAATGATATTCTCCAGAAAGGACTGGTTCCGGGTATGGAAAAGGTTGGCGTTAAATTCCGCGAAAATAAGGTTTTCGTACCACAGGTTTTGATGTCCGCCAAAGCCATGAGTGCAGCCATGGTCCACCTGAAGCCGTTTTTCGCATCTGGAGAAGTGGAAAGAAAAGGAAAATTTGTGATCGGTACAGTGGCCGGCGACCTGCATGATATTGGCAAGAACCTGGTAAGCATGATGGTAGAGGGATCCGGATGGGAAGTCATTGACCTGGGTGTGGATGTCTCAACAGAGAAGTATTTGGAAACGGCCAAAGCAAACCCGAATTGTGTCGTTGGTCTGTCCGCTCTGCTGACTACCACCATGAACAACATGGCCAATACGGTGAAAGAGATCAAGGCTGAACTTCCTAACCAGGTGGTCCTGGTTGGCGGAGCACCCCTGACCGATGATTTCCGTAAAGAGATCGGTGCCGATTTCTATTCCCCCGACCCCCAGGGTGCAGTTGAGTATCTAAAGACACTTGTTGCATAGTATTCCTGAAAAATATCAATTTTCCCTACAGGAACTACCCCTGAAAATGGAGTGGATTAATTCCTTACTAGGATATCCCGAAGGGGACCTGCCTGAACCCATTCCAGAGGTAATCAATTCAATCATTGAGAAAGCCCCTGATCACACTGATATCCGGGGAGGCTATCTCATAATGGATCAATTTAAGATACATGATGAATCCGAGATACAGGTGAATGGCCTGGAATTTCATCCCACCAAAGCCATAGCCCATCAGGTCAGGGCATCTGAAATGCTTGCTTTTTTTATGATCACTGCCGGAGAGGGAATCACATCCTGGAGCCAGAAGGAACTTACAGAAGGTGATCCCATGGCAGGTTATATCATTGATCTTATCGGGTCTGAAATTGTTGTTGCGGCCCTGGACAGGATGCAGGATGACCTGGCAGGGAAAATGGGTGCAGCTGGCTTTAACATTACCAACCGGTATAGTCCCGGTGATTGCGGCTGGCCTGTTACAGACCAGCAAAAGCTGTTCTCCCTGTTTCCTGAAAGCTTTTGTGGAATATCCCTTTCAGAGAGTTCACTGATGCATCCCATCAAATCGGTCAGCGGAATAATAGGGATAGGCATGGATGTGAAGAAAACGGCCTATGCCTGTGATCTCTGTGAAATGGATACCTGTGTTTACCGGAACAGGAAAAAAATCAGATCAGCTCTTTGATCCATTCCTTTACCACTTCCACCGAGGGTTCAGAACCCTGTGACTTCACCTTAAATTCCTGCACGATGAATGCAGGAGTCTGCATAACACCATAGGAAAGTATTTCCTTTTCATCGGTAATGAATCGGTGGGTTATACCCGGACCGAGCTCCTTGATGGCCTGTTTCAATACTCCCTCGAGCTGCTGGCATTCCTCCTGGTTTTTTCCCAGGATCAGCACCTCTGCTTTGCGCAGTTTCAGGCGCATCCGCATCTTTTCATTGATCCTGGCCTGTATGGAGGCGATCAGCTCCTGCCGGGGAGGGATCTTGGAGACAAACACTATTTTTCCATCTATGCATATAGTAGGAAGGTTTTTAACCATCAGGGCACTCATGAAAGTGACCGCATCGAGCTGCTTGATAGAATGTTCCCGCCATTCAACTATGCCTTCAAATTCGGGAACTACCTTCTTGACCGCCTCAACCATATACTGGCAGGGTGCACAGGATTCTGAATCCAGGGTGATGATATCCACCACTACCCGGTCTGCCTGGCCATAATCTTTCATGTCCGGCAGGATGAGGTCCATTTCTTTCTTTTCCATCGCCCGCACAACATCCTGCTTATAAGGATCATTTACGAGTTCTGTAATGGCTGCCAGGTTTTCCACCGGGGTAGCCATGGGCAGGTCACATCCGGGGGCAAGGATGAATCCCTTTTGTTTTCCCAGATCCATGGTTTCGAGGGCATGCTCCTGGCAATCATCCGGATCTCCCATCAGGAGTACAACGGTCAGCTTCAGGTTCCCTCCAAAACTGATCTTCCTTTCCAGGCATATATCCCTGACGAAATCAAGGGGGATATTTTCGTCAATGGATACATTATCCGGTGTGCAATCACACATGACTTCTATGTTTTGCTGGGCATACCCACAGACGAAGAAGGATCCTAGTCCCCCATTACTGCGTATATGTTCAAACAACTGCTTCACAGGTGTCGTAATGAACTGGCTGAACTGGTCCGGGCCTATCTGGCTGGTCATGGGATCAACTACGGCGATGATGTCGCATCCTTCCTCGAGGTAAAATCCTGCCATGGCCATGGCCACACGGTTAGAAAAATCCAGTACCTCTTTTACATAAGCCTCATCTTCGAACATCTTGATGAATATATCCGTACCCAGCAGGTGAAGGGCAAGGGTAAAGGGGCCCGTCACCAGTCCATAAAGTGCTATATCAGGATGGTTCTTCCTGATCTTCCCGGTGGCTTCCATTACCATCTTGATCCTGGCATCCTCTTTTCCCGGGATCGTAAGGTCTGCTAGGGTTTTCCCTTCGCTCAGGGGATGGGATACAACGGCCGGGGGATTTACGGGGCTCCAGGCAAGCTCGCAGCCCAGGGCTTCAGCCTCGATCTGCAAGTCGAAGGTAACCGGCAGGCCATCGGGCTTATAAACCTGTACTGCCTTAGTGGCACCTTTTGAGATCAATTCAGCAGATTGAAGGTATTCGTCCCCTGGAACATCTATAAGTTTGGCTCCGTGAATACCGACAAATGGTACCCATGGGATACGTTCCATTTCTTCCAATCGGAAAGCTTTGAGGATCAATTCTTTTCCTGTCATATTATGCTTGTATTATAATAATTCTCCTTTGCTAAAACTCCCTTTAAATAGCAGCTTGCCATCCTCTTCCCATATGGACTTCTCCCCTTCTTCAAGGTTGTTCTTAAAATCTGCCGAGATGTTCAGCTGCCCGTTCTCATGCCATTTTTTTTGTTTGCCATGTAGCAGATCTTCCTTATATCTTGCCTCGAATTTCTTGTTGCCGTTTTCATACCACATCAGGAGCTTCCCCTCCCGCTTCCCCTGGTTCAGGCAAAATTCGGACTTCTTTTGCCCGTTGTCATACGAGAGGGTTACTTTCCCATGCTTGATCCCATCCTGGTATTCCGCCTCACAAATCTTGATGCCCTCTTCATTCCAGATGGACATATCCCCGTGCAGCAGGCCATTTCTGACCTGGGACTGCTCAGCACGTTCACCATTATCATGGTAATAGGTATATTGTCCGCTGTATGCTTCTTCCTCTCCAAGGTGGAAAAGCCGGTCATCAACCCATTCCAGGCTTACCCTGTTTACCTTCCGCTGTTTTCCCATAATCCCTCCAAACGCGAAGTTACATAATTTAAAAACGGATGGTGTACTTGACTTTCAGGCGAACACTGGCTTCCTGCATCTGGAATCTGTCATAGGGATCGCGGGCAATGCTGTTCCAGACCAGGAAGATCTCTTTCCCCGGTTGTATGATCCATTGAAAGCGGGACTGCCAGCCCATTCTTTCGGATTCGCTATCATACTGGATGAAACTGTAAAGGGTAATATCCGGATTAAACAACACATTCAGATTCAGCCGGTATATGGTAGCAATGAAGCTACTCTCCGGAAGTTTTACATCACTCCTTATCAGCTCTCCGCCCACAAATAAAGGTACAATCACCTTATATCCACCTTTCAGGGTCAACTCATTGCGGGTCCCGTTAAAAAAGCCACCGAAACGGTAACCCAGGCTTCCCCACAGGATTCTCCGCTGCGCAGATGTCAAAATCACTTCATGCCAGGTAAAATGATGATCCCCTGCCGGGATTATATGATCTTCATAAATATTAAAGGATTCATACAGTTTCTCAAATGTAGGAACAAATTCATATTCGAACTTGTCACCCGAAAGAAAGCGGACCTCGAGGGGCTGGACATACATCTCCTTCGTCAGGGCAATGTTGTTAAAATCTGTAATATATTCCCCGCCAACACCCGACAGTATTTGCATGATCCCCCATCGTTCCGGCCGGGGACCGACCCTGACCCATCCGTAGGTGTGCCTGACACCCGGACGGGGAACAAAGCCAATACCGGCAACAAAATTCTCCTGTATCTGCATATGCCCCAGCCTTACAAATAAGAAATCATTGGGATATACGAATTCTGCACCAAAGGCAAGGTCCCTGTTCCGGTCCTGCCATTCAGGATCATTCCTCCCGGTTTGAGATTTTAGTCCATACAGGATCAGGGCCACATTCTTATTACCCCTGAATTTCGATGTCCCCAGTTTCACATCGAAGCCTACTACATAATTGGATGTATCGTAAAGGGAGTTGCCAAAGGTTGTGATAAATCCGGCCTGGGACTGGTCCCCGAAATTGCGGGTAAGCCGGCTGACAACGAAATGCGAATGCTGCCAGTCCTTGCGTTCATCTTTCATATACATGGCCCCGATGTTCCATTTCCCGGCCTGTCCTGTTACCTTGCCGCCATATAAGAGGGGGATGGGATTGCCCGCAGGATCCAGGCCGATCCGCCTGGAGAAGAATGGGATCAAGCGGGTATTCCAGATATTTTCCCTATCCCCATTTATACCGAAATTAAAATAATTGGCCCCATCCAGGAAGAAATCCCGTTTTTCAGGATAGAATAGGTTAAAGCGCGTCAGGTTGATCTGCTGGTTATCAACCTCTGTCTGGGCAAAATCAGTATTCACTGTCAGGGCAGCCTTCAGGTTGGATGTTATCCTGTAATAGGCATCGAATCCGGCATTTAGAACTGGTTTTGTTTCGCCATTTTCATGTTTATAATCCGCTCCTGTGAGTCCGTATGGAACCAGGTCCAGTCCCACTCCCTGGCTTATCTCCCCAATGCCTGTCAACAAGCCACCATCTGAAACCTGGAAGGCATGGGAATCGAGGTTCGCTTCCGGCCAGTAACCGGATTCTTCGTTACGCATTAAGCGTCTAATAAATTTGATGCCCCAGGTATCCTGTCCCTTCCGAAAGCTCAGGGTTTTGAAGGGAATGGCAATTTCTGCATCCCAACCCTGGTCATGGATACTGGCCTTGCCTGTCCATAATCCATCCCAGGCCTTGTTAAAAGAGGCGCCGTTCTCACTGACAATGGCATCACCGATGGATCCCCGGGGACCAATCTGGAACCAGTAAGCATTGCGTTTGTCAAGATAGGTATCGAGGATCACCTGCACACGGTCATCATATGCCAGGCTGACATCACGGGCCAGTTCTTTGGCAGTGATTTTATCCGGACTGCCGAAGCAGCGGAACCCGATATACAGGTTATCCTGGTCATAACCCACATATACCTCTGTTTTTTCAGAAAAGGGCTGCCCGATATTTGGTTCACGTTGTATAAAATCAGTTACCGGCTCTGCCGTACTCCAGATTTCCTCATTGAGCTGTCCGTCAATCTGTGGAGGAGTATCAAAGGCTGTAATTTGTAAATTTTTCTGTGCCAGCAGATTGGCGCTGACATGGCAAAGGAAAAACAGCAAAACCAGGCGGAGTAAAATGGAAAGGGGAGAAAAGCGAGTCATCAGGATTCCAGCCTTTTTACTTTTTGATAACCTGTTGCGGCATCGATCATTTTGACATAGCTTACCTGTTGGCCGGTCGCCAGGGATTCATAAGCCAGGCCTGTCTCTGTCTCTACAATCCTGCATTCACCCATATCATAACGGTGAGACATGACATGATCTCCTGCTTTCAGGGCCTGGCCCTCCAGGTCATTAAACTGGATCTTGCTTTTGCCTTTTTTGCGTTTGAATAAGCCCATAATCAATCAATTTTTGAAAAAATAAATAAACCCAAGACAGCCTGCCAGCTGAGACCAACATTATTACCTAAAACAGAACATCAGATTATTTACTGCCGCCCCCGAAACTTTTTTCGATGATTGCCTGAAGATCTGATTCCTGCTCCAGTACTGAATCCAACAAGTTCAGCTGGTTCCTTGTTCGCAGAAGGTTTTGCTCCGGTGATGAAACCTTGTAATAAACATCATTATTAATATAATCAGCTAAGAACCGGATCGCCTGCAAGTAGATCACAATCTTCCCACCCAGCAACAAATTAGCCCGTTCAACGGCTGTTATGACCGGAGCAAGGACCTCCGCATAACCCGAGACCAATCCCTCGAATAAAGCTGCCTGGCAGGTATATGCAGCCTCCTCTGTAGAATCTTCGGATCCCTGCACGGTAAAGGTACGGACCATGTCTCCGAAATCTGTCAACATCTTTCCAGTCATAACAGTATCCAGGTCAATGACCGTCATACCTTTTCCAGTATCCTGATTAAATAGGACATTGTTGATCTTGCAATCGTTATGTACGACCCTGTCTGGCAAAGCTTCCTGCAGCCGGATATACTGGTCGGAGATACTTTGTAACTGCCGGATCCTTTTCAGCTCAGGCTGGGCTTGCTTCAACCTGTCACCCGGATTGGTGAATTCGGCCATCGTAAGCTGTTCCTGCCGCCATTCTGCATCCATAAAGCGGGGAATGGTAACGTGCAACCTGCGTGGATCATAATCCATTAGACGGGCCATGAAATCACCAAAAAGCCTTGCACCTTCAAAAGCCTGAGAGGGATTTTGAACATTTTGGAGAACGAAAGTATTATCAATATAATCAAAGCACCTCCAGTAAGATCCACCTGAATCAGTGAAAGCAAGCTCACCATCTTTTGTCTCAATCAGGCCAAGATCCCTGATTCCTTCGGGCTTATTTGCTTCCTCCAAATTTTTCAGAAAACTGAGGATGCGCCATATATTCTCCTGGACAGCATCTGGTTTTGTAAATACAAAGGTATTTATCCGCTGCAAGATGAAGCGTTGTAAATCCTCATCTTTTGTCTCTAGTAAATAGGTATCATGAATATGGCCTGAACCAAATGGTTTGCATGAAGAAGCTTCCCCATTCAGATCAAATTTGCTGGCAATTGTTAAAAGATCGCTCATCTGTTCAACTCCATAGGTTACCAGGATATACACCCTGATCCACCAGTTTGCGAATGTGTTCAATGGCAACAGGCTTATCTTCCTTGTAGGTGACCCCAAACCATAAATCCCGCGAAGGAAGGATCCTGACACTGGCCTGCTCCTGAGCAACCAGGTCATTTATAACTTTAGGTATAAACAACTCACTCTTGAGTTTTTCGGCATTCTTCCTAATAAATCCTGCAAAGGCCTTTTCAAACTGGTCAAAAATGGCAGGTGTAAATCCCCAGAAATTCATTGACACAAGTTCATCACCTGAAAGAAACACCTTTCCTTCCTTTTCATCATTGAAATAGATACGTTCCCCCTCTTTGACAATTTCAGTCCGTTCAACAACCGCTTTCATGTAATCCCCATCATTGGATTCACATACCCCCCTGGTCACAGAGCCAAAATCCGAAAGTGTATGCCGGACCTGGTAGCCAACCATGCCATAATTTGAGGTGTTCACAATATTATCCTGCATCAGGAAATCTGCAATAGCCTGGTAACTGCCGGCCCCGTAAAAATCATCTGCGTTGATCACCACAAAGGGTTCCTTGATATGATCCCTTGCTACCCACACTGCATGGGCTGTCCCCCAAGGTTTGACCCGTTCGGATGAATAACTTATGCCTTCAGGGACCATCTCCAGTTCCTGGAAGACAAACTCGGTCTCTATCTTTCCTTTTAGCTTATTTTCAAATACTTCCCTGAACTCTTTTTCAATGTTTTTCCGGATAATAAATGTGACCTTTTCAAATCCGGCCCGGATTGCATCATAAATGGAGTAATCAATGATGGCTTCTCCCGAAGGGCCTATCTGGTCTATTTGTTTGAGGCCTCCGTATCGGGAACCCATTCCTGCTGCCAGTATCAATAAGGTTGGTTTCATGAGTTATTAGTTTATTAGCTGATTATTCGCAAAACAAAATTAAGCAAAGAAACAGGATGAGCAAATGAAAAATCTCATGTCACACCGGAATATATTTCTAAGCATGTGTTGCCTTTTATGGTACAAATCATTAGCATGAAAATATTGCAGGGATATATGAACTAATTTTTGATGTACTATCTTTATTCACTATTGAAAAGCAAAAACTCAATAACCTACCCCCTTAAAACCTAATAATTGTAATGAAACTAAAATATTTAATAATAGGATTGATTATTCTTATGTTCTCCTGCAAGTTCTCTGAGCATAGCATACATTCGTGCCCCCTTCAGTTTAGCGGCATCTATCCACACCTGGCTATGTACAACAATGAAGGAACTGAATGCGGGACAGGAGCTATTGTACCGTGGTCCAACAGCCTATGGGTAGTTTCTTATGGATCTTCTAATCCTTTGGGGTCATCTGATAAACTTTACGAGATTTCTTCCGATTTAAAACAGACTGTGCGGAAAGAAAGTATAGGAGGAACACATGCAAACCGTATGATTCACAAAGAGAGCAATCAGCTTTTTATAGGCCTGCATGCCATCGATGCTGAACGCAATGTACGTACCATTCCCTACATGAAAATGAAAGGCCGCCTTACTGGAAACGCGCGACACCTTACCGATCCGTCGGATAAAATTTACATTGCAAGTATGGAAGAAGGCTTTTACGAAATAGATGTAAAAACCCTGGAACCTACAACCCTATATCCCGATAGAGGGCAATTGACCAGGGAAGAACAATTAGCAAGCCTAAAAGACGATTTATCCGGATCTCATGGGAAAGGATTGTACTCTGGACAGGGCGTATTGGTTTATTCTCTTAATGGAGAACTAACTCCGGATGATCAGAATCACTTTACACTTCATCAAGAGTTGACCTTGGAAGAAACCAGGAAAATCTATAATAAAGAAGATGCAGGAGCAGGTTCTCTATCCGAATGGGATGGTAAAAATTGGAAAATAATCAGGAGAAATCAGTTTGTTGAAGTAACAGGACCAGGGAGTATATATGGAAATTCAAATCCCAAAACCGATCCAATCTGGGCTACCGGATGGGATCATAAGTCAGTTATTGTTGGGGTGCGAAATCCGAAAACTGGATGGGGATTTTACAGGCTTCCAAAAGCCAGCCACAGCTATGATGGAACGCATGGTTGGAATACAGAATGGCCACGGATAAGAGATATTGGTACGCCAGAAAGTCCTGATTATCTAATGACCATGCATGGAATGTTCTGGAAATTTCCGGAAAGCTTTACAAGTACCAATTCTGGTGGAATTCGCCCTCGTTCTTCTTATTTAAAAGTCATTGGCGATTATACAAGATGGAATGATCAATTGGTATTTGGTTGTGACGATTCCGCACACAAGGAATTTTTGAATAAAAGGAAAGTAAAAGGAGACATAGAAGGACCAGGGCAATCAAACTCGAACCTATGGTTTACGTCACTTGATGAACCGGATCAACTTGGACCAATTACTGCATCTGGAGCAGTTTGGCTACAAGAAAATGTAGTGGCCAATTCGCCATCTGAACCTTTTTTATTTACAGGTTGGCCAAAACGATCTGTTTGGATTCGTAACCATGGTACTGCAAATATTGATGTTACTTTCGAAATTGACAGCAAAGGAGATGGTAATTGGTCTCGATTGCGTATGGAAGAGCTGAGGTCTGGAGAATCAAAATGGCTTGAATTTTCAGAGGGAGAGATTGGCGAATGGGTGAGGGTAAGTTCAAGTGAAGATGCCAATGTTACTGCACAGTTTTCATTCACTGGAGAGGACAACAGGTCAGCCCTTCCTGATAGCATATTTCAGGGAATCACTTATGCAAGTGAAGATGCTAATATAGGAGGTTTGCTCTATGGTCTCGGTGATAATCGCAGGGCATTAGGTATATCCTCAACGATCAATGGAAAAGTATCGGGTTATTATGAACTTGATGGAGCAATGAATTTGCTTAAAAAAAATGATTCTAAGACACAACAGTATATTGATGAAAAATTTGCCATTCCTGAAAATGTGGTAAGCATTGATGAATCGTCGGTATTGATTGTCGATGATGCTAATCGTCGATGGAGGCTACCCTTAGGCAATAAGACCAATACTGTCCTCATCAACGACGCTCAGGTTAGAATATGCCGAGAAGTAGCGACCGAGAGAGATTTACTCAATTGCCACGGAACATTTTATGAATTACCAGCTGAAAATGCAGATGGATTTGCCAAGATACGCCCCATATCTTCTCATAATTATCGAATACACGATTACGCGTCATATAGAGGTTTACTTATTATGACTGGCATAAATCCTGAAACAGCCAAAGACAATTCACATATTATTGTGTCAGATGATAAAAAGGCATACATATGGGCAGGTGTCATTGATGATTTATGGAAAATGGGTAAACCTACTGGTAAAGGAGGCCCTTGGAAAGATACATCTGTGAGAGCTGATAAAGTCTCTGATCCCTATTTAATAGGTTTCTATGATAATAAGCAATTAACACTAAGTCATGATTTGAATGAGGAAGTGAGTTTTACAATTGAGGTGGAGCCAGTAGGTCATGGCCCATGGATGAATTATAAGGAAGTAACAGTTAAAGCAGGTGAAACATTTCACTATCAATTTCCAGACTCTTTTCAGTCTCGTTGGATTAGGTTTATGTCTGATAAAAATTGTGTTGCAACAGCATGGTTGGTTTATAATTAATTGAAATTATAACTCGGTCTATATCAGCATAGTCATGAGTCAACTTCTTTTCCAGGATTATTCCATACAGGCTAATGTCCGTCCGGGGGCAGAGCGTACCGAGTTGTATTTATCCAGGCTTGAAGGAAAGAAAATTGGAATAGTAACCAACCATACTTCCATGATAGGAAAAACACACCTGGTAGACAGCCTTGCTGCCCTGGGTAGAGAAGTGGTGGAGATTTGTAAGGTATTTGGACCTGAACACGGATTCAGGGGGAAAGGTGAAGATGCCGTACCCATTGAAGATGATGTGGATCAGGAAACGGGATTGCCGGTTATTTCACTTTACGGACGAAAGCGCAAACCCGCGGCAGCAGACCTTGCGGGCCTTGACCTTCTCCTGTTTGATATCCAGGATGTGGGTGTCCGTTTTTATACTTACCTTTCGACACTGCACTACATAATGGAAGCAGGAGAGGAGCAGCATATTCCTGTCATAGTTCTGGACAGACCCAATCCCAATGGGCACTATATTGACGGACCCCTCCTTCAAAAAAAATTCGAGTAAATTGTGTTTGTCCGGGAATGATAAATAC
>RCNC010000593.1_pt1 | contig 23340 bp, 13 predicted proteins | sample 2041301 | NCBI WGS metagenome assembly RCNC01 (sample SAMN09708231, study PRJNA481090) | Marine sediment metagenome, whole genome shotgun sequencing project. | biome: marine sediment; feature: ocean; material: sediment; isolation source: Sewage treatment plant 13A marine sediment (STP13A) ...
AGTCACCCCAAACGCAAGAACGGCCGCAGGGAGCCAGGCCGTTAATCCTCGGTTCACGTATCGCCTCCTTCAAAGCGCGTTGGAATCCCCCCGCTCATCCCCCAACTACTCTCTCCCCCGCTGGAAGAGTACGGCGCAGATGATGATGGCGCCCGTCAGCATGAGCCGCGTGGCTTCCGGGGCCGCGTTGAGGGAGAGGATCTTCTGGAGGTATCCGATGGTCAGGACGCCGATCAGCGTCAGGATCACACTCCCCTTTCCGCCGGCCAGAGTTGTTCCGCCGATCACCACCATGGCGATGGCATCCAGCTCGTAGGCCATGCCGGTTTCCGGATCTCCGTGAGTCTCCTGGGCGGCCTGGCAGATGCCGGCGATGGCGGCGAAAAAGCCCGAAATGGCGTAGGCCGCCACCAGGGTTTTCTGCACGGGGACCCCAGAGAGGCGAGCCGCCTCCTTGTTCCCCCCTACGGCGAAGATGTGTCGGCCCAGGCGTAACCGGGACAGGACAACCCAGGTTACGGCGACGCAGGCCAGGAAGATGAGGGTGACAATGGAGATGTTCCCGCCCAACGCCCGGCTGTCTATGAGGTCGAACACATGGGGAAGGTCCACCACACGGGAGGTACCGTCGGCTTCCTGGACGTAGTTGGTGATCTTCCTTCCCCCGGACACCACCTTCGCCAGTCCCCTGGCAAAAACCATCATGGCCAGGGTGACGATAAAGGGCTGGATCCGCATCCGAGCCACCAGGACACCAGAGACCGATCCCAGGGCAGTACCTGCCACCAAAACCAGAGGGATAGCCAGGAGGGCCGGCATTCCCAGAGGTAGGAGGAGCCAGGCGAAGAGGACCGCGGCCAGGGCCAGTACGCTGGAAACGGAAAGGTCGATACCCGCCGTGATGATCACCACGGTCATCCCGCAGGCCAGGATTCCGAACACCGATACCTGGCGGAGCATGTCTCGGTGAATACTCCAGCGGAAAAATGCTCCCTCGGCGTTGAAAAGGCAGCCGATGGCCACCATTAGAAGGAGAGCAAGCAGAGCTCGGGCTACGGGGGTCCTCCACCATTGCCTCAATGCTGCACCGGTGGGTGGATTCATCCGTCCTCGCCTTTCTCATTGTGACCCATGGCTGCGGCCAGAATCCCATCTTTGGTCGCCGTTGCCCGGGTGAACTCCTGCGTGATTCGGCCCCGGTGCATCACAAGGATCCGGTGACTGAGGCTGAGGAGTTCGTCCATCTCGGAGGTGATGAGCAGGATTCCGATACCCTGTTTCACCCAGTCTTCCATCCGGCCGTAGATATCCGCCTTCGCTCCTACGTCGATACCCCGGGTGGGCTCGTCCAGGAGAAGGACTTTGGGCCCCGGAAGAAGACATCGAGCCAGATATACCTTTTGCTGATTGCCTCCGGACAGAGTTCGGACCGGCGCATCCAGGGAAGGAGTATTGAGACGGAAGTCCCCCGTCATCTTTTCGACGGCGTCCCTTTCTTCCCCCCGCCTTACCCAACCCGCGGCATTACAAAAATCAGAGAGACCGGAGAGGCTGACGCTATGGGTGACACTGAGCTCCGGGGCCAGCCCCAGGGATTTTCGATCGCTGGTGAGAAGTACCATGCCCTGGTCGACCGAACTGCCCGGGTCCCGCAGGGGCCATGGGTTTCCGGAGTACAGCACCGTTCCCGAAGCCCTCTCCTCCAGGGCGCCGAAAAGGGCGTGGAGAACCTCACTCTTGCCCGAACCCTCCAGGCCGGCCAAGCCCAGGATCTCGCCCTTCCTGAGCGTGAAATCGACTCCTCCCACAACCGACCGGGTGGGGACGCGGGGGTGTGCAACGCGGAGGCCCTCGACCTGCAGGATGGTGTCATTTGAGGCGGGCGCCGGCGGTGCGTCGTTCCCCGTCCTGGCCCCTTCCACCCTCTTCCCAACCAATTCCCTCCCTACCATCAACCGCACCAACTCCTCCGGCGACATCTCCGAAGCCGGGGCCGTACCCACCCGCTTCCCGTCCCGCAGGACCGTGATCCGGTCGGCAAGGCGGTAGATCTCCTCCATCTTGTGGGTGATGTAGACGATTCCCCGCCCGCCCCGGCGCAACTCTTCGATGCGCTGGAATAGGCTATCGACCTCCTGCTCTCCCAGGGCGCTGGTGGGCTCGTCGAAAATCACTACCTGTGCTTCCCGGGCAAGAGATCGTGCAATCTCCAGCGTCTGCTGTCCGGCGATGGAGAGCTCTCCCACCAGGTGGCGTGGGGAGAAGTCCAACTCCGTGTCCTTCAGAATCCGGGCCGCCGCCGCCTCCTGGGCACGAAAATTCACCCGGCCCATTGTTCCGGTCCGCTCCTGCCCCAGAAAGAGGTTGTCGGAGATGCTCATGGAGGGCACCAGGGAGAGCTCCTGGTGAATCGTGGCGATGCCGGCCCGGTTCGCCTGGCTGGGGGTGAGGAAGCGACACTCCTTCCCCATCACCTGCATCTCGCCGGAGAAATCCCCGTAGACACCTGAGAGGATTTTGATGAGTGTGCTTTTTCCGGCGCCGTTTTCCCCGGCCAAAACGTGGACCTCTCCCGGGAGAAGTTGGAAGTCCACCGCGTGGAGAACCTCCGTGGGGCCGAAGGACTTCCGGATACCACTCATCTCGACCAGGGGCACGGGTTTGGGTTTCTCTCCAAGCCCCTCGTCAGGTCCACCTCGGTTCGATGCGTTTCCGGGTGCGGTCATCTCCTCTTTCCCAAGGCCATCCAGCGGCGGCAGATTGTGGAAACCCCAAGGAGGATACTGCCATGACCAAGCATCTCGCTATTGGGCTCTTAACGCTGTTGACTGTATTTCTCCCTATTCCCGACTCGGCCCGGGCCCAGGACCTCTCGGAGATCACCCGCTCCATCGACGCCCGAAGACTCCGGGCGTCCAGCGGCCTCTTCGACCCGGAGTCCAATCATGACGCCCGGCCCATCGCCCCGGGGGAGACCCTCACCCTGGCGGAGTTGGATGGGCCCGGGGAGATCCGTCACATCTGGTTCACAATAGGTGCCCTGGATCGACGCTTCACTCGCTCGCTGGTGCTGAGGTTCTACTGGGACGATTCTGATGTGCCCTCGGTGGAGGCACCCATCGGCGACTTTTTCGCCGCCGGAAATGGGATGAGGGTTAACGTCAGCTCCCTACCCATCGAGGTCACGTCCTACGGGAGGGCGTTCAACTCCTACTGGCGGATGCCCTTTCACGAGAATGCCCGCCTCACCATCACCAACGAAGGGGATCAGCGGGTCAGCTCCTGCTACTACTACGTCGACTGGCTCGCATTCGACGACCTCCCTGAAGACGCACTCTATTTCCACGCCCGCTACAAACAGGAATTTCCGGTGAAGCCCTTTTCACCCTACACCGTGGCCGACCTTCAGGGGGATGGCCACTACGTAGGCACGGTCCTTTCCATCCAGAGTTCAATGGGGAGTTGGCTGGGAGAGTCGGACGATCGGTTTTACATCGATGGGGAGGAGATCCCGTCCATCGTCGGCACGGGGATGGAGGACTACTTCACTGACGCCTGGAACCACCGGTTGTTCACCAACCTCCGGGCTGGGTTGAGCATCTATGAGCCGAAGGGACTCGACCAGAGGGTCACCGCGTATCGATGGCACATTTCCGATCCCATCACTTTCGAGCGTTCGCTGAAGATGGAGATGGAAAGGCGGAGTTATGCGGCCATTCAAGACCCCCAGACGGGAGAGGACGTGACGTGGGACTTCAAATACCGCCCCGATGTCTTCTCATCGGTGGCCTTCTGGTACGCCACCCAACCGGCTGAGCGCTTCTGGGATTTCGCACCCCTCTCGGAGCGGGTGAACCCGGAGATCATCGTGGAAACCACCACGAATCTGGATATCCTCAGGGCCTCCCCGGGAATCCGGATCAGCCAGAAATACACTCGGTCGACCAATGCCGCTGGGGGCGACGCCCGGAAGGCAATGACCTACGTGGAGAACGACGTGGTGGGTGCGTGGTTGGAGGTCCCGGTGACGGTGGAGGAGTCCGGTGACTACTCGGTCTCCATCTATCAGATGCTCTTCAGGGACTACGGGACCTGGCAGGTGACCATGACGGGGCCCGGGTTCGACGAACTCCTGGACCCGGCCATGGATTTCTACGATCCCTACGTCATCCAGACCTTCAACATGCCGGAGAACTACCTCTACGGAACGTTCTATGAGAACAAAGTGGGCGTCTACACCTTGGGACCGGGTGACTACACCATCCGGTTCGAATGCATCGGTGCCAATCCGTTGGCCCGGGTAAGGGGGGTGGCGTACACCCAAGCAGGTCGGCGGTACCTGGAGGATTCGCCTGGTGCCCCAGGCCTGAACATGGCCCTGGACGCCGTTTCCCTCAGGAAGCTCCCGTGGGAGAACTCATGGGAGTGGATGCAGGGATACCTGGACCGAGAGGAGAAGCTCTTCGCCAATAGGATCGAGACAGCAACGGCAACCGTGGAGCGCCTGGCTGTGGCCATCGAGACGTTCAGGGAGGAGATGGGCCGGTATCCTCGAAACCTGGAGGAAGTTGTTGGGCGTGGTGGGTTTGAGGACTCCATTCCCATGGATCCGTGGGGCCAGCATTACCGCTATCTCGCACCCGGTACCAACAACTCGGAGAGCTTCGACGTCTGGTCCATACACGGAAACGAGCGCGACCCCCGGGTTTGGATCGGGAATTGGGGGGAGTAGGGGAAGCCTACCGGATCAGGACGGATGCCAGTCCAGGACTTCCTTCAAGACCCGGAGGGCGTGAGACGGCACGTTGGTGAATTCCACGCTCAGCCCGGCCGCCTCCAGGTTCTGCCGGAGCCTCCGGAGGACGAGTGCCCCCGTGACGTCGATTCGTCCCAGGCCGCCCAGATCCAGGACCACCTGCTCCACATCGCTGGCGACATCGAGAGAGTGAAGAAGCGACTTCTCAAGGATCGGAGCTGATCCGAACCAGAGGACTCCCCGCAACTCCATGTTGAGGGCGTGACCTTCCTGTCGAGATGTGTGGGCGGGTTTGAGCTCCCGCCAGAGGTGGAACCCCATGGCCAGGACTACCGACAGGATCACCGCCTGCTCCACGTGGGGCGCCAGCGCCAGCGTCAGCACGAAGGTTGTCCCGCCGATGAGAGCCTGGGGTTTGGAAAGCCTCCACAACTCCACCAGGGGGGAAAACTTGATCAGCTTCCAAACGGCTGAGATGACCACCGCAGCCAGGGTCGCTTTCGGAAGAGGGGCGAGGACCGGCGAAAGGGGCAGGAATATAAGAACCGTCGCCCCGGCAATGAACCCGGACCATTTCGATCTCGCTCCAGCCAGGTGATTGAGGCTGGTTCGGGAGAAAGAACCCCCCGATGGGAAGCCCCCGAAGAGGCCCGCAGCCAGGTTCCCCACCCCTTGGCTGATGAACTCCCGGTCCGGATCCCAGGGCATGCGTTCCTTGGTCGCCAGGGCTTGGGCTATGGATGCGGTTTCAGCGAACCCAACCATGGCGATGACGATTCCAGGAAGGATCAGGTTGGGGAGGCGGGTCCAGGGGAGGGCCAGGGACGGTGCGGGAAACCCTGACGGTATCTCCCCCAGTACCTGGCCGGAATAGCCGGTGGCTACCGAGAAACCCAGGCCCAGAAGAGAAGCCATCAGGACGCCGGGAACAGCCGGATGGATTCTCCTGCTCCCAAACATCAGGACCAGGGTCACGGCGCTGAGGCCCAATGCTGTCGGGTCCCAGCTCGAAGGATGGCTTAGAGTCCAAAGGGCCTGAGGCCCCACTCCCTCCACAAGAGGCGCCACCCCAAAGGCTCCCGGAATCTGGGAACCAATGATCAGGATGGCCGCCGCGGAAGTGAATCCTACGACAACGGGCTGGGACAGAAGAAAAGCCATCCACCCCAACTTGAAGAACCCGATGACCACCCTCGCCCCGCCCACCACCAGGGCCAGGAGGGAAGCTAAAGCCAGGAAGGAAGCGGTGCCCGCTTCTGCCATGGGTAGAAGTGCACCGAGGGTGAGCAGGGAGGTGAGAGCTACCGGGCCGGTCTGGAGCCAAGGAGAAGAAGCAAAAAATGCCGCTGCCATAGGTGCCAGGGCAGCCACGTAGAGACCATGATGGGCCGGTACGCCGGCCAGGTCCGCGTAGGCCAGGGATTGCGGGATGAGAACCAGGGCTACGCCGATGCCGGCGAGTATGTCACGGGGATGAAAAAGAAAGGGGCCTCTGAGTTTGGTGGGAGGCTTTCGGGAAATCTGTCCGGGCATTCTCTCTCTGCTTTCCAGTACTCGTCCCAGCGATCTGATTCCGAGGAAAGATAACGGTGGGGCTCCTGCTGGTGAGTCGGCCTTTCTCAGGCCATACCTCTGAACCCTCCTTTGAGCCTTCCCACGACGGATTCCAGGGGGTACGATCCTGGTCGTACCCCCTGTTCACACCCTGGAGGCCCTATGCGCCCGGTTCGCTCCATCTCTGGTCCATCCCTCTTCCTTCTTTCTCTCAGCTTCGCGGCTCTGGGCTGCTCAGCGCCCGCACCCGATGTGGCCGAAAGCCAGGCCCCGCCTCCGGCCGAAGTAGAGAGGGGGACTGTGGAACTCGCTCTCTGGGGGGAAGAGTTGGTCGGAAAAATCGACTCTCTCGCCGAAGCTACTCTGGCCGATGGGATGGTGGCCTCCCTGGCCATCGGGGTAAAACATGGGGGTGAGGTTCTAGTTGCGAAGGGGTACGGGATGGCCGATCTGGAGAACGCCGTTCCAGCCAAAGCGGAGACGGTGTACCGCATCGGATCCATCACGAAGCAGTTCACAGCAGCTGCGGTTATGCAGCTCGTGGAAGAGGGGAAGATCGGTCTGGACGATTCCATGACCCTGTACCTCCCGGACTTCCCCACCCAGGGCCACGAGGTCACGATCCGCCATCTCCTGACCCACGCCTCCGGTATCCAGAGCTACACCTCCATGGAGGGATGGTCTGCCAACCAGGTGTTCGACCTCACCGAAGAGGAGCAGGTGGACCTCTTCAAGGACGAACCCCTCAACTTCGCCCCCGGCGAGGAGTTCCTCTACAACAATTCGGGGTTCTTCCTCCTTGGGATGATTGTGGGGAAGGTCAGTGGTGAGGGTTACCGGGGGTACTTGCAGACTCACCTGTTCGAGCCACTGGGCCTAACCGGATCGTCCTATTGCGATGAAGGGCCCATCATTCCATGGAGGGCCGAGGGCTATCAGGTCGTGGACGGCGAAGTCTTCAACGACCGGTATCTCTCCATGAACCTGCCCGGGGCCGCCGGAGCTCTCTGTTCCACCGTCCCCGATCTTCTGGCATGGACCGAGGCTCTCACTTCCGGCCAGGTGGTTTCCCCGGCGAGCTATGCCCAGATGACCACCTCTTTCACTCTCAACGACGGATCCAGGACCGGCTACGGGTTTGGACTGGGCGTGGGGATTGTGGACGGAAACCCTGTTGTGTCCCATGGGGGAGGAATCAACGGCTTCGTCACCTCGCTCGCGGATTTCCCAGCCGCCGACCTCGACATTGTGGTCCTGTCGAACACCCCGGGTCCGCACCCTGGACAGATTTCGCAACTCATCGCCCGGTGGGCTCTGGGTATCGAAGTGCCGCCCGACTCGGAAGGGTAATCTGCTTCGACGTGATGAGGGCTGGGGAAACGGCCGCTCCTGAGGTTCCACAAGCGGCATGAAACCAATTCCCTGTTGGTCGCGTCTATATACCTAGAACTCCTAGGGGGCGACTCACACGACCGGGATTTTGAGACGACCATGCCTGACCCCAGAGCAGACCTTCTCAAAGGCACCTTGGACCTCCTCATTCTGAAGGCCCTCACCTTCGGACCTCGACATGGATATGGGATTGCCCGGTGGCTGGAAGAGTCCAGCCGGGAACTCCTCCACATCGAAGAGGGGTCTCTCTATCCCGCCCTATCCCGTATGGAACAGCGCGGGTGGATCTGCTCCGAGTGGGGCGCCTCCGAGACCAACCGAAAAGCCAAGTACTACCAGATGACAACAAGGGGCCAGGAACAGCTGGCCACCCAGGCCGACGGATGGGAACGACTTGTCCAGGCCATGTCCCTCGTCCTCCAACGACAGACGGCCTGAGGCGACCGGTGACCTCACCCCTGGATCGTTGGATCCGGATGTGGTCCCGCCTTTCCCGTCGTGGGCTCAGACGGGAGGTGGAGGAGGAATTGGATTTCCACCTTGAGATGCTGGGGAGGCGTTTCGAAGCCGAGGGTCTAGATCCTCCCTCCGCCAGGAGGGCCGCCGAAGACAGGTTCGGTGACCCCCCGCGAATTCAACGGGAGACCCTTCGAGCAGAACGGTCTCGCGTCCAGCAACAGAATCGAGCGCTTTTTATGGACAACCTCCAACAGGATCTGAGATTCGCCTTCCGGCAACTCTGGAAACGACCCGTCTTCAGCGCCATCGCCCTGGCCATGCTGGCTCTGGGGATCGGGGCCAATACAGCGATCTTCAGCGTCGTCCATACCGTGCTCCTCAGGCCTCTCCCCTTCACGAATCCGGACCAGATCGTTCGGATCTGGGAATCTCGGCTGGAGCAGGGATGGGAGCGTACTTCGGTGGCCCCAGGAAACTTCTGGGACTTCCGGGAGATGAACCGGACTTTCGAGGATCTGGGGGCCTACCGGTTCGCGTCCACGAACCTCACGGGAATGGAACACCCACAGGTGCTGAGCATGGGCATGGTGACCTCAGGGTTCTTTGGTGAGGTCCTGGGGGTCCGGCCTGTCCTGGGGCGGACCTTTCTTCCAGGGGAAGACCAGGGGGGAGGGGAGACTCGGCTCGTCCTTCTCGGAAACCAGTTCTGGCATACCCAATTCGGTGGTGATCCATCCGCGCTGGATAGCCGTCTCACCCTGGATGGAGAGAGCTTCACGGTGGTGGGGGTCCTGCCTCCGGGCAGGCCATGGTTGGACTATGCCGACGTCTATGTGCCCATGGTTCGAGAGGCCGAAACGGTTCGTGCGAGCTTCGAGCTGGCTGTGATCGGGCGGTTGTTGCCGGGGATGACGATGGAGGGAGGGCATGACGACCTGAATGGCGTGGCTCAACGGTTGGAAGAAGTCTACCCGGCTGACCTGGCAGGAATCGGTGTCGCCGTGGATCCGTCCAGTGATTGGGTGGCTGACCCTGAGACCCGACGGGCTTTGTGGGTTCTCCTTGGGGCCGTGGGCTTCCTCCTCATGATCGCCTGCGTGAACCTGGCCAATCTCTTCCTTGCCCGGGCTACGGGTCGGGTTAGAGAGACGGCCATCCGGGCGGCCACCGGAGCGTCCAAAGGGCGCCTTATCCGGCAGGGCCTCACCGAATCTCTGGTCATCTCCCTTCTGGGAGCCGCCCTGGGTTTGGCCTTGGCCTCCTGGGGTGTGAGTGCCCTGACAGCCATGGCCCCGGGGCAGATCGCGGGGCTGACGGATGTAACCATCAATGGTTGGGTTCTGGCGTTCACCTTGGGAGCCGGTGTCCTCACCGGCGTGATCACGGGTTTGGTTCCGGCCCTCCAGGCTTCGGGGGGTGACGCGGCTTCTACACTCCGGGCCGGAGGCCAGAGCATCGCCGGAAACCGGGCCCAGCACCGCCTTCGAGGCATACTGGTGGCGGCCGAGGTGGCCCTCTCTTTGGTTCTCCTGGTGGGGTCGGGGCTCCTGATCAGGAGCTTTGGAGAACTCATGGGTGCGGAAAAAGGATTCGAGACCGAAAACCGGCTAGTCGTATCGGTGAACGTACCCGACAGCTACGGTCCAGAAGAGGCTGTGGATTTCAACAACACATTGGTCGAGAGGGTTTCGGCTCTCCAGCCCGTCGTGAGCGCGGCGGCCGTGCACATCCGGCCCCTGGCTGGTGGTAGCACTGGCCTCGGGTTCGCCCGGCCCGACCAACCCGAGCCTGAAGGGGGCACGCCCTGGGCTTCATGGCGTCTTGTCACCCCAGGGTATTTCGAGACCCTGGGTGTGCCGGTTCTCCGGGGGCGGGACTTCAACCAGGAGGATCTGGGATTCTTGGGGGACGGTCCTCTCCAGGTCATCATCAGTGAGCGAATCGCCGAACTGCTCTGGCCCGGGGAGGACCCTCTGGGACGCGCCATCACGCTTTGGGCTGGTCAGGGCGATCGGCCAGGAGAGGTCCTCGGTGTGGTTGGCGACATGCTGGAGCGGGGGATCGATGCGGGACCGACCCTGGCTGTTTACATCCCGTATCTGGCTCCGGGTTGGCCCCCCGACCTGGTGGTCCACACGGCCGGGAATCCAATGGCCGTCGTCCCCGGAATCCGATCCATCCTTGAAGAGATGGACCCGAACATTCCCCTCTCCGATATCAACACCATGGAGGAAATGGTAGGTCAGTCGGTGGGGAGTGCCCGGTTCATGACGGTTCTGGTGAGTCTCTTCGCGTCGCTGGCCCTTCTTCTGGCTCTGGCCGGTGTGTACGGCGTCCAGTCCTATGCGGTCGCACAACAGACTTCTGAGATCGGGGTCCGGGTGGCCATTGGCGCGAGCAAGACCCAGATCCTGAAGAAGGTGGTTCTTCAGGCTATGCGGCCGGCCATACTAGGGGTGTTAGTAGGGCTGGTGGGTGCCTTCGGCCTCTCCCGTTACATGGCCAGCCTCCTCTTCCAGGTGGAGACGACCGACCCCGGGACCTACGCGGGGGTAGCGGGAATCCTGATTCTGGCGGCTCTCCTGTCGGCGTTCCTGCCGGCCCTGAAGGCGACCAAGGTGGACCCGGTGATCGCGTTCAGGACGGAGTAGGACTTCAGTGGATCAAACGGCCCGCCCCCCAAGCATGGGGGCGGGCCGTTGGCTTTTGCTGACTTGTTCAGTGGGGGATGCCCTACAGCCAGGCCGCTTCTGCCTCTCTGGCTCCCCCGGCCGAGGCGGAATTAAAGGACACATAGACCCCCAGATCATGTTCCGGGAAAATCCAGAGCCCCGTGTGGAAGAGGTCGGTATCATCTCCGTTCCCGGCTAGCGTTTATCCTGCGTGCCCACTATTCTCGTCTCATCATTCCCAAAACCCAGGAGGCCGGACCATGAGTATCGAGGTCGTGAAGGAGATGTATGCTGCCTTTGAGGAAGGGGACATTCCGAAATTCCTGAACATGTGTTCGGAGGATTGCCAGTGGGACCACCGGGGCCCTGAGGGCCCACCCATCAACAAGCTCTACACAGGGCGGGCAGGTGTGGCCGAGTTCCACAAAACCCTGGCCGACACTCAGGAAACGCTGGAGTTCGAAGCCGACGAGTTCTTCGGATCCGGGGACCGGGTTGTGGTGTTGGGTCGCTGTCGTTTTCGGGTGTTGGCTACGGGCAAGGAGTGGGGGTCGGATTTTGTCGGGGCCTACACGGTAAAGAATGGGCAGATCACCCATTGGAAGCCGGTGTTCGATATGAGTGCCGAGGCGGCGGCTTACCGGCCGTAGGGTTCCGCGGGTCGGCCTGGACCAACAAAGACTTGTCAGGGGGGCACGTTATTCTCCACTGTGCCCTGGCAGTTTTCACCCTTTGCCCATGAACCCAGGCCGTCATGACGGAAGCACATCCCAGATCAGGAGTCCAACCCATCTTTCTGGGCTGGGACGGGCCTGCCCTTCCCCGAGCGGCAAGGGAACTGGCGAAGGCCTACGCCGATCCGGAGGGTTTGGATCTCCGGGATGTCGTGATCGTGACCCCGGCGGCCCGGGCCGGGCGCCGCCTGGCGGAGCTTCTTCTGGAGGAAGCCGAGGCTCGAGGGGTACCCCTCACCCCGCCCACCGCGGTGACCATCGGGCGCTTTCCTGAACGGCTCTATCAACCCACCGGGCCCCTGGCCGATTCCACCACTTCCCGACACGCCTATGCCCAGGCCCTGCGGAAGGTAGAGCCGGGCCTTCTCAAAGAGGTTTTCCCAGAGGTCTCCTCGAGCTTGTCAGGCTGGATGGCCCTGGCCGGGATCGTGGAGGCTCTTCACCGGGAAGTCGGGGCGGAAGGGTTGGGCTTTTGGGACGTGTGTCGGCGGTTCGAGCAGGGTTTCCCCTACGATGACTCCTCCCGTTGGAAGGTTCTGGCCAAGGTCCAGGACAGCTATCTGGAGATCCTGAAGGCGTCGGGCCTTCGGGACCGGGACCGGGAACGGTGGGCCGCGAAAGAACAGGGGCGGCTCTCCTCACCCGGGGAAATCTGGATGGTGGGGGTTGTTGAGCTACCGGGTGTGGTCCGGCAGATGGTGGGGGCCCTCGGCGGCCACGTCAGATCCCTGATTCATGCCCCCGAGGAGGTCAGGGACCGCTTCGACAGCTTTGGCTGCATCCGCCCGGAGGGGTGGCTTCGGGCCCACATCCCCATCGCCGATTCGAACATCCGGGTGGTCCAGCGGCCCCGGGACCAGGCCGATGCTGCGGCTGCGGTACTTCGGGGGTTCGGAGGGCGGTGCACGCCGGAGGACGTGGTGATCGGTGTCCCGGATCCGGAGCTGGTTCCCTTCGTGGAACGGGCCCTGGCAGGGGTGGACGTTCCTCATCGTTTTGCTGGGGGAACCCCTCTGGCACAAACGGGACCGATCAGTCTCCTTCAGGCCCTGACCGACTACGTTGATGGTCGGCCGTTTCCCGCCTTCGCAGCCCTTCTCCGTCATCCGGACCTACACGGGTTGGTGGAGGAGTCAGTGAAAGGACCCTCCGGAGCCGGAGGGGGGATGGAGTCTGAGGTCGGGCCCGAGGACCCCGGTCCCCACGGAGAGATCTGGGAGGTCACCGGGGCCCTCACCGTCGTCGACCGGTTCCAAAGCAGGCACCTTCAGGACTCGGCGGAAGGTCCGCTACCCGGTGAAGACGAGGATGCCAGGCGGACCCGGGCCCTCATCCAGAACCTGGACCAGGCCCTGGGCTTGGACGTCTTTGACGGAAACCGGGCCATATCGGATTGGATGCCGGAGATCCTGGAGATTCTGGTGCGAGTCTACGGACGGGGCCCGCTGGACCGGAGCAAGACCAGCGTCCGTCAGATCGTTGATGCCCTGAATGCCATCAAGGGTGCCGCCACCCGCCTGGCCACCCTTCCGGGCCGTCTCGATGCCAAGGTGGAGGCACCGGAGGCGCTGGCGATTCTTCTGACAGAGCTCACCGGTCCGGAGTTGGCCATCCCCCCCGATCCGGAAGATCACGCAGTGGAGCTTCTCGGTTGGCTGGAAATGCCGCTGGACGACGCTCCCTGTGTGATCGTGACCGGGGTGAACGAGCGGATTCTCCCTGAGGCGTTGGGAGCCGACCCCTTCCTTCCGGGAGCACTCCGGACCAACCTGAAGCTTCCGGACGACAAAGCTCGCTACGCCAGGGACGCGTACCTCCTTACGGCCCTCATTCACTCAAGGGAGGAAGTGCACCTGGTGGCGGGCCGGGCCACGATCAAGGGTGACCCCCTGCGGCCGAGCCGTCTCCTCTTTGCCGATACCCCGGAGGTGTTGGCGATGCGACTCCGGCGCTACCTGGGGGATGAGGAAGGGAGGACGGATACGGCGGAAGCTTCAGAAGAGGAAGCCAAGGGTCCCGGGACCCCGGCCGACGATCCTCCCGGCCCTGTGCCCGACGCCTCCCAAAGCCTTTTCCGCTCCCCCCCTCATGACCCCCTTCCGGCCCTGGATTCCCTATCGCGCATCCGGGTCACGGACTTCTCCGCCTACCTGAAGGATCCGTACCGGTACGCTCTGACCCGGATCATGGGCCTCGGGCCCCTGGACGACGGTGCCCGGGAGATGGACGGGGCGGTCTTCGGAGATCTGGCCCACCAGGTTCTCGAGAGATTCGGGCGATCGGATGAGGTGGCCTCTCCCGAAGCGGCGCTGGTGGAGAAGAAGTTGGGTCAGCTTCTGGATCACGCGGTTCAAGATCGTTTCGGCACCAAACCGGTTCCAGCCGTGAGGGTCCAGGTGGAGCAGCTTCGGGCCCGCTTCCGGGCCTTCGCCCAATGGCAGGCCGAGTGGGTGGCCAAAGGTTGGCGGGTGGTTTCGGTGGAGAATCAGCCCGAGCCCGGGGTCCCCTTCTTCGTGGATGGGGAGCCCGTCCAGCTACGGGGGAAGATCGACCGCATCGACCACAACCCGGAAACCGGTGAGTGGGCCATTTTCGACTACAAGACCTCAGACAAAGGAGAGCCCCCGGAAAAGACTCACCAAAGATCCCGGACAAAGGAATGGATCGATCTTCAACTCCCCCTCTATCGGTTTCTCCTCCCCGGGCTGACCGATGAGGCCGGAGCACCCGTGGTGCCCGAAGACGCGTGGGAGGATGTGATTCTGGGCTACATCCTCCTGCCACGTGAGCTCAGCGAGGTAGGTGCCTCATGTGCGAACTGGACGGAGGATGAGCTGGAGGAGGCCAGGCAGACGGCGGAGCAGGTCGTCCGGGATTTGAGAACCAGCCCCTTCCACTACGACCCCAACACTCGAAGCTTCAGGGACGACGCTTTCGACCCCCTCCTGGGGCGGTTGGAACTTCCCCGGGCCGACGATGGAGATGAGGAGGGGGAGGCATGAACAGCGAAAATCTGACTCTCCCTCGGGAGATGGTTTTGGCTTCCGCCGGTTCAGGAAAGACCTACTACCTTTCCTCCCGCCTCATCGGACTCCTCGCGATGGGGGTTAAACCGGAAGCGGTGTGGGCCTCGACCTTCACTCGGAAAGCCGCCGCGGAAATCCTGGAAAGGGTCCTTCTCCGGCTGGCCCGGGGGGCTCTGGACGACGATGCGGCCAAGGAATTGGCAATGGGGGCATGGCTGGGTCCCAAGCCGACTCCCCCCGCCGACTTCCTGGATCGGGACCGCTGTGGCCGCCTCCTCTCGGACCTGGTCTTCTCCCTCCATCGAGCGAACATCGGTACCCTGGATTCCTTCTTCGTCCAGGTCGCCACCACCTTTGCCCGGGAGCTGGGTCTCTCTCCTGCCTGGAGATTGGTAGAGGGGCCGGAGGAGGATCGGATGCGCTCCGAGGGTTTGGAAGCGGTCCTGAATCAGAAGGACTCCGCTGTCCTGGCGGAGCTGGTGCGGATCATGGCCAAGGGGGACGTCCATCGAGGGGTCCATGGGCGTCTTCTCGAACAGGTGGAAGAGCTCCTGGCGACCCAGCGTGAGGTCGGTCCCGAGGTTGACGATGCCTGGGACCTCCATTTCCCCAGTGCCGAGGCCGGTGGGGTCTTCTCCGAGACGGCCATCCGGAAGCGGTGCCACGAACTGGCCGACGCCCTGGATGGCGTCGAGGTGCCCCTCAACAAGAACGGGACTCCAAATAGCGGATGGCAGAAAGAGCTCCTCCGCCTGGGGAAGGCGGTCCGGGCCGGGGACTGGAAGGCCGTTTTTGCTCTCGGTCTTGGGAAGAAGATCGTCGAAACCGGTGAGGTCGTCCCGGCCGGTAACCTCATCTACCAGCGCCACACTCCCGACGCCTATCTGGCGCCACTCATGGATGAGGTAGTGGATCTGGCCCGAGCCGAACTGGCCCGGGACCTCAAAAGGCAGGCAGGCGCTCTGGAACGCCTGGCCAATTGGTATCGAGAGGCCTTTGAGGAGACCCAGAAGGGGAAGGGGGGCTACCGGTTCGGAGACATCACCCATCTCCTGAGAAAATCCACGGTTCTGGACACCTCAGACGCCCTCTATTTCCGGCTGGACGCTCGCATTCAACACCTCCTCCTCGATGAATTCCAGGATACCTCCCTGGCCCAATGGGAGGTTCTGGAACCTGTTGTAAGCGAGTTGTTGGCTGGGGATGAAGGGGAGCGAGCAGCGGTGGTGGTGGCCGATCCGAAGCAGTCCATTTACGGATGGCGGGGGGCCCGGCCCAGTCTGGTGCCCTTCGTCCAGGACCGCTATGGACTGGAGCAGGAGAAGCTGGAGAAGTCTTTCCGATCGGGCCCGGTGATTCTTGATGTGGTCCGGGACACCTATTCCAAGTTGGAAGAAAACACGGTGGTCCAGGAGATGGACGGAGGTCCGCCGGTGGCCAAGCAGTGGCGGGAGGACCTCTATCAGCAGGAGTCCAACGACCAGAACCAACCCGGCTACGCCGAGTTGAGAGTAGGCCCTCGGGCTGAGGGGATGGGAGGGGTACAACCCGCTCTTCTGGACTATGTAGCCCGGCTCATCGGGGACCTTCACGCCCGTGAGCCCCGAGCCAGCGTGGGGGTTCTGGTCAGGACCAACAAGGTGGTCTCCTACATCATCGCCGCTTTGCGGAAGCTTGGGATCCCGGCCAGCGGGGAAGGGGGAACTCCCCTGACCGATGCTGCACCGGTCAACGCACTCCTGGCCCTCCTGCGGTTGGCTGACCACCCCGGGGACAGGCTGGCCCGATACCATGTGGCCCAGACCCCGGTGGGTGAAATGCTGGGATTCACCAGTCACCAGGCGGGGGCCGAGGCGAATAGGTTGGCCCGACGGATCCGGGGCCAGCTTCTTCGGGACGGCTACGGCTTTACCCTGGACCGCTGGGCAAAAGCTTTGACCTCTTCCTGCAACGCTCTTGAGCGGGCCCGTCTTCTGCAGATGGTGGAGTTGGGATTCCAGTGGGATGGAGACCGGACCCTCCGTCCGGGGGACTTCGTCCGGTTCGTGGAGAAGCAGAGGGTCGAAGACCCCTCGGGAGCCCGGATCAGGGTGATGACTGTGCACCAGTCCAAGGGCCTCCAGTTCGATGTAGTGGTCCTCCCCAACCTCTATCCATCCTTGGAAAAGTCTGGAGACCGAAGCCCTGTCGTGCCCCTCCGGGACGGATCAACGGGCCGGGTGGTAAAGGTGTATCCTGCCACCGACAAAGCCTCTCGGACCTTACTCGAGGAACTCCGGGAGCCTCACGATCAGGCGCGAGCCTTCCGCCTCCGGGATGAGCTGAGTGGTCTTTATGTAGCCATGACCAGGGCTCGATACGCCCTTCACATGGTGGTCCCTGCGGATGGCCCCAGGGGTCCAGGCACCACCAAGAGCTCAGCCCGCCTGCTAAGGGATGCGCTGGCTCTGGAGAAGCCGGCACAGGAGGTGGGAGAAACGCTTTATGCCCGCGGCGATCCGGACTGGTTCCTGGGTCTGGAAGCAGGGAAGTTCAGCGGCGCCACCCCTGTCGATCCGGATGCGGGAGGTTTTCCGGATCTGTCCCAACCCGTCGCCATGAAGCCCCACTCGGGAGCCAGGCTTCGGAACCTGGCCCGACGTAGTCCCTCGGGCATGGAGGGAGGGGAAACGCTGGATCTGGCGACCCATCTTCGCCTGGATCTTAAGGGAGATGCTCGGCTCCGAGGCACGGTGGTCCACGGCTGGTGCGAAGAGGTGGAGTGGGTGGAGGACGGACTTGGCGACGAACCCGCCCTCTTCGCTCGCGCCCGGAAAGAAGCTCCCGGGTTATCTGAGGAACGCCTTCGGGAATGGCTGGCGGAGTACCAGGCCTGGATGAAGGCCGATGGGATTCGGGTGGCCTTGAGCCGGGACGCTTACCCGGGCGGAGCCAGGGTGGAGCGGGAGTTGCCCTTCCTCCACCGGATGTTCGATGGAATCCTGCAGGGGTACATCGACCGGCTGGTATTGGTAGAGGAAGAAGGCCGGGTGGTGGCCGCCGAAGTTCTGGATTTCAAGACCGACTACATCGAAGAGTCCGACCCTCAGGCTTTGGAGGACCGGGTCGCCTACTATCGTCCTCAGATCGATGCCTACAGGGCAGCGGCGGCGGGGCGGTATGGGCTGGATCTCGAGAAGATCTCCGGGAAGCTGCTGTTCCTGAGGCTGGGGTTGGTGAGGGAAGTGTAGAGGCACGATGGTAGGGTTCTACCATCGTGCCTCCCCACCTACTTGATGAAGAGCATCTCCCGGTACGTCGGGACCGGCCAGAGATCATCGGGAACCACCCGCTCCAGGCGGTCGACCACGTCCCGGACATCGTCCAGGGCCGGAATGATGTTCGAGCGCATGTGCTCAGCCTTGGAAACCAGTTCGTCCCCACCGAGTTCCTGGTTCTGAACAGCCAGAACCTCGAGTTTTTCCACCAGCTGGTCTATCAGCCCGTTGAGGTGTTTGGCGGTAGCCTTAATGCCTTTGGTTGCCATCCCGGCAGTCGTGGCCTGGGCTATCGCCGTCATCAGCTCGGATAGGTACCGGGCCGCTGCCGGGAGCACCATAGTCTGGGCCATGTACTGTCCCGTTTCACCCTCGATGTTGATGGTCTTGAAATACTGGCCAATGTAGATCTCAAACCGGGACTCGAGCTCCCGCTGGGACAGGACGTGGTATTTCTCGAAGAGGGTGGCGTTCTTTTCGTCAACGATGGCCGGTAAAGCGGAGAGGGTGTCCCGGTGGTTCAAGAGCCCACGCCTCTCAGCCTCTTCCACCCACTCAGGAGTGTAGTTGTCACCATTGAAGATGACGTGCTTGAACTCCTTGGTCTCAGCCGCCAGGACCCCTCGGAGGGCTTCGTCGAAGGCCATCCCGCCACTGAGGTCGGCCTCGAGCTTGTTACACATCTCATCGATGGATTCGGCCACGATGGTGTTGAGGACGGTGGCCGGGAAGGAGATGCTCTGAGAAGCTCCCAGGGCCCGGAACTCCCACTTGTTTCCGGTGAAGGCGAAGGGGGATGTCCTGTTCCGATCCCCGGCATCCATCGGCAGGTCGGGTAGGACGTCAACGCCCAGCCCCAGGAGGCCGGAGGCAATGGAGGTTTTGGCTTCTCCCACCTTTTCGATTTGCTCGAAGATGTCCCAGAGCTGGTCGCCCACAAACGCAGAGATGATGGCCGGAGGAGCTTCGTTGGCACCCAACCGGTGGTCGTTGCCCGCATGAGCCACCGAGGCCCTCAAGAGGTCCTGGTGCCGGGCGACCGCCTTCAAAACGGCGGAGCAAAAGAAAAGAAACTGCATGTTGGCGTGAGGCGTCTCGCCGGGTTCCAACAGGTTCTGGCTGGTAGTGCCGAAGGACCAGTTGAGGTGTTTCCCGCTTCCGTTCACGCCCTGGAAGGGCTTCTCGTGGAGAATGCACGCTAGTCCGTACTTTGGAGCGATCCGACGGAGGGTGGACATGGTGAGCTGCTGGTGGTCAGCGGCCTGATTCGCGTCCTCATAGACCGGGGCCATCTCGAACTGGCCCGGGGCCACCTCATTATGTCGGGTCTTGAGGGGGACTCCGAGCTTATAGAGCTCCAGCTCCACCTCGTTCATATACGATAGGATCCGCTCCGGAATGGACCCGAAGTAGTGATCCTCCATCTCCTGCCCCTTGGGTGGTCTTGTCCCGAAGAGGGTTCGACCGCAGGTCAACAGGTCGGGACGGCGGTAGAAGAACTCTTCGTCCACGAGGAAGAACTCCTGCTCCGGGCCCAGCGTTGCCCTGACGGTATCTCCCGGGGTGCCGAAGAGAGCCAAAGCCCGGCGGGCCTGCATGTCCAAAGCGTGGATGGACCGGAGGAGGGGAGTCTTCTTATCCAGGGCGTCTCCTGCCCAGGAAGCAAAGGCCGTCGGGATACACAGAAAGGCTCCGCTGGCCCCCTCCATAAGGAAAGCAGGCGAGGTCGGGTCCCAGGCCGTGTATCCACGGGCTTCGAAGGTGGCTCGGAGGCCCCCGGAGGGAAGGGAGGAGGCATCAGGCTCTCCCTGGACCAACTCTTTGCCGGCAAAGTCGGTGATGGCCCGACCGTCCCGGGTGGGGTCGATGAACGAGTCGTGCTTTTCAGCCGTGAGGCCCGTAAGGGGTTGGAACCAATGAGTGAAGTGGGTCGCTCCCCTTTCCAGGGCCCATTCCTTCATGGCAATCGCCACCGCATCCGCCACGGTAAGGTCCAGGGCCGTTCCGTCCTGGATTGTGGAGAGGAGAGCCTTGTACTGTGGCTTCGGGAGGCTGGACATCATCTCCCTGAGGCCAAAGACCTTTTCCCCGAAGACCTTCTCCAGATCCACTGAAGTGCGCTCTTTCACATGGTTGGTGGGAAAGCGGTAGCGAGCGGCGGCGAGGGTGTCGAAACGGGCGCGGGGCATCCTTGGGAACCTCCATCAGTTTGAGACCGAACACAGGGGGAACGGGTTGGATTCTCGCGGGGAAAGGCTGGCGGGACAACCAGCCTCGGATGTATAATTGCATAAGAAAGTTTACGCTAATTTTTCCATTTTAAGGAAATACCGATGACCGTCACCCCCCCTCTCCGGGGACGTTCTCGTGAACTCGGGCTCCTCCGAGGGGGATATGACGGACAGGGTGCCACCATCCGTTGGGTGGTGGGGCTCCCTGGGGTCGGGAAGACGGAGACAGTGCTCAGAGCGGCCGGGGACTTCCGATTCCTCTACCATCGGGCTCCACCCCTCTCCGACCCGCTCCAGCGGGCTGCCCTGGCAGCGACCCTGAGGGCTTTCCGGGACTCCGGAGGGGAAGGTGAGAGCTGGCTGACGGGAGACTCGCCCCCCACCTGGGAAACCCTCTTTCAGGATGTGGTGGAGGCGGCACCGGAGGGGCGCACCCTGGTGGTTGTGGTGGATGATGCTCACCGCTGGGTGGAGTCCAGGGCCCGGTTCGAGTCTGCCCTTCAGGGGGCCGTTGGTCGGGCCAACGCCTCGGGGCGGTCGGTCCACGTGACCTTGGTGGCCCCCGAAATCCCGGCCACCCGGCTCCCAAGTGAGGACCTCCTCCCGCCACTCCCCATCCGATCCCTATCCTTTCGGGCAGCATTGCCCTTCCTCCCGGGTGCCACCACCTGGGCCAGGCTGCGATCCTACACAGTGTTCGGTGGCCTCCCGGGAGTCCTGACGCTTCTGGACCCGAGGGCTTCCCTTGAATCGAATCTCCGCCGACTGGTTCTGGGCCGAGCCGCACCCCTTCGGGATGGACCCCTCACCCTATTGGAGAGATGCTTTCAGCGGCCCAACCGGTATGCGGCGATTCTCGCGGCACTCGCCCGGGGGGAGGGGGACTGGGGAACGGTTCAGGCTGGGGTCGGCGATCTCACAGCGAGTGGGCAAGCCGGGCCTTACCTCAAAAGGCTGGAAGAAGTGGGGCTGGTGGAAGTGAGACGTTCTCTCGATGCTTCCCCGCGCACCCGAAGCCGCCGGTACCGGATCACCGATCCCTTCGTTGCCTGCTGGCTCCGATTCGTTCTCCCCCTCAGGGAGTCCCTCACTTCTTCGCTTGGAGAACCTCCCTCTTCTCCGTTCAAAGGCTCGGAGGGGAGGCGGTCTGGTTCGGGAGATGGACCTTCTTCGGATCTCGACTCCCAGGTAGCCTCCATCCTTCCGGAGGTTTGCCGGAGTTACATGACCCTCGACGCCATGGAGGAGTTCGGATCCAACGCCCGAGAGTGTGGAAGCCTCTGGGGCCCAGGGTATGAGGTGCCCGTGGCCGGTGTCCTGGGAAACGGGAATCCTTTCTACGGCCACGTGGCCCCGCCAGGAGCCGAATCCGGACCCCGGGCCCTGGCTGTCCTGGACGAGGAAATCAGGGAGACCCGCTACGGGTTCGGCCGTGAGAGGCGCCTTCGGATTCTCTTCTGCGGAGGGGAGGTGTCCTCCGACCTCCGCAGAAAGGTGGCCCGCCGTAACGACGCCGTCCTGGTTGACCTGGACAGCCTGGTCGGGGGTGATGCCTAGCCGGCCCGGGCTTCTACCCTTCCGGATTCGCACCCTTCTTCTGTCCCAACCACCGCCCCGGCGCCGCGGACTCTATTGCGGTACCGTGGTCCAGGGCCAGCACCCCATTCACGATCACGTAGGGGATCCCGGCGGACCGCTGGTCCGGTTCGGCGTAGGTCGCTCGCTCCTGAACCGTGGCCGGGTCGAAGATGGTGATGTCCGCGTCCATCCCTTCCTGGAGTCGACCCTTCCGTTCCATGGTGGGCATGGCCTTCTCAAGGCGCTGGGCCGGAAGGAGGGTGATACGTTTGATCCCCTCCATCCAGCTCAAAACCTCCTGATCCCGGATGTACCGCCCCAGGAAACGGGCGAATGTAGCCACACTTCGAGGATGCCCCCCACCATCCACCAATCCGCCGCCGTCGGAGGTGATGATACCCAGTGGGCTCCTGATGCCCATGAGGATCTCCTCCTCGGGAATGAACTCGGCCTGAACCTGTAACGCCCCGGGCTGGGCCCGGAGTTCATAGAACCGTTCCTCGGTCAGGCGCTCCTGGGTGGAGGCCACGTAGACGTCCGTGTAGTCGATGCCCCCGAAGCGAGGCTGCCATCCCTCGTCATAAAGAGCCGATTGAAGGGAGGTTTGGTTTCGGGTCCAGACGTGGAAGTCCAATCCTACGTCCACCCCCCGGGCCTGGGCGCCTTCGATGAGAGCAATAGAGAGCGGTGCTGAACCCACGGTGGAAGAGATGAGGTGAATGAGCTGGGCCTGGGCACCTGAAGCGCCGGCCATGGCGATGACCTCCATGGTGGACAAGCTCATGGTCAGAGGGAACACGTTCCCCTTGTACCGGGCGTGGACGCCCACCATGCCCCCCTCTTCACCCGCCACCTCGAACATGGCGTAGGTCTCCTCGTAGGAAGCTCCGGGTGAGTAGTTGAGTCCAAATCCCACGCCCACCGCTCCGTCCCTGATGGCTTGCCGGGCGAACTCCTTCATGGCCGGGATCTGCTCCGGAGTCGCAGCGGTGTAGCGATCCGGGACACCTGCGGCTTCCCGGCAATCTCTGTGATCGACCGTGGCCGCGTAGTTCACGATGGGCCGAATCGCCACCTGCCGATCGATGTAGCCTTGGATGTCCAGAGGCCCCCCGTGCAGCCCGATAGCCGTGGTCACCCCATCTGCAGCCTTGTCCTCATGGGCTTTTCGCTCGGCCCGGATGCTCGAGAGGATGTCGATGAACCCCGGCGCTACGATATGGCCGGTGGCATCGATGGTCTGGGTCCCTTGGATGTTTTCGGATGTGATGATGGCGATCCTGCCGTCCTGAACTCCTACGTTCGCCACCTCGTCTCGCCCCGTCTCAGGATCCATGACCCGGCCATCGAGGATGACGAGGTCGTACATATCCAACTCGATCCGAGCGTCTCCCCCTGGAGCGGTACCCTCAGGGTCAGGCGTTTCAAATGAGCAGCCTGGTAGGAACCCGATCCAGAGGAGACAAAAGAAGAGGGCCTTGGCGGAGGAGTGTGTAGCCAGCGATGACGGTACCGATTTGTGGCTACGGGTGGGCGGCGTCATGGATAGGCATCCGGTCAGGGGGATTTTCTCCTGACCACAATAAGGCACCGGCAGCGGTCGATCCAACTCCCAATCCTTTCTTCGCGAAATATCACTTGACAGTTAACCATCGTCCGATGCTTCTTTCAACTTCGGACT
>RCNC010000594.1_pt1 | contig 23338 bp, 22 predicted proteins | sample 2041301 | NCBI WGS metagenome assembly RCNC01 (sample SAMN09708231, study PRJNA481090) | Marine sediment metagenome, whole genome shotgun sequencing project. | biome: marine sediment; feature: ocean; material: sediment; isolation source: Sewage treatment plant 13A marine sediment (STP13A) ...
GAAATAGCAGAAATATTTGATATATCTGAGAGTGCGGTGAAAATGCGCCTGCACCGGGCCCTCGACGAACTCGGTCGGGAACTGAAGAGCCAGGAACATGGATACGAAGCCACAAGACAGCAACAGACAAGACGTAATTGAAAAGCTGCAAGAGCTGCCGCTCAGGGAAGTGCCGGCTGATTTAACCGGCAGGGTAATGGCCCGGATATCCACACCGAAACCATCGAAGATCAGCACCATCTGGAATCTTATCTCACAATCTTATTCTCTTTCCTTCAGGCCGGTCTATGCCTTCGGGATTGCGCTATTGGTCTGCGGCGCATATTTTCTTGGCCAAAACTCCCGCCAACTCCCTGTCCAGATTGCCCAGACGACTGTTCCTTCTCCACAGCTTCAGGCCGAGACCCTGGCAAATCCGGAATCTGCCTATCTGGTCGGCAGAGGATTATTACGGGCGGACAACAATGAAGGGCATGCACTTGCCTTTTTACAGCGGGCTTCACTGCTCGAGCCGGAAAACCCTGAATTTGCCTATTGGGAAGGCGTAGGGCACTGGGCAAATGGAGACAAAGAGGGGGAACGCCGCAGTTATCTCAGGGGACTTGAGGCGGACCCCGAGAGTGTTCCGCTGCTTATCAATCTCGGGCACAGCTACCTGGGCGACAAGAATTATCAGGAGGCACTTGGCGCCTACCAGGCGGTCCTTGCCTTGTCCCCTGGTGAGCCTGTGGCCCTCTATAACAGCGGCCTTATTTATCGTACGCTGGGAATGATCCCCGAGGAAATATCCTCCTGGCGTTCTTATCTTCAGGACAACCGGGATGGAACCAAACCATTCAGGGCCGTAAAACGTCTTAATGATTATGATGATTTCTCATTTCGCTCTTACCAGGTTGGGGCCGATAAGGTCATTTTAAACCAGCAGCTATTGCTCGACGAATCGCTGCCGGAGAGTCGGCAGCAGGAAGAACTTGCAGACATCACATCGATCCTGGAACAGAATGAGCATTTAAATCTCGAGGTTGTGGTCTTTGTGGAGAATGACGAGGAGGCTGCCAGGAAACGGGCAATCCATCTTAAACGTATGATTCAGAAAAATAGTAAAACGCATGTAGGCAGCCAGGTGAGATTGAGCTGGTTTGATGCGCCGGAAACAATAAAGAGAAACGATACCGTACCAGGTATTGAGCTTTCAGAAGGGTTACTTTTATTTAGTCGCTTTATAACAGAAACGGAGAAGGAGGTTTCAATATGAAATTATGGAAATGTTTGCTGAGCCCTGCTATGACGCTATGCCTGGTTATCCCGGGTACGGTGTATGCTGTTGACGAAGATCCAGATGCCATGGAAGATGTGACACCAAGTTTTCAGAATGCGGCGTCAGCTCAACGCGCAGCAAATATAGCCGACGCCTCTTTTTCAGAAGCAGATCAGGCTCTTGCAGAAGAGGAAGCTACTCAAGAAGCAAAAGATCAAGTTGATAAGGTATCTTCGGAATACGCAGAAGGTGTCGTTAAACAAGTATCTTCGGACTATGCTGATCGTGTAGTGGACGAAAAAGCTACGGCATATGCAGATGGTGTCGTGGAAGAAAAAGCTGTGGACTATGCAACTATACAGGCAGAGCTTACTGGTGCTGGACCAGGCGATAGGGCGTATGAAGCTGCTTACGGTGAGGCTTACACTTATGCGATAGATAGAGCCACAGGTGAAGGTTATGTGAATGCTTGGGATACAGCTTACAAGTCTGCCTATGATAGAGCCACAGGTGAAGGTTATGTGAATGCTTGGGATACAGCTTACAAGTCTGCTTATGATAGAGCTACGAATCCAGACTATCATAATGCATATGATACGGCTTACGATTATGCCAATGAAAGAGCTACGAATCCAGACTATCACAACGCCTATGACACGGCTTACGAAAAAGCTCTGGCCCAAGAGATTGCCGGCATTACCGGTGAGAAAATAGCGGAAATTCACAGATTGCGTTATGTAGAAAGATTAGGCTGGGGCCAGATTGTTAAACAGGAACATATAAACGTGCACCCCAGCGTTAACGGGCTTGGCCATATGAAAAAGCTAAGAAAGGGCCAAATGCCTCCAGAGGATGGAATTGCTCCTCGTGATCCCGAGGCAATTCCCCTTGATGCAGAAATTGCAGAAGCAACAAGAAGAGATACCAGGACCGGCTGGAATGATACCGCTGGTTTCAGTGCAAAGAACAACAATAAGAATAAGAACTCTAAAAAAACATATGGCCTGACTCAAACAAGTGGTGTGGCCACGAGCGATGTACAAGGGAACAAAGCAGTTAACAGGGGCCAGAGTAAGAAGAGTAACAAGAGTTCCTACTCTGCTCAGACAACTACATCAACCAGCAGCCAGAGCGCCCAGGGCGGCTCGCCTGGTATTGGGAGCAGCAGCAAGAGTAACGGCAGTAATAAAGGTGGTAATAGCAGTAGCAATAGCAATAAAGGTGGAAATAGCAGTAATAATGGTAATAAAGGCGGTAAAAGCAGTGATAAAGGCAACAACGGCAACAACGGCAATAAAGGTGGTAACGGGAAAAATAAGTAGTATCTGAAATCTGCAGCGTTAATTACTCAACAGGCCCGGGTGTGAACTATTCACATCCGGGCCTGTTTTGTTCTTGGAGAAGTCCATCTGCCAGGTTGAACCGGTGAAATTCAAATTGTTTCTTTTTTCGATTTATTAATGATCAGACGTGATTGGTTTTCTGCATCCATGGCATTTTTAGCCATTATGGTGTGAACCGTTAGGTCCTTTTTTTGTATCAATTCATACTTTTCATCACCGACATGTTCCAGGATCCAGTCTCTCCATTGATGAACGACTATTCTCTTCATATTTCTTCCTTCCCTCAGATATGCATATGTAACGCTATGTTTATAAAATATTTTTAACAGTCAAACATACCATGGATCGATGCCTATTCACCATACTATTAGTATCAATCTCACAATTGCTATGGTTCATCAGCTTAACTTTGCCATCAGGCTGTAAAACGACACCGGCTGGGTGACAGTCTCTATTTCAATTCTCAACCGCTAATGGGCCGGAAGGCGGTCTCTTTCTTTACAGGGTCCATCAAGCCTTCGCCCGATCCTTATGATCTGTTATAAATCCTCATTGGTAGAAGTATAATTGAGGTTCGATAGAAATTTTGGATAGATCTGTACAGGGATAAACTGGAAACTGAATGGGGAGTTGATTACATCTCTGGTTGGCCATCTCGATTAAGATTACCGCGACCAGTCGGCCAGGGAATATATCCGGCCCTGGCACTGGAGACTTCGTAAACCTGAACTCCGCCAAACGTATAATCGAGCCTGTCTTTCAGTGAGACAATGATCTCAAGGATACCATCGCCATCAACATCGGCAAGCGTCGGAACACTCATGCTTCCCCGTTTTGCCAACGCTATTTTATGAAGCTGGATACCCTCAGAATCCAGGATGATGAGATGGGAAACGTCCTGCTGGGTTGAATAGGTGGAAAATATTATTTCAGGTACACCGTCACCATTGAGATCACCTGCAGCTGAACCTGAGGCACCTATAAAAACTCCGCCAGGCACATCAAATTGATAGCTCCACAGTAGTGCACCTTCTGGCGTAAATGCTCTCATATAGCCATCATAGGAAGGTACGATAATCTCCATACGACTGTCGCCCGTTACGTTTGCTAATGCCGGAGCTGGAGCTATTTGAACGATATTATTTTCATAACCTGTATATAATGGTCCTGCCGAGCAAATAGGTACTTCAAAACCGGGAACACGTGTCATGTCAGCATTCAGAGCCCATAAACAGTTCCCCCGGTTAATATATTCTCCCGCACGTTCATGGTCTGAGTAAAGAATGACCTCCGCTATGGTATCGCCATCCAGGTCGGCAAATACCGGCGGTGAGTCGGTGAACTCATCTCTATCACCAGAACCCCATCCACGTATTGCCAGATCAATATCATGAAACATGGGCACGCTGCTGGCGTAGAGACCTGAAAAAACAGAGTTGGCCGGTACGGGGCTGCCATTAGCGTAATTCAATCCGATGTGACAGATATCAAAGGTACTGATAACCTCAGGAACAAGGTCTCCATCCAGGTCGGCAGCACCAATATTTTGATTGTATCCGCCAAAGTTGTTACATTCCGGACAATTTGATACCTGCGGCCAGCCCGCCAGGACAGAACCGTTACTAGTCCAAACCACGGTTACTGGTCCGCTGGATGTCTTTACCGCTAGAATCTCCTTTTTCCCATTACCATTGAGATCAGCCGCCGCGATGGATCGGATTTCACTGGTGGAATTAGGAAACGATTGAGGCCAGCCGCTCTGCACCATGCCGTTGTGATCATAGATGACGACCTTATTTGAGTAGGCAACTGCAACTTCACCTCTACCATCGCCATCCAAATCGCCGACAACTGGCGATGCGTATTGCCGACTGCTGCCATGATCATTCTGTGATGTTGAATTTTCTCCGACCGGAGCCCTCCATTTTAACGCACCAGCAGAATCCCACACATAAATGACGCTGTGCCGACCGGCAATAATTTCCCTGTTGCCGTCCCCGTCCAGATCATAGACGGCCGGTGATGCAAACCAGTCCTCGTCCCAGCTTCCGGGCAGATTCATTCGCAGGGTTGGAATTGAAACAGGTTGTATCTGGACACCGGACACCAGGATCAGTTCATGAATAATATCGTCCAGGCCAATATTCCCATTGTGGGTGATATCGTAGGCGTCATGGATTTCTTCCCCACTCACGACTCTCAGACACTTAATGGCGTTGGCCAGATGGTCCTCAGCTGTTGCGGATAGCCCTAATGAGGGGAAGGTACAGAGAAACAGTACCAGAGGGAGTGATATTTTCTTCATCTAATTATGTTGTAACAATAAGTAGTTCTTCAAATCTCAACGATCTTCTGCTTAACAATAATCAAGAAACCATCTGATCAGGAGCATAGAGTAGGTTGTGTCCTCTTCAGACAGTCGTCAAAAAGTTCATTCATTATATCATACATTGTACTCGAGATTCATGGGAGTATTCTTTCAGGATGATCGAGGTACAATTTTCGCCAGGAGTCTATTCCCGCAACGCTCATATTAACTGAGAAAGAACAGTAAGGCTAGATGACTTCAGATCAGCTTATGGTTCAATAAGAGAGTCAAACCTCGCTTTAAAAAGGTTTGCAAGTACCACCCTGTATCATTGACACTTTCGTTTCTCTTTCCATAGTATAAGGTGTCAAGGATTTTAATTGAGCCAGAGCCAAACCTGCTGAAAAGCGGGGACGGAAAGCCACGGGTCTCTAGAGAAAGCCGAGCTGCCTCAGAATAGGTAGTTCGGCTTTTCATTTTTCTGCAGGTAGTAAACGATCAGCGATGATCTGCGCCGAGATCGATGTATCCAGGAAGTGCTGTGGAAACGCATACAACCCATTATTGCCTTATGGGCAAAAGGAGGCCGCGATGAGAGAGCAACTGAACTATGAAACATTCTTGAAAGTAGCCAATACCATTTCTCATTCCAAAGAACCCGAAGAAGTTGCACTGATGACGGTAGAAGGAATTAAATCTGCACTGGATATAAAAGGATGTGCACTGTTTCTGCTCAACCAGGCAACCGATGAACTGAAAGTTGCTGCTTCATACGGGTTGAGCGATGAATATTTAAACAAGGGGCCATTAAGCGCTTTGCAATCGATCGCACAGACGCTGAAAGATGGCCCTGTTGCAATTTTTGACGCCATAAATGATCCCAGGCTGCAATACCCAGAAGAAGCAAAAAAAGAAGGTATTGCTTCCATTCTTTCTGTTCCCATTGAGGTAAACCAAAAAACCATGGGGGCACTTCGTGTCTATACCTCAGAGCCGTGGGAGTTTACATTAAGCGATGTTAATTTCGTTTATGCCCTGGCCCAGATCGCCGGAATGGCGATACGGCTGGCCAGGTATTCTAAAGGACTGTTGGCAAGTATCGAAGTATTAAAGGATCTGAGAGAAGCTCAGACAACAAGAAAAACCCGGATGACACCTTTTGAAGGAGTGCCGGTCAGCTTTTCTCCAGAGGAGTTTAGGATGCAATACGAGTGACGTGGATCTATCTGATAGTTTCTCTTGATTTAAGTCATTCGACTCAAAAGCCACTTCATCGGTAAACTGCTGCAATAACGTTGTTCGCTCCTGATGTGGCTTTTGTCTTCTCCAGCTTTAAATATCACTTTTTAAACAGTACAGTTTCGCCCCTTCCTCTTGGCCCGATAGAGGGCTTTGTCAGCCGCTTTGATAACCTCTTTTGGTTTGCTGAGATTACGGCCTGGTTCAGCGGCACCGATACTGACAGTCACACGCACAGTCTTTGGGCTTTTAGCCTTTGTTTTTTTCTTGGGAGCCCTTCTCGGTCGTTTTTTGCCGCGCACTTTGAATTTCGCCCCGGCAATTGATTTACGGAGGGTTTCAAGAAAGGGACGGGCCTCTTTTTTTGATTTACCGGGGAAAACGATGGTGAACTCCTCCCCTCCATAACGATACGGTTTTCCACCACCACCAACCCTGCTGAGATGTGATGCAATCATGCATAAAACCTGATCGCCCACGTCGTGACCGAATCGGTCATTGAATTTCTTGAAAAAATCAATATCAAGCATGGCTATCGTGTAGTTTTTACCGAGATTCTGAAGCGCAGTATTTAAAGAGCGCCTGGCAGGGAGCTTGGTTAATTCATCGTGATATGCCATGGCATACACTGTCTCAAGCACCGACAGGATAATAATGAGTCCGGCAACACAGAAATAGATGGTGAATTGGGCACCAGAATAGACCTCATAAAAAGCGATGACAGTGGTGAGCAGTGCCCAGAAAAAACCTCTGAGTATTGTCTTGTTGGAGACCAGAGAAAGAACAAGAAAAAGCAGGATGACAAATCCATAAAACAACTGCACGGAGTCAGGAACGCCTAATCCATGGAGAAATGGATGAGAAATACTGTGCCGATACAGGTAATCGAAAACGGCAGGTTTCTTTTGGAGCAAGAGAGAGACAACGACAGGTTGTGCCAGGATGAAGCAAAAACGAAACAAACCTGAGAGACTGAGAATATCACGATCCCTGGCAAGATAAAGAAGGATCATGTTTACAGGCAGGAGAACAGTTATGGAATGAAGAATAATGGCTTCATTTCCAGAGGCGACCAACCCTCCCAGGCCAAAATAATGAATCAGCCTGTCTGTAAATATCAGCAGAAGAACTGCAAATGCAGCACGACTGCGATGGAATCTCAGACCGAGCAGGAAACCGATACCAAGGACGGCATAAGGAAGTATGTCTGCAGCCTGGGCTAACCACGGGTCTAAATAACCTTGACGCAGAACAATGAGCATCGCTATAAGCACGAGCCCACCAGGCATAAAAAAACTGAAAACAATCTTTAAAATCTGAGACATTGGCGGAATGGTTCTTCCCCTCAGGATAATATATTAGGATGAGTGCCTCCTTGTAGTGAAGACGGCTGCCTAAAGAAAATACTCATAACAATGATATTAACAGGGGACTCTAAAAGTCAAATCAGAATGAATAAGATTTACAGAAAGATAGAAAATCGCTTTTAAAATTCGTAAAAAGAGTTTGAAAAGAAAGGATGTCTCGGATACGGGAGACCAAAGGCTTGATTTCCAAATTACACTAATCGGATAGTGCAGCATTTTGAACAGATCGAAGAGGCAGAATCAGACGCAGCGACAGTCTTAAAAAACTCAAGGGTTGGGAGCGGCTATGAGAACTGAGTCCAATAGATCGTTTTACTTATAGAACTTGTGGGAACCATACTGGTCAACATACGTCAGGCCGGATGCCCAGCGTGGTTCTACTGAGTCAAGGTGATAGTGTGTCGCTCCACTGGTAAAATCTGGAGATTGCAAAGCAATAAAGACCGATCGCAGACATTTTACAAATGCGTCCGGATCATCAGGCAGATAAGAATCCTTCTGGAGTATCCAACTGAACTGATACGGCTGTTTCACGACTTTTTTTATGGGAATATGTTTTTCAACCGCCCGGTTCAGTGTTACGTGTGCTATGGCAACCTGTCCAATCTCCGGTTCAGATCGACCTTCATGGTACACATTAAGTGTGAGCCAGAGTAAACCTTCAAGAAGAGTCATTTTCCTACCTCCCTTTAATCTCACAACATACCTGGCTGGCTAGCTCAGTGGGTATATTGTTTCACTCGAGCGCGTTTGCTTTTAACGCTTTGCCCATAGTCCTTTCCCATTTTCTGTAGCAAAATGTATACCGAGTAGTGTGATTTTGGATAACGAATTAGAATCACATTTAAAGTAGAGTCAAACATTGATCAGCAAGAACAATCGACACCCCTGTTTATTCTTGAAAGGTCCAAATACCTGTATTTTTTTCCTGAAAAACGGAAATAATGTGATAGAAGCTTGCTGATAATTCTCGCAGATTGACAGTCTGCTCTGCTATTCGTTCAACTTCCCGTATATCTTTGATCCTACCACCGGATCTCTTCATCTTTTGTTGACATATAGATCACACCTCCGGGCTTTATTTCTGCCCCGGAGGGCCTCCTGATTAATGCACCGGTGTTTGATGCAAATGGTCTGCCGCCAGATATAACCAGGTACTGACTGGGCACTATCATGATCCTGGTAGTGGGAGAGAAATCTCTGTGATTTGCTCTCATAATAGTGATAAAATGAAATCTGGATTGTGTGGACTGGTCACGATTAATAACGTATTCTCGCTTTTAACTTTAAAAAAGGGGCATGAACATGAGGTGGTCTTCATGGCGGATTGTGATAAGAGACTCCTGTTATCTAACGCTGAGCATAGTGGTGCTCTTATCAGCTTCACTGGAGATTTTAATTGCCGGACCCATTTCTTCCTCTATCCGTGTTTCCCCTGTTGGGGTGACCGCAGACATAGATTCGGGTCGGGGAGACAATCTTGGTTCTTTCTGGACGTTCTCCCAGTTGAGAAGCTTTGCACTTTCGCCCTCTCCCAGTGGGGAGAGCAAGGTTGGCTGGCAGGCTGCCGATGGTACCATCCATGTAACACCTTTGACGTCACAAGATGAGCGTAAAGCAGATGATATAATCATCGGCGCTGGGAAGCTGTACGATCTGGTAGCTCATGATGACGGCTTTGCTGTTCTGATAATGAAGAGCAGTCGCATGTACATTGAAAAATACAACGATACCGGCATCAGACTTTTCAGCACCGAACTTACCGATAATGACGACCAGGTCGATGACTGGCACACTGGAAAACTAGCCTTTAATGGCGTTGAATATAGTGCCTATTTTGCTATTCACGCCAATGCTGGTTGGGCAGAAGGGCATGAGGGCGATAAGTTGAAATACATCAGCTCGACCGGTAGTATCGAGTCTGGCGGCTGGGAATGGGGTTGCAGTCACAGCATGGATCAACGCCTTATTTTTACTGAAACCACAGAGATGCCTGTCTGCATATCAGACTGTTATCCGGGTAAAGGAATTTACCTGGATAATCACTACGAAATTTCATTAGCAGACGGTAATTGCGGCGGCATTACCAGTGCCAGATTCGGAGAGGTTGTCATGGCAGGTGAGCATGGAGCGATGGTCTATCTCTCCATTGACGGCAGAGATTCTTGGGATGTGGTTTTCGTCTCCTTTGCGGGGAGCGTCCCGTTTACCGTTCGTACTGAGGTTGCTGTTACCAACACACCGAATCAAAATGAAATAAACCCCAAGGTAGTTGCCTATAGTAGTGACAGGCTCCTGGTCTCATGGGAAACCACTGGAGGAGGGATGCGGACATTCCAATTTGTTGATCTTGATGGAAATCCTCAGGGACCTCCTGAAATGGTCGACGTTCACGCCGGGCCAGTGAATGATTTCATAACCTATCCCAACGGCGATATTGGCTGGGCCTATGCCTGGGATGACATGACTCAGTTGAAAATAGTGAGAATACAGAGAGGTGACGTAAGTGGCGATGGAACCGTTGACCTGAAAGATGTGATCATCGACCTGAGAGTGCTGGCCGGCAGTAATCCAATCGGTGTGATGATCGCTGGTGATGTAAATGCTGACAATAAAATAGGAATGGAAGATATCTTACACGATCTAAAGCGGATTGTTGAAGAATAAGCGCTCGCAGCTTTGCAGATGCGCTTCATCTTCAAGCCATGACAACAAAGGCCTGGAACCAGAAAGGAGATCGTTACTCCCTCAACAGGGAAGGGCTGAAGGGAGTCAGCCCTTCCCGCACGCTAAAAGACAAGGTTGATATGGCAGTATTTTTCTGTTTTTTAGCGAGCAAACGATGGTTCGAGTTTAGGTTCTGAAGATTTCGATCCAAACAATAAAAAGGGTAGTTTAATCACCATCCATCCACATAACAGGACGAGCGGGAGAAATATTTGGAATACCACGGGAATTAGCCAGAGATATACAGCATAGTCGCCAAAATTCATGGTTCTTGCCTCCATCATAACTTCGTTAGGTTGGTTCTCGAAGCCACATATAACGAATAGACTGATTAGATTATTATCACCTTTCCTGATCGGTACAATGGGTAAAAAACAGTTAGGTAATAACTAGAGACTCTAGTTGTTAGGAGCTGGCCGTGAGAGCTGTCTGGAGATTGGTTTTTTTATTTGTCAAAAATAGCCTTTTTCTTATCTCCTGGCGATGGCAGGCAATTGTTGCTGGAGAGAGATTTAAAAGAAAGGCAATTTCCTTTGTCCTATGACCATGTTTGATTAAGTCGGCAATCTGACTTTGAGTAGGGGTGAGGTTCGAAAGATAATCCTTATGACTCTCTGAGAAAGAAGAAGTGATTTCATCAAGATTTGATTGAATGATTTTGAGAAGAGCCGTTCTGGAAGCATCACTCTGTTTCATTTCTAATTTTTCCAGGTACGGGGATACTCGTTTTTCAACATTTAAAAGTATCTTCTCTTCGAGCTCTTTTCTATCTTCCTCCCGTTTTTCCAGCAAAATTTTAAGAGCGATATTTGTCTCCCTCAGTCGTTCTGTTTTCCGATCAAGTTGGGCAGTACGATCTGCAACATGCTGTTCTAGCTCTTCACGGGCCCGCAATAGAGCTTTTTCTGTATCCTTTTGGCAGGTGATATTCTCGATGATAACAATGGCTGCCTTTACTGAGTCGTCACTTGAAGTAATTGGAGAAAAAAAACAGCGAAGATAAACGCGCTCGCCACTGGTTACAGACAGATAAGGCCCCTCGTAATGAACTGTTTTCCCAGATAGTACGGAGATGATCGCCGCTCTTACGTTCTCGTCTTTTAACGATTGGAGCAGATCAAAACCAATAATTTTATCTCTACTGGAACCGAGAATTTCCGCTAATTTTTCATTACTTGCAGTGACGATGCCATTCTTGTCTATCTGTAAAATTCCCAAAGGTGAATGTTCAAAAATACCACGATATTTTCCCTCAGCTTCTGCGAGCTCGGCTTCTGCCTGCTTTCGAGCGCTGATATCAGTGCAGATACCGCCAACACCATCCAACGTCCCTTCGCTGTCAAAAAGTGGAAACTTGGCAGTGATAAAAGTATGGACTCCATCTGGCAGGAGAATGGTCTCTTCAAACTCTACTATCTGACTACGCCTGACAACCTCTTCGTCCTGCGAGCGAAAAAGCTGAGCAACCGGTCCGGAGAATATGGATAAATCATCCTTATTTCTTGCCTGGTCGAGGGTTACACCAGCAAGTAACTCGAACTGGCGATTCATAAAGATATATCTATACTCGCCGTTCTTCAGGAAGACGGGCATATTGGTGTTACTGAGAATTGCTTGCAGATACCGATGATCTAACTGGCCAGAGCCGCTAAGGCCTTTATGACTGGCCAGTTCCTTCTCAAGGATCTGTAGCCGTTTTTCAAGCTCTTCGTATGTCCGCTTTGTCGCCATCTGCTATGCCTGCTGTGTAATCTTTCGTGCTTCACCAGAGATATCAAGTCGCCAGCATATTACGCCTGATAGCTTATTGCCCTCCTCACGGGTAGCGAGGGCAGAACATAGGAAAAGAATCGTGAACGATATACCGTTTCAAGATGGCTAAGAAATTGTTCATGGGTGTAATGGCTGCCATACTTATGAGCCAGTTGGCTCATAACCATCTCTTTCTCTTTGTCACCAGTGCTGTTCCAGATATGCAATACAGAATCGAGATAGATACTCCTCATACGCGCCTCCATTTGTTGAATGTTTAATGGAGCAGGTTACATCGCCGCTGGATATAACCAACAAGGGTAGCCGGTAGTGAAGAGATATATACTAATCGATTTAAGAAAATAAAACAATATAGTTTTAAGTTAGGAAGTTGAAATGTGATCTTGCATATGGACGGTTCAACTTCAGTCGCTTCAGCCTTTTTGGTGGAGTAACAGTAAAAGTATTTCATTAGTACAGGTTTCAATTGGAAGGTATTTTTTGCGTTACATTGACCAGTCTGTTTATACCTTTTAGAAGGCAAAAAGATACTATTGGTGAGTGTGTGAGGTGAACTCAGATTTGCTTTGAAACGGAGTCTGACAGGTTTAAAGCAGTACGAATGGCACCATGTGACAGTCTGCCGAGGGTAACGCTCAAATTTTCTCTCCTGGTATGAGCCATCTTGAACCAGTTGTTAATTTCTTCACGCAGGGTCTCTTCTCCCACCCCATGAGGGAGGCTGTTTCGGTTCACCGAGTTGTCTAACCTGCCGGAGTTGATAAATGTCCACTGTTCGTCTTTCTGGGATACGACACCGGTATGACCTCTTTTTTCGGTCGAAAAGGATAAGATCTGGCCATTGTCGAGAAGTGGTTCAAGTTCTTTGATCAGCGCTGCTGCATCGTTCTTCCAATCGGTAATACCCGTATAGTTTTTAGATAAAACCAGGGAGCCCGCTGCCTTGACAATGCCTTCACCATTTAGATAGGCGTTGGGTGCCATCCCCTTATCAAGAGCCATACGGGTGAGTTTTGAAAATAAACCATTTTTCCCGGAGTAGGGGATATCCATCTGGTGTAATCCTTTCACCAGTAATTCATAGCAATTGATTTCATCGTAGGAGGTGCCCATGTACTTCTTTACAGCCTCGCTGAGATCGGCTGGTTGACGACCGGAACGCCCCAGTAAGGGCGTACTGGTATGTAATGCCTGATCAGCCAAATGATTATTGCGCGGCACAGCCTTGAGACGCTCGGCACCGTTCCAGGTGATTTCCATGCTGCTCACATTGAGATAAATCTCTGTTCCGCTGGCGATACGATCAAATGGTTTGTCCCTATTCATACTGCTTGCTAAAAGATCCCAGGTGTGTTCCCGGAGTCGAGGATGGTTTTTCAAGAGGTGGGAAACAGTGGGATTGCTGCTGTCGATCGTCCCCAGTTGGATCGATCGGTTCGCTCCCGGGAATAGATCTTGTTCCAGGGCGAAGGTGTCCTTCCCGGGATTGGTAACAGTAGATGCGGGCTTGCCACTTAAAGGGCTGAGGGAGTCAGTCATCACTGGTTGATTAACCTGCGCAATATCGTGAGTCGATTTGCTGTGGAGTCCAGCGTCAGCGAGATCAGCAGTCTGAAACGGTTTGGGTGAGGATGAAGCCGGAACATTGTTAGACCAGCTGAGGGTACCTTTTTTGCGATTGTAGTAAATACGGGTTCCCGGCTGTATTTTAGTGTAGCTTTTATCCTTGTTTTGCTCTGAATTGATAATCTTCCAGGTAGATGACCCGAGTTCCTTATGCTGTATCAGCAACTCTGAAATCGTTGGGTTTTTGGCCGTAATTTCGCCAACCAGTATGACGGGTTCTGCGATTGTTGTTTGATGAGTCTGTGCGGCTTTGGGGGCATCAATATATCCTGCCATTAAATCTTTAAAGGAGCCGGAAGCCTTAACCGTGGATGGCTGAGAGGCAGTGGCTGTAGCCGAACGGCTTAGTGCGGCAGTGATTAGATTGTCCATATAATAGTCTGTAGATAAAAAGTGTATTAAAAACCGTTTTATAACAGGATAGCAATAAATGGGCCAACTAGAATGCTGAACGCTGTTATTTTTGCCTAGGGCGGCTGTAATAGCCTAAGGCTCTCACTCAGAGGGGTTGTGCGCTGAATGATCAGATACTGCTGGTGTTGCTAATTTCGTTGCAGAAAGAGCGTGCATGGCAAAATGCCGTCATCCCGGAAGTCAAAATCCGGACAGAACAGGATATCTGAATTTTTTTGTAAGGATTCGCTATTACAAGGGGAGATACAAAAATACCTTGTAGGGATAAAATGAAAATGTGCTGGTAAAGACTTGATCTGACAACCCCAGATTCGTAGATGTGCCGGTCAGATCAAGTCAAAGTGGATACAGCCCATTATTCGGTTACGCTGATTCCAATAGCCTCGGTATAGGTGATCATAACTTTATCGCCTACCGTGACCTTTTCCAGGTTTTCGGGATTGCTTGCTTTGACTGTCTTAACCCTGCCCTCAGTGCCAGCCAGTGTGACAAGGCTATTGGCTTTATCGATTGCATTGATCGTTGCCACCGCCGTGATCTCTTTCATGGCGAGGCCTGCAGGCTTTTCTCCGGGCTTGGCGCTCCCTATTGTTGTAACAGCGTTTATTCCCGGTGTCATCTCTCCTGGCGCGAACACCTGAATGGCTACTGCTTCTACATATTCAACGGTTACCAGATCGCCCACTTCGACCTGTGGTAAATTTTTTACCCGCTCATCTACCTCAATGGTGATGGTTTTACCCTCAGGACCTTTCAATGTTACTTTCCGAGAATCATGATCAACCTTTTCAACCGTTGCCTCAATTGTCGTAACCACTGCTTCAAGGATTCCCGGTTTTTCAACTGCTTTACTATCCTGCCCCATGGAGTAGATGGACGATAAACTGATAGTGAAGAAAATTACGCTGATGATCAATAAAGTACGTTTCATGTTCATAATTCATTTCCTTTTTATTTTTTATTTTCCAATAATATCAAAATCTTGATTACCATATTCCAGGTGACATCCAGACATTTTCAAGGTCTCAAACTTGCACAAAGCGCTAAAGCATAGTGAAAGATAATCATGATGCTCCCTATTTGTATCTCCCTGAAGATGTAAATAAAGTTGAATTGATAACCCCGGGTTAAGAAAAAGAACCGGAAAATTTATGCAAATTCAGATGTAAGTGACTACGGTTGTTTCTAATAATACAATATAATTATCGTCGATTCTGGATCTAAACAAGGTATTTTACCCTGAACCGAAAAAGGCTATGGTACCAGAATAATTATAAAATGATCGATATAGGGAGTAAAACGATGAAGAGATTATCTCTTACAATACTATTGATTTTAATGATGTCTTATCTTTCTTCATGTGGACAAAAGCTGCCAGCACCCACTTCAGAAGGAGCCGGTATGCTTGTTATCCCGGTAACATCCCAGAATTTCACACCATATCAGTATGGTTATTACTATACTTTTTTATACAGTCCAGAAACCCAGGTTCAGATCAAATCAGTACCGTTGGGAAGTAGAAACTTCGTTATTATAAATGATTTTCCGCCTGGAAAATACGAAATTAGTGGAATAAGATCGATTAGTTCTACATCTGCTGGTTTTGCACATGTAAGTGCAGAAACAACTGGTTTCAGCAAACCAATTCCTATTCAAATAAGATCAAATGAAATTACGCTGCTGGAATATATGTTTTCTGTAGAACAAAAGTACCAAGGCTCTAATTATAATACTCGATACTATCAAGGATATAATTTCAAACCATTGAATGAAGCTCAATATGGACCGATTGTGGGTGACTTAAAGAACCTTCCAAATGCTGAGCTCTGGAATCTGGGTAAAATATCTGCAACGCTAACTAGTGACCCGAAAAACGGGGTAACCAGTTCCAACCAGTTATCCCTCACCTGGTCTAGATGGCGTCGAGATTAAAAATAAGTATCAATCAGACTCTCTTTTAAAATAGGTGCTGCCAAAACAATCTCTACCGTTGCAACCACATGTATCCCCGAAGGATATCAGGATTATCTCTTGGGTAATGTGTTGTCTCAAGCGGCGAATTGATTCATAGTTGCATGATACATACTTGGATTGAATTTTTCGTTGAACAATGCAGCGCAGACAGTTAACTGCAGGGAAAGCACGAGCAAACTACCCAGTACACGCTAAAAATCAGAATAAGAGGAGAAATGATCATGAAAAAATATCACATCGCAATTATTATCCTTGCCTCCAGTCTGTACCTATTTACCTGTGCATGGGCGGCTGATCTCGAGGAAGGCTTCATGGGCTATAAGTGGGGCGATGATAGCTGGAATTACGAAGGGTTAAAGCAGTTGTATAACAAGGGAGGCATAACCTTCTACTCCAATCCGGGTGAATCGTACAGTATTGAAGGTGTAACGATAGGGGATGTCATCTATGGTTTTTACGAGGATAAGCTTTATGCAGTCTATATCAACATAGATTCCCTTGATAAATATGATGTGATCGAGGGTCACATGAAGGCAAAATACGGCCTCCCCGACAGCAAGACATCCTCAAAAGAGAACCTGTTCACCTACAAGTGGAAATACAAGGATGTCACCATCAAGTTGAAAACTGATCAGCTCAAGGGCAATATGAAGGTGGCATTCTACCACGGGCCGACCTCCCGTGGTCTCAAGAAAGAGCTGGTATTACAAATTGAGACATCAGATCGTTTCTTTCCGATCGATAAGAATAAAACTATCAACATGACTCCTTTCCTGGAATCTTGGAGTGATCGTTAAGGGAAGTGTCGCCGCCAAGCAAAACACATAGTAAATGTGTTAACTTTTCAATATGACATTAAAAAATCGTTATCAAAAGAGCAGTACAATTTCAGAACGAATTAGTACAGAGAGAAAGGAAAATATCATGAAAGAGATGGCTTTTCAGGATTACTACGCGGATGATTATTCCCATTGTTATGGTTGCGGCCGCCTTAACCAGAAGGGGCACCAGATCAAAAGTTTTTGGGACGGTGACGAGAGTGTCTGCCGCATTGTGCCGGAAAAGCATTATTCTGGGGGCATGAAGAATATCCTCTACGGAGGATTGATCGCATCTCTCATTGATTGCCACGGGGCAGGCACTGCAGCTGCTGCAAAAGCACAGGAGCTTAAGATAGAGATGACACCCGGGGCAATGCCTCGATTTGTCACCGCATCCCTGAAGGTCGACTACCTGGCACCAACACCCATGGACACGGAAGTGGAGTTGCGGGCAAAGGTTGAGGAAATCAAGGGGCGCAAGGTGACCGTCAGTGTCACTCTGTCGGCAGAAGACACGGTCCGTGCTAAGGGACAGTTGATCATGGTACAGATCCGCGAGGAGTAAAACACCCCTATGGAGAGGGTATCCGAAAGCAGGCCTGCTCCTCCCCATTCGGTGCCGCTGAGCAGGGGAGCCCGCAGGGCCGGCATCGTCGGGTGTCGCCGAGCCAAGGGCATCTGATGGACAACTGAGTGGTGATTATAGTAAACGAGGTACTCGTTTACCTTAAGAGCCACAACCATAAAAAGGAGGATAACATGGGCAACGTCATACACCAGTCTCGAATTACTATTACCAGAGAAAAGGGCCCAACTCGTAAGGCGGAAATTGAGGGTTTTGATGAGCCCGTTTACTACGGGGTTCACGGGGGAATCAAAAAGTTCTACAATGTTACTCCGGATGAGGAGCACGCAGCTACGCTTGATCACATTGTGGGTGCGGTTGGCGGCTGAATGATGGGAACACTGGCCTCGGTGATGGCTGGAAATAAGATAAGAACGTTCAAGGATCGTTTTATGGCTTCAGTAACAGGCGACATTGAAGACGTGGGTGGCGTACTGAAGATAACGCGAATCAATGTCAAATATCTTCTGAAAATCCCTGACCAACAGAGAGCTCCTGCACTTGAATGTTTTAATAACTATATTCATTTATGCCCGGCGGCTCAGAGTGTGATAGATTGCATAGAAATCAATCACACCCTTGATATGGAGATTAAGGAAGATTAAAGGCCTCTGTTAATCTCCTTTTTTATCCAGGCCAGATCCGTAGGGTTATTGATCAGATTTGCTCCGACCAGGACATCGTCATCAAAAATGGTAATTGTATATGGTCCTTTAAAAGGATCGCCATTTTCTTCGTACGTCACCTTAGGTCCTACCCGGAGAGCATCTCCGATCTGCATGTAGGTCCAGGAAAAGATAGGGCTGACATGCTGGGGAATTGAGACGGCGAATCTGGTTGAAATACCGGCCATATTCATTCCGGCAGTCCGTCCCTGGTAACAAGTGACATGTCTCATCCTCTGGTGGAGCCCACCATAGAAATGTGGCTCTTCCACCACCTGGTCATGGCTATCAACTCTCTTAATCTGTCAGATGAGGTGCTGTTTCCTTATAAGGGAACAACAAATGATTTTATTGAAGCCATGGTTGTCTTCGTTCTGCGGGGCATTGGGTTAACTGACGCCACTGTGAAAAAACACAGTAAAATGAAAATTTTGGAACAAGTGCAAAATCGTCAAAGATAGCTAGCACACAACGGATGGGTGTTTTATAGGTGAGGTTGAGACTTCGAGAAGCTCTGTATTGGGCAGTGGAAGAGGAATTCACCTTTTATAATGTAAATGAAGATTGCAGAGTAAAGGAGGTAAAGCTTGAACATACTAGATGAAGGGATAGGTAAACTGTTCACCGACCCGGACCCTGATGAAGCCCGGGCATTTTTCCGGACCAAGTCTCGTCGGCTTGAGAATAAGGAAATGGTCTTAAAAGATGCACTTTCCAAATACGTGCACGATGGAGATTACCTGGCAATAGGGGGATTTGGAGCAAACCGAACGCCACTGGCTGCCTGTCATGAGATTGTGCGCCAGGGCAGAAAAAATCTCGGTTTTGCCGGACACACTGCGACCCATGATCTGCAGGTCCTCAGTGTCGGGGAAGTTTATGATCGGGTGGATGTCGCTTATGTGGTCGGCCTGGAGGCAAGAGGGCTGTCAAGATGTTCAAGAAAGTACTTTGAAAGCGGCAAGGTGCAAATGACCGAGTGGACCAACTATCTTCTATCCGTGCGTCTGCAGGCGGCAGCTCGCAACGTTCCTTTTATGCCTGTTCGGGTAGCCATGGGAACCGATACATTCAAATACGGTGCAGGTAAAATAGTCGAATGTCCCTACACCGGCAAAAAAGTCCTGCTTGTACCGGCTTTATATCCTGATGTTTCAGTGATTCATGTTCATGAAGCCGATGTTTACGGCAACGCACGATTTTCCGGCATCGGCATTGCGGACCTGGAGCTGGCCAATGCTTCAAAGCGGCTCATCATCACCACAGAAAAGCTGATCTCCAATAAAGAGATACGCAGCAATCCCCATCACACGCAGATTCCCTTTTACCTGGTAGATGCAGTTTGTCATGTACCTTTCGGCGCATATCCCGGCAATATGTCCGGAGAGTACTTCTCCGATGAAGAGCATTTGCGGGAGTGGCTGGATGCAGAAAAAGATCCTGAGCTGTTTAAAAACTTTGTGAACAAAAATATCTATGAGTGTCAATCGCATGAAGACTATGTGAATCGCAACGGTGGTTTGACCAAAATGGGTGAACTCCGTAAAAAGGAACTTCTGCTGGACCGTGAGGTGACGCCATGACCGACTATAATGCTATGGAACTGATGATTGCAGCCGCTTCCCGGGAGCTTGAAGACGGGGCAAGTGTGGCGGTAGGCACCGGAGCCCCCTGTGCGGCAGCAATGTTGGCACAGAAGATATATGCCCCAAGTCTGCTGATTTTGTTTGAGGCAGGCGGCGTTGACCCAAAACTTCCCGAGATGCCGATATCGGTAGGTGATTCACGTTCATTTTATGAAGCGTGTATGGCGGGCAGTATGGCCGACATCATGAATGGATGTGCCCGAGGATTTGTCGATTATACATTTCTCGGCGGTGCCCAGATCGATATGTACGGCAACCTGAACTCGACGATGATTGGAGATGATCACCAGAAACCGAAGGTGCGCTTTCCCGGCAGCGGCGGAGCAAATGACTTTGGTTCGCTGTGCTGGCATATGATGGCGATGACCAACCAGGACAAGCGGCGCTTTGTAGAAAAGGTTGATTACGTCACTACCCCGGGCTGGCTTGAGGGGGGCGATTCCCGAAAGAATTCGGGGCTTCCTCTGGACACTGGACCCTATAAGATCGTTACCGATATGGGCGTGATGGATTTTGAACCTGAGTCTAAGAGGATGCGCGTCATATCGGTGAGCCCTGGGTACAGCTTTTCTGATGTCCAGGATAACTGCGGATTTGAGCTTCTGCGCGCAGACAAGATCGCTGAGACCGCTCCTCCAACGGAACGGGAATTGGAGGTATTGAGAAACGAGGTTGATCCCTATAGGTATGTGATCGGCAGAGGATGAGATGTATTCTTGCAATAGAGCGTTTCATCAATATTATTATTAGATCTAGCCCTAAAATGAGAATAATGATTAGCAGACATTTTCACAGGGCATAACACAAGAGAAACCTATGACAGCTATACACCAGGTCCGGAAGTAATGAAACGCATCCGTTGGAACCTGGAGAACTCGACTGCGCCTTCGCACTTGCTGCAGTAACCCGTGGAGAAGGGTGAGCTGGGTTTCAAGACGGGAAAAGGTTTTCAGGACTGGACACCAGAAAAGATAGAGGCGTCCCGAAAACGATTGACCGGATATCTGATCGACATGGCAAAGACCCTCAAGGGCATATAAAGAACCAACAAAACAAACAAGGAGAATATTGAAATGCGTGACATTGTTATTGCCAGCGCGGCCAGAACGCCGACCGGGAGCTTTGGTGGTTCACTTGCAGGAATAGATGCTGTTCAATTGGGAAAAATCGCAGCGGAAGCGGCCGTTGAGCGCGCTGGCATAGAGAAAGCTGTAATTGATGAGGTAATTATTGGTAACGTGCTTTCAGCAGGACAAGGGCAGAATGTTGCCAGACAGATTGCCGTTCATGCGGGTCTTCCTGAGGAAGTAAGTTGCTTGACCATTAACAAAGTCTGTGGTTCAGGTTTGCGGGCTGTCAGTCTGGCCGCCCAGATCATCAAGGCGGGTGATGCCGATGTGGTCCTGGCCGGGGGAACGGAAAATATGAGCAAGGCCCCGTATCTGTTAGAGAAGGCGCGGTACGGTTACCGGATGGGAGACGACAGCCTGGTTGACTCGATGATACGTGACGGCCTTTGGGATGCCTATAACGATTACCACATGGGCATCACCGCGGAGAATGTCGCCGAGAGATGGAGTATCAGCCGTGAGGAACAGGATCAGTTTGCTTTTACCAGCCAGCAGAGAGCTGAAGCGGCAATTCGAGAAGATCGCTTTAAGGACGAGATTGTTCCGGTCATGATTCCCCAGAGAAAGGGTGATCCTAAAGTCTTTGATACAGATGAATTTCCCCGTTTTGGCACAACCCTCGAAGGATTGTCAAAACTTCGCCCGGCTTTCAAGAAAGATGGGACGGTAACCGCCGGCAATGCTTCGGGCATTAATGATGCTGCTTCCATGCTGGTTGTCATGTCAGCGGAGAAAGCCAGGGAACTCGGTGTTGAACCTATGGCTCGTATCGTTTCCTATGGGTCGGCCGGGCTTGATCCACAAATTATGGGTTATGGGCCGGTTCCGTCATCACGAAAGACGCTTGCCAAGGCAGGATTGACCGTAAATGACCTGGACCTGGTAGAGGCAAACGAAGCCTTCGCGGCACAGGCTCTTGCGGTAATGAAAGACTTGGAGCTCAACCCTGAGATCACCAATTTCAACGGCGGTGCCATTGCACTTGGGCACCCCATTGGAGCATCCGGTTCTCGTATTGCCACGACATTGCTCTATGAGATGAAACGCCGGAAATCCCGCTACGGTCTTGCCACACTCTGTATCGGTGGAGGACTTGGAACCGCGTTGATCGTGGAAGGATGTTATTGAGAATGGCAATTTGATGTGCAACTTAATGATGATTTTAGCATTGAGGTACTCGTTTACCGGAAGAGCCAGATATATTGACAAATTAAAATAAATCTGTCCCCTTATTACTTATTATTAGTCCCCTTATTATTATCATCAAATACAATCTTATATCTACCCTGTACTAGGTCTCTAACGCTCAACAGGCGGTCCAGGTACCGTCGCGGTCGCTTGAGGCCAGGACACGGTCGATGAAGCGGACGCCGAGCAGACCGTCTGTGGCATTCGGAAAATGCAGGGCCAGCGGATCGGCGTCGCGACCTGTACGGCGGGCTGAGATGGCCTCGGCTGCGTCGCTGTAAAGATTGGCGAATCCGCTAGGAAACCCCTCTGGGTGGCCGGCTACAATGCGGCTGGCCCGGGCGGCCAGCGGTAGGGTGCCCGGACCGTTTGGAGTCCTGACCTCGGCCGGGGCGTCCAGCGGCTTGAAGTGAAGAACCTGAGGATGCTCCTGCATCCATTCCAGGGATCCCCGTGTACCGCTGACCCGGATACTGAGGCAGTTCTCGACTCCGGCGGCCGCTTGGGTCACCCAGAAGCACCCACGGGCACCGTGTTCCAGCCGAAGCAGTGCGCCCGCAAAATCGTGCACCTTGCGTTTCGGCACGACAGAGCCGACCTCAGCTGCCACCTCAGTTACCTCGAGCCCGGTGATGAACCGGACCAGATTGTGGGCATGGCTGCCAATGTCGCCGAGCACCAGAGACGGTCCGCTCCTTGTGGGATCGAATCGCCAGGGAACCGAACCTGTGGACGGGTCGGGGTCGTCTTCTCTAGCCTTGCCGCCCTGGACATACTCGACCTGCACCAGGCGGATATCGCCCAGCTGTCCCTTCTCGACCATGGCCCGGGCCTGACGCACAAGTGGGTAGCCAGTGTAGTTGTGGGTGAGGCAGAAGACGAGGCCGGTTGCTTTCACCAGACGCACTAACTCCTCCGCCTCGGCGACGGTGTTGGTCATAGGCTTGTCGCAGATCACGTCGAGGCCGTTTTCCAACGCAGTCTTAGCGAACGGGAAATGGGAGTCGTTGGGGGTCATGATCGCCGCCACTTCCGCGCCGTCGTTGCGGGCAGCCTCTGTATTCAACATATCGTCAACGTTGGTATGGATCCGTTCCTTGTCCAGGCCAAGTTCCAGGCAGGCGGATAAGGATCGGGCAGGATCCGAGGAAAGGACGGCGCTGACCACTTCGTATCGGTCATCAAGGCGGGCCGCTAGCCGGTGCATCGAGCCAATGAAGGAACCCGGGCCGCC
>RCNC010001196.1_pt1 | contig 23312 bp, 21 predicted proteins | sample 2041301 | NCBI WGS metagenome assembly RCNC01 (sample SAMN09708231, study PRJNA481090) | Marine sediment metagenome, whole genome shotgun sequencing project. | biome: marine sediment; feature: ocean; material: sediment; isolation source: Sewage treatment plant 13A marine sediment (STP13A) ...
CCGCCGGCGTCTATGACGATCACGTCACCCGGCTCGGCCATATCGATGGCCTGGACAGGCTTGGACCAATCGCCCGGATAGGTCCTCACAGTAATGGCGCGGCCCACCATACGAACTCCCCGCCACAGCGGCCGAATGCCCTGGAGCACGCCGCCCCGGTGGAGCGCATCCGAGAGATTCGCTGCGGACACGAGTTCCAGAACCTCTCGGATCTGGTCCTCCCCCTTCCGCTTGAACAGGGTCGTACCGATGCTCTCCCCCGTGTCCATACCCCTGCGGATCTCACTTGTCGCCTTTTCCGGCTCGAGCGCCTTTGTGATTGCGCCGCCCACGACCACGATCGAGGCCCCGGCCTCCACGGCCTTGGCCGCCGTCTCCGAGTTGATGCCACCCGCAACCCCCACCGGAATAGAGACCACCTCCGCCACCTTTCGCAGGGTGTCGAACGGGTCCTTTCCTTCCATCTGCTCGTCGATGGCACAGTGGATGGTCACGAAGTCGGCCCCCATCTCCTCGACCTGCTTCGCCCTGGCGACCGGGTCCGCCACAGCAATCATGTCCACCACGATCTTCGCACCGTAGTTCTTCCCCGCCTCGATGCACTCCCGGATCGTGGCGTCGCTGGCCGCACCCAGAACATCGACGATGTTCGCCCCGGCTTTGGCCGCAACTTCGACCTCTGCCCGGCCGGCGTCCATAATCTTCATGTCCGCCACAATGGTCGCAGAGGGAAACAGCCTTCGCAGCTCCCGAATCGACTGAAGCCCTTCACTCTTGATGAGCGGCGTCCCAGCCTCGAACCAGTCCACCCCGCCCGCCATCGCTTCCTTCGCATTCTTCAGGGCCCGCTGCAAGTCGACAAAATCCAGAGCCAGCTGCAAGATCGGTTTCATTCTCTCTCCTTCATTCGATCACCGCATGTCGAGGGGAAACGCTGCCCATGTCGATCGCGTCCTGGTAGAGGACCTGGACAACAGCCTCCAGTAACAGGAAAGACGCCTGCTCGAACAGGGAGCCGGACATTTGCACAGACTGAGGTTCGGACTTCTTACACAACTTCGTGGTGCCCGGAAGATGAATCGAACCGTCCACCAGGGAACCGATGGTGGAATCGAGATTCCCCAGGATGCCGATGGTGTACGTCCTGCAATCCTTTGCGCTTCTCACGGCCTCGACGGTGGACGGCGTCTCCCCGGAACCGCTCAGGACGATCAGCAGATCCTCCCGCCCGAGGGCGGGCGTGACGGTCTCACCGCAGAAATGGGCCTGGGAACCAAGATGCATCAGCCGCATGCAGAAGCAGCGCAGGATGAAGCCTGATCTTCCCTGAGCGGAGCAGAAGACTTTTCGTGCCGTCAGGATCTTGCGCACGAATGCATCGACCGCCTCTTTGTCCAGGTCTTGCAGGAGGCGCCTGTTCTCGTCCAGGATGGCATCGACCTTCTCCGTGATCTTCAGGTCTTCCGGCCCCGGACGGGCGGAAAAATCGATCAGTAGCATTTCGCTCACCTTTCTGCAGCGGCGGTTACGTATCACGGGAGCGAGGATCATCACGGATAATGTCGGGCCGGAGACGGTGAAAGGAGAGGTGCAGGCCGTTTTCGAAAGGTTTCGCAAGGGCCGGAAAGACAAGAACCCTCTCGACCAGGATCGAGGGGACTCGTTCAGCGGCTCTATCGGACGAAACAGGCCTTCCCGTCTCGGTCCAGCATCGATGGATCCAAGCGGTCTTCTGTTTCGGGCTGAATCGTATCCTCTTGTTTCTATTACCTTAACCTTAGAGTATAAAACCAAATCTTGTCAAATGGAGCGGCTTCAGCCTTCCTTGGTCTTGAACAGAGAGTAGGTTCCTGTCGCCTTGGCGACGAGCCGCTCACCGTTCTTCACCTCTGATTCAAGCATGGCGATCCTCTTTCCTCGATGGACGACCTTTGTGTCGCACGTGAGGCGTCCGGAAGTGACCGGCGCCATATAGACGATCTTGATCTCCACGGTGGCGCATAGCTCGCCCTCGTTCAAGCAGGAGTAGACGGCTCCCCCCATGCCGGTGTCTGCCATGGAGTAGATGACACCCCCGTGCACAACGTTGTGCGGGTTCAGGTGCCTCTTGTCGACTTCCAGGACGCCACGGCTGAATCCGCCCTCACTCTGCGTGAATTCGAGGCCGATGAGTTCCCCGAAGGGGTGGAATCCTTTCGATTTCAAAGGGAATTCCTTCGCCATCCGGAGGGTCTCCCATGCCCGGGCAGTCGGTCAGATCGTCTGGGCAAGTTGTGTATGATGAATCGCCTGGGCTGCGCGGGCGAGCTTCTCGAAATCTTGCGGAAGCAGGGACTGCGGGCCGTCTGACATGGCCTTGTCCGGCTCGTGATGGACTTCGACCATCAACCCATCGGCGCCGGCCGCCGCCGCTGCAAGCGCCAGGGGTCGGACCATGGAGCGAATGCCCGCAGCGTGAGACGGATCTGCGATGACCGGAAGATGGGACAGGTTCTTCACCGCAGGGATCACCGCCAGGTCCAGGGTGTTCCGCGTGTGGTCCAGGTAGGTCCTGACGCCTCTTTCACAGAGGACCACATCGTAGTTGCCTTCGGAGAGGATGTACTCGGCGGCCATGAAAAACTCATCCAGGGTCGCGCTCATGCCGCGCTTGAGGAGCACCGGCTTGCCGCACTGTCCCACGGCCCGGAGGAGGCGGAAGTTCTGCATGTTCCGAGCGCCCACCTGCACCATGTCGACAACCGAATGGACCGCGTCGAGAGAACTCCGGTCGATGACCTCGGTCACGATCCCCAGGCCGGTCTCCGCCTTTACGTCCTTCAGTATACCCAACCCCTTTTCCTGCATCCCCTGGAAGGAGTACGGGGAGGTTCGGGGCTTGTACAGGCCCCCTCGGAACAGGGACGCTCCTGCCTTGCTGACATGCCGTGCAATCGTCAATGCCTGTTCAGCCGATTCGATCCCGCAGGGGCCGGCAATCAAGGCCAGGTCGCCGTCGCCGATCTTCGTCTTGTGGACCGTCACGGCCGTGTCTTCCGGTTTCGTCTCCCGGCTGACGAGCTTGTAGGGGCGGCTGACGCGAATGCACTCACCAACGCCGTCCAACGCCTGGAAAGGGAGCGGGTCGATGGCGCCCTGGTTGCCGGTCAGGCCAACGGCCGTTCGCTGGGCCCCCGGAATCGAGACCGGGGTCAGGCCCTGGCCCCTGGCAACCTCCAGGACACGGTTGATTTGTTCGTCCGTCGCCGACTTGCGCATAACAATGAGCATGGCACGATTCCCCTTTGCGCGTGTGAACGATAGAATGAAGGGTGAGGGTGGAATAGTCAATGCATTCAGATTCCAAACGGAGGGGAACATGTACGATGACCTGAAGGGAAAAATCGCAATCGTCACAGGGGCTGGAAGACCGAACGGACTCGGCCAGGGGATGGCCAAGCGCTTTGCAGGAGAAGGGTGCCATCTGGTCATCTCGGATGTGGCCCGGCCCCACGCAGACCCCGAATACGGAAGGGGGAGCTGGGAGGAACTGCTGGAACGGAAGAAGGAGATCGAGGCCTTGGGGGCCAGGTGCCTCCCCGTGAGGTGCGACGTTACGGTGGAGGAAGAGGTGCAGGCCATGGTGGACGCGGCGATCGAGAAATTCGGCCGCGTGGACATCCTGGTGAACAACGTGGGTGGGGGCCCCCCCGGCAGCGGCGGTCCGCTCCTCGACGTGGATGGGGCGAACTGGGACGAGGGCATGGCCGTCAACGCGAAGGGCACCCACCTCTGTTCCCGGGCGGTGGCCAGGCGGATGATCGAGAAGGGAGAGGGCGGAAAAATCGTGAGCATCGCCTCTCAGGCAGCCAAGAGGCCCGTTCCCGGGCTCGGGGTCTACTGCGCGGGCAAGGCGGCCGTGTGCCACTACACCCGGGTGCTGGCCATGGAACTCGGGCCGCACAAGATCAACGTGAATGCCGTGCTGCCGGGAACGATCGAGACGGACATGCTCAGGGAGTCCTTCGGAAAGATGGCCGAGGCGATGGGGATCACCTATGAGGTCCTCATGCAAAACATACCCCCCATCCCCCTGGGCCGGCTCCAGACCCAGGCAGACGTGGCGAATTCGGTGGTCTGGCTCTGCTCCCGGGAATCCGAGTACCTGACCGGGGAGTGTATACTCGTCACGGGTGGCCAGACGATCGCCTGATCCATCGTTCCGTGGCGTGCCGCAAACGACCCGAACCCTCGGCCTCCGGAAAGGGGGACGTTGTTTAATTCGTTAACTTTCGGATGCCACTCTAGGAGGTATCTGCTGTGACTCAGGATCTTTTGTTCTCTCCCATCCGAATCGGAAGCCTCGAGCTGCCCGGACGCCTGGTGAAGTCGGCCACGACCGAGACACGCTCGACCGATGACGGCTTCGTAACGGACGAACTCATCGAGTACTACGAGCAGATCGCCCGGGGCGAAACCCCCTTGCTGATCACCGGAAACGCGTACTTCGATCTGTACTCCAAGGCGGCGCCCCGGCAGATCGGCGCGGATCACGACGACAAGATCCCGGGCCTCCGGCGACTCTCCGATGCGGTCCACCGTCACGGGTCGAAGATCATCTTCCAGATCTACCACGTGGGCCGCCAGGCCATCCCCGCCTTCGTGGGACGGAAGGACGCGGTATCCGCCTCCCCGGTGCTCGAGCCCTCCCTCGGCGTGCGGCCCCGTGAGATCACACAGGACGAAATCCAAGGGGTCGTAAGGGGCCTCGCCGATGCCGCTGTCCGAGGGCAGGAAGCCGGGTTCGACGGGGTTCAGATCCACGCGGCACACGGGTACCTGATCAACGCCTTCCTGACGCCCCACACCAACCGGCGCACTGACGTGTACGGCGGCTCCTTCGAGAACCGCATGCGGCTCCTGCTCGAGGTGTACCAGGCCATCCGCGAGCGCGTCGGCAAGGACTACCCGGTCATTCTGAAGATGAACGGGTCGGACAATCTTCCCCTCCGCCGGGGGTTGAAACCGGAGGACCTGGTGCGCGTCGCCCAACGGATGGAAGCGGAAGGTGTGGACGCGATCGAGATCTCTGCGGGGCACTACGAATCGGCCTTCACCTTTGAACGGGGCACGTGGAAAGGATTCTTCTCCACGTTGATGACGATCGGTGTCGGCACGAACCTTCCCGGGTACCGGCGCGCTCCGATCCGCCTCCTGGCCCCGTTTCTGGATTGGGGACTCCGCCGGGTTGCAGGGTACCGGGAAGGATTCAACCTGCCCTATGCAAGGCTCTTCAAGCAGGCGCTACGGATCCCGGTGATCTGCGTGGGGGGCTTCGTCCATCGAGAGGCGATGGAAGATGCGATCGCGGGCGGGGCGTGCGACATGGTCTCGGTGGCCCGCGCCCTGATCGCAGACCCTTTCCTCTATCGGCACATGAAGGAGGGCGTTCAAGGGCCCCAGTGCGATTTCTGCAACGCCTGCTTTGCCCGTGGCGCCACCTGGCCCGTTGACTGCTACAACGAGGAGGTCCGCGCCCGGAAGGATGAGATGCTGCGCGCCGAACTTGGATGACGACAGCTCATGCCTACCACTTTAGCCTGTCCAGAAAACGAAGCACGATCCGATTGAACGCCTCGGGCTCCTCGATGGCCGCGGCATGCCCGGTTGGCAGTACTTCCATCTCCGCATCCGGGATGGCCTCTCTCATCGCTTCCCCGACGCTCACATCCATAAAGCCGTCACGGTCCCCGGCGATGATCAGGGTCGGGCAAGTCAGGCTGCCGAAATCCGCGGGCGAGTCGATGGCCGCAACGATCGCCTGCATGACGGCCAGGTATTCCGAGGGATCGTTCTGCATCTTGATCGCCTTGTATTTCTCGTAGGCGGACGGGTTCCGTTCCTTCAGTCCGGGCGAGAAGGAGGCCTCGGTCATCAACTCTGCGATGACCTCGATGTCCCCCTGTTGCAGCACTTCGACCATCATCTTGCGGCGGTCCTGCATCTCCGGGTTCGGCGTCTCGCCAATCCCACTGTTGGCGAGTATCAATCCTGCGGTCATCTCGGGATGCGTAAGGGCGAACTCGAGTGCGATCCGGCCGCCCATCGAATACCCGAGCACGCACGCCGACTTGATGTCCAGGGCATCGAGCAACGCACGCAGGTCCTCGGCGAACAGCCCCATCGAGTAGGTCGCCTCACGCACCTCGGTCTTGCCGAAGCCCCGGACATCATACGTGAGCATTCGATAATGCTCCGAGAGGGCGGGCACCTGGTTGTACCATAAATTCAGGTTGTCCGTGTAGCCATGGATCAACACCAGACAGCTACCCTCACCGGACAACTCGTAGTTCATCTCGATCCCGTTGGCCCTCGTCTTCATCGCCCACCTCCTAATGGAAAAGGCTAATCCCCTGCTCACAGCATCACATGGTCGAAGTATACCTTGACAGCCCCTGCCGGCCAAATTTATGATCAGCCTGGCGTGTTGATCGGGCGACCAGACGCTTCGTGAATGCTCCGTCTCATCTTCGTTCCACCCTGCTGTCCGCGTTCCCCGTCCGTTTTCTCCAGCCTGCCCGCCCCGATCATCCACACAGGCTGTTGGCCTGCACCTTCGACGAACCCTGACAGACTTCTCACAGACTGCAGGAAGGGAGCCACGCAATCATGGAGTCCATGTTGATCCCCCAGAGGGCCATGGAGCAGGCGAGAAGGCGTCCAACCCAGCCCGCCTACTTCACGAAGGAGCAGGGAGCGTGGAGGCCCACGACCTGGGAGGCTTTTGCGGCACAAATCCGCCGGACGGGCGAGGCGATGATCGCCCTGGGCATCGATCCGGGCGGCACCGCGTGCATCCTCGGGTTCACCTGCCCGGAGTGGGTCATCTTCGATGTTGCCTGCATGACGATCGGCGGCGTCCCGGCAGGGATCTACACGACGAGTTCCCCGGAGGAATGTGAATACATCCTCAACCACGCCGAAGCTTCGCTGTTGCTCATCGAAAACGAGGAGCAGTGGGAGAAGATCCTAAAGGTTCGGGGCAACCTCTCCTTCCTTAGGCACATCATCACGATGAAGCACGCGCCTATAATCGACGATCCGCAGGTAATGACCTGGGACGCCTTCCTGGCGAAAGGCGAAGGAATCAGGGACGACGAGCTGGACGCAAGAATGTCCGCCCTCGAGCCGGACCAACTGGCGAAGCTGATCTACACATCCGGCACCACGGGACCGCCCAAGGGGGTCATGCTCTCGCACCGGAATCTGGCATGGGTGGGCGACGTCCTGGTAGAGCTCGGGGACTGGAACGCAAAGGACCGTACGATTTCTTTTCTGCCCCTGTCGCACATCGCCGAGCAGAACATGAGTATCCACGGGGCGCTGACAGCAGGTTCCCCAGTCTATTATGCCGAGTCACTCCAGGACCTTGCCGAGAACATCAAGGAGGTGCAGCCCACCGCGTTCCTGGCCGTGCCCAGAATCTGGGAGAAGTTCCACGCAGCCCTCAGCGCGAACCTCGCCCAAACCAGAGGGTTGAAAAAGGGACTCCTCCGGTGGGCCATGCGCGTAGGAGCCAGGGTGAGCAGGGGCAGGATGGAGGGTAAGGAACCGACCGGGGTGCTCGGCCTCGAGTACGCTCTGGCCAGGCGGTTGGTTCTGGAAAAGGTGAAATCCGCTATCGGATTGAACCAGGTCAAGATGTGCATCTCCGGGGCCGCGCCTATCGCCCTGGAAGTCCTCGAGTTCATGGCCGGTCTCGACATCCTGATCAACGAGGTCTATGGCCTTTCCGAGTCGACGGGAGGGATCTCTTTCAATCGTATTGGAAGAGTCCGCTTCGGCTCTGTGGGCACGCCCCTCCCTCAAGTCGAGGCCAGAAAGGCGGAGGATGGAGAAATTCTCGCCAGGGGCACGAACATCTTCCTGGGCTATTACAAGAACGAGGCGGCGACCGAGGAGACATTCTCGGATGGGTGGCTTCTCACGGGAGACATGGGCAGAATAGATGAAGACGGATACCTGTACATCGTCGACCGCAAGAAGCACATCATCATCACGGCGGGCGGAAAGAACGTGACGCCGGCCAACATCGAGCACGAAATCAAGACGAGGGACTCGATCATCAGTCACGTTCACGCCCACGGGGACAGGCGCCCCTATGTCACAGCCCTCATGACCCTTGATCCTGTAATGGCAGTTGATTTCGGCCTGGAACGAGGTCTTATCAAAGGCCCCGGGTCGGCAGAAAAGTTGAAGCTTGCCCTGAGGAACAATCCCCAAGAAAGGACGGACGAGCTTCAGGGGCTGATGAAGACGGTGGCAAGCCATCCCGACCTGAGGAGACGCATCGCTCAGGCCACAAGAGAGGCGAACGAGAAGCTTTCACGGGTCGAGCAGGTCAAGCGCGTCTATCTTCTCGATCGCGAGCTTTCGATCGAAGAAGACGAGATCACCCCGACGATGAAGGTCAAACGGAAGAAGGTGGAGAAGAAGTTCGCCCCGGTCTTCGACCGGCTTTATGAGGACGAATCCTTTGGTATCGTCGTCATGGAGAAGTGAAAGGAGAACACCCGATGACCGCGCACATAACGTTTCCGAAGGATGAGGACATCGATCCTGAAGTGAGAGAACTTCTCTCCATCCTGCCGCCCTTGAACCTGTTCCGGATGCTCGGGAATGCGCCGGCCAGCATCAAGGAATTCCTGGACATGGGCGCCTCAATTTTGATGAGGAGCGAATTCGACGCGAGAAAACGGGAGATCGCCATCCTTCGGGTCGGCCACGCGACCAAGGCTCCCTATGTCTGGCACCACCACGTTACGATCGGGAAGACGGCGGGGATCACCGATGAGGAAATCGAGAAGATCGCCTGCGACGGCCCGGTGACCTCCCTGGACGAGGAAGGAAACCTGCTCTGCCGTGTGGCGGAAGAGATCAGTCGTGACGTGCGTCTCAGCGATGACGCGCTCGCTCAGATCGTCGAACGATACGGCAATCGGGGGGCTACCGAATTAATCCTGTGCTGCTGCTGGTTCAACCTGGCCGCCCGATTCACCGAATCCACCCGTGTCGAGGTCGAGGAAGGGGATGTAGGGCTCTAGACTGGCTTTCTGAGATCCGAAACGAGACCGATTTCTTAGCTTCCCTTCTCCCTTGAACCCGCACCTCTTGCTCTTGTATATTCGTTAGAAGGAGGACATGACCGTATGAGCCATCGAGAGAGCGGCAAAGGGACAAAGAACGCCGGGGTAAACCGCAGGGATTTCCTCAAGATATCCGGAACGGTCTCCCTGGTAGCGGCCACGGGATGCAAGACCGAACACCCGGAAGAACACCCGCCGACACCCCACGAGCCTCCAACGGAGAACGTGGACGTCTCGCAGCTGGAGCTACCTCCAAGCGAGGGATACCTGCTGGTGGATTTCAGGAAGTGCCAGGGGTGTCTGACCTGCATGCTCGCCTGCTCGCTGGCCCACGAGGGGAAGGAAAACCTCTCTCTGGCCAGACTCCAGGTGACCCAGGACCCGTTCGGCCGGTTTCCCGGGGATCTGGCGCTCGAGCCTTGCAGGCAGTGTCTCGACCCGGAGTGCCTGAAGGCCTGCCCGACCGGGGCCCTGCACGTGGACAAGGCCAACGGCAACATCCGGACCGTGGACAAGGAAAAGTGCGTGGGCTGCAAGAGCTGCGTGGAGGCGTGTCCCTTTCAGACCGGTCGAGCCATCTGGAACCATGAGGGCGAGCACGCCATGAAATGTGATCTGTGTGCAGACACGCCTTACTGGAACGAGAAGGGAGGCCCCAAGGGCAAGCAGCTCTGTGTAGAGGTATGCCCGGTTAACGCGATCAAGTTGACCAGGGCAATCCCCAAGCAGAAAGGCTATGCCGGATACAACGTGAACCTGCGGGGCGAGGCCTGGAAGAAGATGGGCTACTCGATCGACTGAGCACAATCGAAAGCTGCATGGGGACCGAAAAAATGAAGCGCTACCCGGATCGACCAGGCTTGAATCCAAACACGACGGGGATCTAAACCATGAGCAGTTACCCGATCGACCAGGCATCAATCCAGCCACGACGGGAGTGGATATCATGATGGGATATCGAGGCAGCATCCTGCGACTGAACCTGAGCGACAGGAAGATCTCGTTCATCGACACGAAGGAATACGAGGAGTGGGTGGGCGGCCACGGAATGGGCTCGGCCATCTTCTGGAGCCTGGTCAAGGACAAGACAATCGACGGCTTCGACGAGAGAAACGTGGTCACCATCATGACCTCCCCCCTCACCGGCACACTCGCTCCCGGCGGTGCAAGCCGGGTGGAGATGCAGTGCATCGGCGTGCAGTCCTATCCCATCGGCTGGTTCACCCGCAGCAACCTCGGGGGAAGGTTCGGGCCGATGCTCAAATACGCCGGGTGGGACGGTATCGTGATCGAAGGCAAGTCGGAGGACCCGGTTTGGCTGGACATCCGGGACCGGGAGATCCGGATTCAGGACGCCAGGGGGTTGTGGGGCCTGGACACCTGGGAGACCCAGAGAAGAATCTGGAAGGAGGTCACCGGCCGGTCCTCGCATGGCGGCTGGGTTGACCTGGGCAAGACCTCCGGCGACGGCCGTACGACGCAGAAGCCGGCGGTCATGGCCATCGGGCCGGCGGGCGAAAGATTGGCCAGAGTCGGGGCGATCATCCACGATGCGGGGAATGCTGCAGGCCAGGGGGGCTTTGGCGCGGTCTGGGGCGCGAAGAACCTGAAAGCGATCAGCGTGATCGGAACGGGCAGCGTGCCGGTCGCCGACCCTGCCGCCCTGCTGGAGGCGCGCCTCTGGGCGAAGAAGAACTATTCGATCGACGTGGACGATCCGGGGGAGATCTGTGAAGAGCACAGCTTGATGGGCAATCCGAATATAAGGAGCCTGTCCAGCTTCGGAACCCCGCCCGTACCGATCACCTTCTGGCAGCGCCGAAAGCATTCCAGGCCCCAGGCGTGTATGGGTTGTCCTGCCGGCTGTCGTGCGAGGAACGACACAGGGCTGGGCAACGAGTCCGCCTGTGCGGAGTCGGTCCTGTATTCCTACCCGGATATTCAGCGAAACAGCAGCGTGAAAACCAAGATCATCGCCTCGATCGCCGAGTACCTGGGCGGCTTCGAGGCTGCGCTGATGTATTCCATGCTGGAAGGGCAGAACAGCCCCGCAGCCTACAAGGCCACAGATCTGTGCCAGCAGCTCGGGATCAACGCCTTCGAGTTCACGATCGGGTTACGCTACTTGAGAGACCTGCAGAAGATGGGCGTCCTCGGGCCGGGCAAGGAGATCGACTGCGACCTCCCCTTCGAGAAGTTCGGGGATTACGCCTTCATCGAACAGCTCTTTCAAATGGTTGCCCACAGGGAAGGGATCGGCGACGACCTGGCCGATGGCCTCGTTCGGGCCGCCGAGAAATGGGGAAGACTGGAAGAAGACCTGGAGACAGGCCTGCTCCCTTACCCGCACTGGGGCCTCCCGCTCCACTACGACCCGAGGTTCCAGATCGAGTGGGGATACGGCTCGATCCTCGGGGACAGGGATATCAACGAACATGCCCTGAATGTACTGTTCTGGATGCCCACCGCATCGATCGCCACGATGAAGGAGCCGATCGTTTCTGCGGAAGAAGTGGCCCGGATCTTCACCGACCAGATGGTCCCCTTTCAGGGGGACATGCGGATGGTCGATTACAGCACCGAGAACATCTATTCGGAACACATGGCCAAGACCGTGGCCTGGCACCGCCGCTACACCCGATTCTGGAAACAGTCCGCCCTGTATTGCGATATCCTCTTCCCGGATTTCCTCAATCCCCTGCGTGAGGACAAACGCGGGATGGTGGGCGTTTCCGAGGCCAAGTTTCTCAAGGCCGTTACCGGGAAGGATCTCGATTTCGAGGAGGGCATGGAGGTGGGACGGAGGATCTGGAACCTGGACAACGCCATCTGGACCCTGCAGGGCAGACACAGGGACATGGTCCATTTCGCGGACTACATCTACAAACAGCCTCTGGGGGCCACCGCCTACATGCCGGGCATGCAGGACGGGAAATGGGACTACATCAACGTGAAGAAGCGAAGCCTGGACAAGGCCAAGTTCGAGGAGTGGAAGACCACTTACTACAAACTCGAAGGCTGGGACCCTGCCTCCGGCTGGCCCCGGCGAAAGGAGTTGGAGTCCATGGGCATGGGCCAGGTGGCTGACGAACTCGAGAAGAACGGCAAGCTGGGGAGGACGCAAGCATGAAGCCCTTCCAACCACCCACCAAAGAGTTGGCGAGAAAGATTCTGGGGGAAGTGGAGTTTCAGGACCGCCTGATCGGGCACAAGATGCGTAGACGCATGGGCCCTGTTCCGGTATCCCTCTACAGCTTCGAAGAGGTCGTTCGTTTTCTCGCCGAGGACATCCCGCAGATCGACCTGGAAGATCTGCACACGTGGGTCGGAGAGAAGATCGGGGACAGGGACCTGGCCCGGGCCATCGAGGAGATCAGCCGGAATGAGATGGACGACCCAGAGAAGTTCCTCCACATAAAGGGCCTGATGGCGGCAAGGTTGGGCCAAAGCAGAAGGATCGGGCGCCTTCCTTGACCCGAAAACCGCCCATGCAATAGACTGCGCCTGCCGTCTTCCGACCCACCGATTGGAGCAAGGCCCCTGATGGAGGAAAGAAGAGCAAAGGTGGCTGCCGCCCTGACCGCCGCGGCAGAACGAAGCCTGGGCGGCCCCGTGAAGATCGAGAACCTGGGGCCCCTCTCCGGTGGCGCCTCCGCAGACACCTGGAGCTTTGACGCAGACTGCCGAGGAGAACGTCACGAACTCATCCTCCGGCTGGCTCCCCCCCAAGAGGATCAGATTCGACTCGACCGCATAACCGAGGCCAGGCTTCTATCGCTGGCCGGGGAAACGGGCGTTCCCGTACCGAAGGTCCTCTTCCAGGTCGAAGAGGAGGACGGGTTGGGGTCGGGCTACGCCATGGAGCGGATTGCCGGCGAGACGATCGCCCGGAAGATCTTGCGTGACGAGCAATACGCTGAGGCGCGTAAGCGAATGGCCCGGCAGTCTGGGGAGATCCTCTGCCGCATCCACTCGATGGACACCACGAAGCTTCCCCCACTCAAGGAACAACCCGCCGCCACCCTGATCGACGAGCTGTACCCGATGTACAAGGCCTTTGGCCAGGAGCTGCCCGTCTTCGAGCTTACCTTCCGCTGGCTGCAAGACCACCTTCCGGAAAGCCGGGAGCTCAAGTTCGTTCACGGGGATTTCCGGAACGGCAATTTCATCGTCGGCCCCGAAGGCATCCGGGCCGTGCTGGACTGGGAACTCGCCCATCTCGGGGACCCGATGGAAGACCTGGGATGGATCTGCGTGAACTCGTGGCGTTTCGGGAACATCGACCTTCCCGTGGGAGGGTTCGGCCTTCGTGAAGACCTCTTTGCAGGGTACGAGGACGCAGGCGGAGGACCCGTGGACCCGGAAGAGGTCCGTTTCTGGGAGGTCTTCGGCACCCTGAAATGGGGGCTCATCACGATCCTTCAGGCCTACACCCATCTAGGAGGCGCCAAGCGTTCGGTCGAGCTGGCCGCCATCGGACGCCGCACCTCGGAGACCGAAATCGACCTCGTAACCCTCTTGCGTTAAGGGCTCGCATCGAGTCCTAAAGGAACCGCCCATGCCCAGCAACCGACCGACCCGGGACGAACTCCTCGAGGCGGTGGTCGAGTTTCTCGAGAAACGGGTCATGCCCAAGTTGGACAAGCACACCGCCTTCCACACCCGGGTGGCCGCGAACGTGCTGAACATCGTCCGCAGGCAACTGGAGCAGGGGCCCGGGCTCGATGCAGCAGAACTCGACCGGCTCAAGAACTTGCTCGGCGAAGACGGGACCCTCGAGGAGCTGAACGCGGAGTTGTGCAACCGCATTCACCGGGGTGATCTGGACCACACGAATCCGGAACTGAAGGAACACCTCTTCCTCACGACCATGGGAAAGGTGTCCGTCGATCAACCCATCTATTCCGCCTACCAGCGGGCCCTCGAAGAAGAAGGCGCATGAAAGGGTCAAGTCTAGACGGACTGTTCCCCGAATCCCTCGGAATCCGGGGAATGCAATTGAATCGGGCAATTAAATCGGGGACAGCCACTGATTTAAACCATTGATTCCTGAGGCTATTTTTCCCTAAATCGGGGACAGCCACCGATATCGGGGGTAAACGGCTGAAATTGTTGGACTTAAATCGGTGGCTGTCCCCGATTTAGAGTATAGGCTTGTACAACAATCCCATTCGGGCAACAGCCCGTCCAGACTTGAGCCCTTTGGAAAGGAAGAATTGTGATTAAGCCCGATCGGACAAAACTCATAGAGCTCATCAAGCACTTCACGGACGCGTTCAACCGTGACGACCTGGACGAGGTGATGTCGTTTTTCACGGAGGATGCGCTCTACACGGAGTTCAACGGTCAGCGAAATCACGGCAAAGAGGCAATCCGCAAGGCCTTTGAGCCGCAGTTCCAGGGGGCCTTCGGGGAGATCCGCTTCCACGAACAGGACATCTTCGTGGACGAAACCGAGAGCAAGGTGTTGATCCGCTGGAGCTGCACGATCGAGGTGGACGGAAAGTCCCAGGCCTGGGACGGCCTCGACATCGTTCATTTCGAGGGAACCCTCGTGAAGGAGAAGCACACCTACGCAAAGGCGGACGTGCCCAAGCTCGAGGCTGTCTGAACAAGGACACCCTGAGACGCACCCTTCAACTGTGAATCTTAAGGCAAGGAGCCAACACCCAGGGCAACGGATGCACGCGCAGAGTCTCGCGTTGAAACATCCGTGTTTTTTACCTGGATCTTTATGGACATCGGTATTGGCGGACTGGGGGCGAGGCCTGCCCCCTGAACCCTGAACCCTTGCGGCTTTGCCGCGTTAGGGGGGCGAATGTCTTCAGCAGAGCGTGAAGCAAAGGCCGAGTCCGATGCACCCCAGACCCTGTTGATCAAGGGCGGCCAAGTCCTCGTCCTGGACGGCAGGATCCCTCTGCAAGAGGCGATCGTCCTCAAGAACGGCCGAGTAGCAGCGGTTGGTTCCGCCGAGGCAATGAGGATCGTGGCCGGCCCGGGAGCCGAGCACCTGGACGTGCGCGGCTGCACGGTCATGCCGGGCCTCGTGGATACCCACCCGCACCTTCTCCATTTTGGCGTAATCAGCTACCCGCTGGTCGATCTGGCTGATGCGAAGAACCACGGCGATATCGTGAAACGCATCCGGGAGAAGGCCGCAGAGAAAGAGCCGGGGAAGTGGGTCTTTGCCACCCCCGTGGGCGAGCCGCACTATTTCCTTCGCCGCTCCTATCGTGATCTGGAGGAAGGCGAGCTGCCCGACCGGCACATCCTCGACCAGGCCACCTCGGCTCACCCCGTGATGATACAGGCCTGGGCCCCGGTGATACCGAACGTCTGTGCCCTGAACACAGCCGGGCTTGCCGCCCTCGGCATCACCCGGGACACGCCTGACCGTGTGGAGAACGTCTGGATCGAGAAGGACCGACAGGGGCAGCCCACCGGGATTCTCCGTGGCTCCGTAAATATCTATTACACGAACGACCGGTTCATGGACTCCCTCCTCAGAGACTTGCCCCTTCTCGACCCGGACGCGGCCTTCACAGGGACCAAGCACGCCATGAGCGAATACAACCGGATGGGGGTCACGACCGTATACGAGGGCCACTCCATGAGCCCCCTGGAGATGGAGGTCTACCGCGTGCTCCGCACCGAGGGCGCCCTCACGGTCCGGGTGCTCATGGCCCTGGAGTCGGAGATCTACGGCGTTCCCTGGGCGCAGCCCCTGTCGGACGAGGAATTCGACAACAACCTCGAACTGGCACTGTCCATGACCGATATGTCCGACGATCTGTGTCGCACGAACGGCGTGACCGTTTCGCGCGGGGGCCCCTGCTGGCCCGGTTTCATTCGCATGCACGAAACCTACCGCGGGCCTTACGGGGAACCGACGCGCGGGTTCACCTTCGTTTCCGGGGAAAAGGAAGAGAGGGCCATCGAATACTGCGCCACCCACGGGCTCCGACTCAACTACATCGGTGCCGGCTACCGGGACCACGACGAGTTTCTCGACCGGGCCGAGGCGATCCTGGAACGACACCCGAAAGCAGAGCGCGATTGGATCCTGCAGCACGTCTACCTTCTCAAGCAGGAGCAGGCCCGGAGGTACGCGGGCCTCGGGTTCCAGGTAACGACGAGCATGTCCTTCTCCTGGGCAAAAGGCGAGCTCTTTGCCGAACGCATGGGTGAACACGTCTTGCAGGACCTGATTCCTCTCCGACGGCTTCTTGATGCCGGGCTCACGGTGGGGTGCGGCACCGACTGGGGTCCAAAGAACATCTTCGAGCACATTCAGCTTGCCCAGACCCATCGATTCTGCGCGAGCGGCCGTCAGAACCTCGGCCCCGGCCAACCGGTGACGAGACGGGAGGCCCTATTGATGTGGACCCGCGACGCTGCTCGAGTGCTCGGCTGGGAGGGGGTGGGCACCCTCCGGCCGGGCAACCACGCGGACCTGATCGTAGTCGATCGAAACCCGCTCACCTGCGACATAGATGGGTTACCGAAAACGCAGGTGCTTCAAACCCTGTTCGCAGGACGCACGGTCTACGATTCCGGAGAGTTGTGAAGATGCTGCCCCAAATCGTCCGTCATTCCTGCGGGGGACGATAATTGAGGCCACGCACGGGGAGATCCAAGATGAGCAGGGGTATCATTGACGAGACCGAGGATTGGCTTCCTATCGGTGGCCTGGAGCCCGGCTTCGATGAGAACAAGCCGCCCCGGACGGAAGAGCTCGTGGGAAAGGAGCTCACTTTCCTGTTCGAGGCCGACCGTGCGATTATCCGTTACGTCTTCCGAGATGTAAGCACCCTCACCTGGGAGGCCCTGGACGGGCCGGAAAAGGGGGCCTCCGATGAGGAGACCTACGAGGCGATCCGGGTGGCCCCGGACATCTACTTCGTCGACTTCCTGAAGAAGAGCAAGCCCGGACAATCCGTCAACATGGCCCTGGATCTTGGCGCCGGAAGGGTGACGCTGGTCATAGGCACCCTCGTTCAGGGACCGGAGGGGCCTTACCGGGTGAAGCAAGAGTTCCTCCACGCAGCAGTCAACCCCTCCTCTCCGGACGAGAAGGTCGTCCCTCACGAGCGGTCCACGGACCTCGTCGGGAAAAGGGTCAAGTACACCTACAGCAGTACCCACGCCTACGAACACGTCTACCTGAATGATCACCGGTACTAATGGCACTGCCTGAGCGGCCCGGAGAAGGGCCTGGCCGACACCGAACACTGCGATTGCTTCAAGATCACGCAGGACGTCTAAGGGTGGTTCCCTGCGAGGCGGTCGTGATGATCAATCTCGAGGAGATGCGTTCCATAGGAAAGCTCTTCGGGCTGGACACAGATTCAAATGAGATCATCAATTTCACCATGGGATCGCATGCGAAACTCCTTAACGTGACCACGTACTGACACAGACCTCGCCGGAGGCAGGCAACATGAAGCTCGAGGGAAGAGTCGCCCTGATCACTGGAGGCGGGACCGGAATCGGAACCGCCATCGCGGAGCGGTTTGTCGCCGAGGGGGCCAAGGTGTGTATCACAGGTCGCCGCCGGGAAAAGCTCGAGGAGGTGGTTGCCGCCCTCCCCTCCGGATCCGCCGTGGCGTGCCCGGGCAGCGTCACCGACGCCGGCGATGCGGAGAAGATGGTCTCGGCAGCGCTCGACCTGCCAGGCCGTTTCGACCTGCTCGTGAACAACGCGGGCATCAACTCGGTGGGCGCCGTCGCCGACCTGGACCCTGATGGCTGGCGAGAGACGCTCGAGGTCAACCTGACGGGCGCCTTCCTGATGACGCGGGCCTCGATTCCGAAGATGATCGAGGCGGGCGGCGGCTCGATCATCAACATCGCCTCGGTAGGCGGCATACGGTGCATCCCGGAGGGGGCGGCCTACTGCGTATCCAAGGCCGGGCTCATCATGCTCTCTCAACAGGTGGCGCTCGACTACGGGCCGAAAGGGGTCCGGTCGAACGCTGTCTGCCCGGGCTGGGTGCACACGCCCATGAGCGATCAGGAGATGGACGAACTTGCGTCCCAGATCGGCACAGACCGCCAGGGGGCCTTCGCAAAGGTCGTGGAGGAGGTGCCCCTGCGCCGAGTGGCAAGACCCGCCGAGATCGCTGGTGCTTGCGTGTACCTCGCAAGTGATGAATCGTCCTTCATGACCGGCGCCGTCCTAGTGCTCGACGGCGGTTCGGCCGTGGTGGATGTGGGAACCATGGCCTTCCGCACCGACGTCGATCCGGGGTAGCCGCCCAAGACAGATCCCCTGAAAGGCTCCCGCCTCCTGGTTTGGGGAAGGAGGGGGGAACATCATCGGTGTGATCTCAAATCGCCACAGATCACTCGGGCTATCGATGTCATAGCAATACACGGAATCGTCATGCGCTATTCAGGGATGAAAGTTTGGAGATGCTATATGTACCGTCTTGGCCGCTACAGGGTTCGCTTGGTTGCCTTCTTCCTGCCATCGGAGAGCTTGGTCAGGAAGCCGAGGACTTCCTCTCGAGTAAGAGGGTGAGACATGGAACGACTCATTCGGGCGAGGATTGCACCAATATACCGCTTTAAGAGATTGAATTTCTAGGGTTTTGTGCTGCCTTCGTGATGTATGGAATTTCTCTAGATTCAAGGTGTTGGCAAGAGATATTCACATTTGATAATTTTCACCATTGTGAATGATATCTTGGGCGTTTCGATTTCTTTTGAATTATCAGAAAACACTGTGCCGAGCAATGAGAAGGCCTTAATCACAATTCCAGACTCTCGGTGGTCGGTCCGGGCCTTCTCTCCTCTTATTATCCCGCCTCCTTTTTTATGTTGACAAATACGATAATCATTGTAATAATAAGCTTATACACTTCCATAATAGTTTTATATATCAGTCCTCATCGAGCCAAACGTCTTCAAGAGGAGAGATCAAATTGGCCGATCGCGGATTGCCTCGGAATTTTCGCTTCCTTCAAGAAGCCTCTCATGTTTTCTTGTCGCTTCGGAATCAGATCAATAATTATCGTATTTCCCGAGTAGCATACGGCGTCAAAGTGCCCGAGATCAGGGGCTCTGATTCCAGTATTTCGATGTATAAAAGGTAAGGACAGAAAAATAGCGGTCTTAACAAAGATAGCCGGGTTTCGGGTTATCATTGAGGGTAGTCCGGCTTTTTTTCAATTTTCACATACGGAATGAATCTGCATTATTTGAGAATCGACCAAAATGGAGGGGAAAATGTTTACACGCAAAACTAGTCTTGTTTTGATCGGAATTTTATTTTTATCGAGCATGTACCTCATGGGGCAAGAATCGTGGCCGCCAGCTGATCCTTGTGAAGGCATAGATTGCGGAGAAAATGGAAGCTGTGTGGCAGGTGTCTGTGAATGTGATGCTGGTTATGATGGAGAGTTCTGTGACCATATTATCGGCGAATGCACCGATGGTGATTATGAGCCGTGTTATACCGGGCCAGATGGTACCAGAGGTGTTGGTGAATGTCTTGATGGTGTTCGATCCTGTCTTTTCGATGAATATTGGGGTCCCTGTAAGTGGGAAGTAACTCCAGTCACTGAGACTTGTGATGATTCATTAGACAACGACTGTGATGGGGAAATAGATACGGATTGCATACCATGCATCGATAATGATGAAGATGGCTATGGTAGCCCGGTAGTTGACTTATGTGATCATCCTGAATTGGATTGTGATAATGATGATGAGAATATCCACCCTGGAGCAAGTGAAATACTCGATGACGGAATTGACCAGGATTGTGATGGAAGGGACGCTTCCGTAAACCGTTTCACAGACGAGGCTAATGGAACAGTATATGATTGGGATTCAGGGTTGATATGGCTTAAAGATGCAAATGCTTTTGGGGAGATGAATTGGCATGCCGCCAAGGCTGCAGCAGCGACTCTTGACGCTGGAGATTTTGCGTGGTTAACCGACGGATCAATAGAAGGAGATTGGCGTCTTGCGACCAAATATGAATTGTTCCCGGTATCTGCAGATGGTGGATATGATCTATTTTACGACGTGCAGGCTCTTTATTGGACGGGCCAGGATTGTCTCGACATTGGACTTTGGACGTGGGCGTACTTAAGGTTGTGCGGCGAATTGAAAGCCAATGCGCAGACATGGCCCGCAAACGTATGGCCGGTCCGTGAAGACAATTGATTATCTAATTATAGGAGGCCCCATGTATTCAAAACAGTTGTCTCTAAATTTTATGGCCATAACAGGTATTTTTGTGCTGCTGGTTCTTAACGGGTGTAGTAGTCCGCTGCCACCAGGCATTGATTTATTTACACCAGAGGGACAAGTAATAGATTTAAGTGTAAGTGGTAATTATATACAAGCGATAGAGGGGAAGGTTGTAAAGGGAACAAATCCTATAAAAGGCCTCTGGGTTGGTGATGAAGAAGTAGTTATCGACAGACTCGGCTTCTTTTCGTATGACTTTGAACTCAATGATCCGCTAGATGATCTATTCTCGATTTGCACCTTTGAAATAATAGACACTTTGAATGTTTCCTGGAAAAAGCGCATTACTTTTATCAACGGCGCGAGTAACGAGAACATCGGTGTGCCCGCACAATATGATCCCTTGTATTTAAGAAATGCGGTAAATGTCGTACTCAACGAGGATATGGTTAATGTGGGCGCCCAGGCCGTAGTAAGAATGATCAATAATCACCTTGAGGATCTCATCGAGGCATCGGGACTGTTACCTTATGTTATGTTTGGCGATAATAGTGCGATTCCGACAGTGACAATTTCGGATTCAGCGATTCATGGCCTGAGTTTGGGATATGTTGATGTTAGAGAGAATGGCATAATTGCTGCCGACGGCCTTGATATCGATCATATTTATGTTGCTGGAACAATGGATTGGGGCATCCTTGGCGGACTTAATGATTTCACCATGGAGATCGTGGGTGTTTCTATAGATTCACTTCCCATGGAAATCTTTGTTGATGAAAAAGATAACGATATTGATGTGAGAATCAATTTTACCCAACTGGGTGCAGACTTCTTCCAACCATTTTATGTAGCAATGACATATAATGGAGCTCCATCAACCCTAGGCGTATTAATCAAATGGGGGGCACAAGTAGCACTAAGATATTTTATCAAAACGATGAGAATACCCCTTATGGACATGAATGACATGGCGTTTAACTTCACCACAGACATGCTGGGATTCAAGGACAATACGATTTATGGCATACCCCTTTCGCATATACCCCTTCATATAGAAGCATGGTTCCCGGAAGGTTATGTTTATTACACAGATGCATATGACGAGATGTATATGCATCTTGGGCTTGCCATCAATCCGATTAATGATCCTAACGAGAATCAATATGCCGTTCCTTCACCAAATCCTATTGGTCATTATTATTCCACCCCTAATGATGATTTGCCGGACCCTAAATATCCTGAGCTATGCCTTCTCGGAAACAACATAACCATTGGGCTTAACGATGACCTGATCAATATGGGCGCCTGGGCGGCTATGGAAGCAGGTGCTTTTGATGGGCTTGATATTACTACCCAATTCAAATATTTGACCGGAAGAACACTTGCCAATTCATTGTTTGTTAAGACTGTAGCAAAAATCTATATGAAGACACCGCCGATTGCTGATTTCTCTGGTCCTGGGAACGGTGGATACACGCAAACTTATCCGGGTGAAGACGGTGTAATTAGCAATGCTGGTATATTCAGGGTAAGGAATATGATCATTGAGGTAACTGACTTTTCTTTAGATCAAATTGTTGATAAGGCAGTCGTCAGCGTGGATTCAGATATGGAAATCAAACTGAAGATTTCCGATGATTATAAACATATTGAGGGCTTCATGGGTGAGCGGAGCATGATTGCAATTAACCAGCTTTATTATGGAAGTATTGAGCTCACCGATCTTGTGGATGTGGCCCCTGAGATAACAAGCTATATTGCAGATCTCGCTGTGAGATCCCTGATCAAGGTAGATATTCCGGTGATTGCCCTTTACGATGCAAATATTCAACCCGCGGTCCATAGTATCGAGGTAGGAAACAACAACATGATCGTAAGAATGACGTTAAGAGAAGGATTATAACCTCGATTGTAACTTGAAAAACGGAAACGGGAGAAACAGCAACGGTTAATGGTTTTTGATTCTAACAGACGGGAGGATCAAAATGCTGCGAAAATTAAGTGTCATATCATTAGCGCTGTCCATTTCTATGCTATTTGGCTGTACCTCTGATATTTCTGGGACTGTTACATATGACTGGGCTCCACTTGAGGGGGTAACTGTACTCCTGAGTGCAACAGTGTATGAAACCACAACGACTACTAATGCCAACGGTGTGTACACATTTAATAATTTATTGTCAGGTGGTTATACTGTTACTACCTCTTCTTCGAGTTATGCCTTCGATCCTGAGAGTCAATTTGTACAATTAACTCAGCCAGGTACTTCTGCTATCAATGTTGATTTTGAGGTGTCGGAAGTATTGGTTTGCTTCGATGATGATGAAGATGGCTATGGTTACCCGGCCCATGAGTTATGTCATCATCCTGAATTGGACTGTGATGATTCTGATGGGAATATCCACCCTTGGGCCTGCGAAATACTCGGGGACTCAATTGACCAGAATTGTGATGGAAGGGATGCCTTTTCATCGGACCGTTTCAAAGACAATTGTAATGGAACAGTAACAGATAACCTTTCAGGGTTGATATGGCTTCAAAACGCAATTGCTTTTGGGCAGCAGAATTGGTGGAACGCCAACGCTGCAGCAGCAACTCTTGACGCCGGAGATTTTGAGTGGTTAACCGACGGATCATCAGAAGGAGACTGGCGTCTTCCGACCAAATTGGAATTGTTCCCGTTCCCTGGAGGTGTTGGATATGCTTTATTTCATGACAGCGGAATGCTTGCTAATTGGACGAGCACTAGTTGTGCCGACATTGGACTAGTGCAGTGGGCGTACTTTAGGTACAATCAAACTTATTGGGGCGAATTGAAAGCCAATCCGATGACATGGGACTGGGCATACGCATGGCCGGTCCGTTAGGGCAATTGATTATTCAATTATTTGAGTTATTTGATTATTTCAGGACCGCAAGGGTTGATTTTTAGCAATTTGTTTATACCTGAACGTGTCCATTGTAAGCATCTTAGAACGTATTGCC
>RCNC010000595.1_pt1 | contig 23310 bp, 29 predicted proteins | sample 2041301 | NCBI WGS metagenome assembly RCNC01 (sample SAMN09708231, study PRJNA481090) | Marine sediment metagenome, whole genome shotgun sequencing project. | biome: marine sediment; feature: ocean; material: sediment; isolation source: Sewage treatment plant 13A marine sediment (STP13A) ...
ACAAGGGCTGCTCGGGGTGGTCTCCTCCCCGAAAACGAGTCCAGCTAGACTAGCGGAAGGAAGGAGGGTTTTGGGCTGGGCCGTATGCCCCCGAAGGGGGGCTCAGAGGAGGCGGATCGGATGCGGAAGAGTCGGTACACGGAAGAGCAGATTGTGAGGGCCCAGCGGCAGGCTGATGCGCACACGCCGGTGGTGGAGATTTGGCGCAAGCTTCAGGTGATGGGGTAGACGTTTTTCCGGTGGAGGAGGAAGTATGCGGGGCTGGGCGTATCGGAGCTCCGAGAGCTCAAGCAACTCAAGGAAGAGAATTGGAGGCTGAAGCGGGTGGTGGCGGGCCTGACGCTGGACAAGGATATCCTCCAGGAGGCGCTCCGAAAAAAATGGTAAGCCCGGCGCAGAGGAGGCGAGGGGTGGCGCGGGAGGCCTACCCGATCCTTGAGCGGCGGGCATGCAGGATCATAGGGATCTCCCGATCGACGGTGGGGTATCGGATCTACACGCCCTTCAGAAATTGCCTCCTGAAGGAGTTGGCAGCGGTTCGGGGCAGTGCTTGGTAATAACGCGAGATTTGTTTCCCCAAGGCCTCTGGAGTCGATCGGACACCCTGATATCCACGATTGTTCGGCCGACCCTGTCCTGTTGGAAACCGCGGCACCAGTGATCAGCCATGTTCGCTTCTTGCATGCTCGGAGAGTTCCTCCTCCCTTTCTCGCCCGGGAACCCTTGCTTTAGCGCCTCTTTTGTTTCGGTTGACCCGGGATTGCCATGTTCAGGCTCCGCTTCTGCTCCCGCACGCCTTCCTCATCTCGCCATCGGAATCGGAATTGGTATTTTCCCCCTCCCCACCTCCGCTGGACCCTTGAAAGAGGGATGAGGAACTGTAGGTCGTCGGGTTCAGCCGCCTCCAAGGAAGTCACCCCGATCTCCTCCTGCGAATCCACGTACTCCAGGTAATCCCACCGATTCGGGTCATCGAGGCGTCGGCGATACACCTGAACCTCCACTCCAGGAGGAGGAGTGACGTCCCTCAGGAAGGCGGAGATAGCGTCCCGGTCGCATCGGTTAGGTTCCATTCAAAACTCCCCTTGCAGAAAAAACAGAGGCTCCGGCCGCAGCCTCGAATGGTGCCACCGGCGACGACCGGCCGTCGAAACCTGTCCCGGAAGATCCCAAGATTCCGAGTTTTTTCCGACCATCCAGGGCCGCAATTCCTACCAAAGTACCACGAACATATCCTGGGACATATCCTGGATTACACTGAGCCCAGTTTTGGGGAAAACCCCGAAAGACCTTGGAACATATGCTGGAAACAGAAAAATGGGCCCAAAAGAGCCATTTTTTTCAAAAAAACAGACCGCCTGTCAATTCGTAGAATCCCGAAAAGTGTTGTCACGCTAGCCTTAACGGGATTGCGTTTGGGTTGACAGGAGTTAAGAAAATCATTTTTCTGCCAGGGTCCACTCGATCCTTTCGATCCCTGGAGGACTCAGCATGTCAAACCGAACGTTACTGGAAGAAATCGCAGAAACCGCCTTCGATCCTGGTTTGAAGGCGACGGCCATCCGAGACCGGATCCGGGACATCCTCGCTGATGCTGGCTTCGCGGGAGATGAGGCCGACGCAGAGGAACCCGAGGAGGATTAGGACCCCGTGTCCGACGTGACCGCGTTGCCTTTGACCTCTGCACTGGTCCCACTCTCCCGGTTACCACAGGAGTTTCGGGACAACGCTACAACAGCCCGAAAGCTGGCAGCGTCGGAACGGGCTGCCCACGTGTGGGAAGCTGCGGCGAAAGAGGTGGAGGAGCGGATAGCCGACTCTCTCCTGGAGCCTCTCACGCTGGAGGCCGCCGTCCTGGAGTCTGGGTATACCCGAAATCACCTCACCCGGATGCTTCGGGTTGGGAAGTTCCCGAACTCGGGAACGGAAACCCGACCGCTCATCCTCCGGATGCATCTGCCCCGAAAACCGGGGTTCGGAATTGACGAGGGGGCCGTCCGTCCTGCATCCTCTCAGGCGCAGGCTGCGCGTGACGTCATCGAAGGAGAGCAATGATGGCGGATCCAACACGTGGACGGAAGGAACCCTGGTCCCACAAAGCGGGCGAACGCGGCCGGAACAGGGTGCGGGCCTTTGAGCACCACCGGGACCGTTCTCTTTACCTGGACTGGATGGAGGTAGTCGAGGTGACCGATCCCGAAACGGGAGCTGTGACGGTGACCGAGCAACGTCGACGGCGGAAACTCAAGCCAGAAGACCAGACCAGATCCCGTGCGGTTCGGAAGGCTGAGGAGCTGGCAGAGAGGTTCGCGGACCTCGTAAGCCAGCCCGAAGAGGTTCCCGTGACCCTGGCCCAACTCATCAAGGACTACATCAAGGAGGTGACGCCGCGAAAAGGAAAAGGAAAGCAAGGGCACGACTTGCGGGCTCAGAGGCTATGGCTTGCCTACTTCGACGGCCAGGTGGACAGGGGGCGAAGCAGTGACCGTCACCCGAGCACCTTGGACCGAAGGGACTGGGACGGCTTCATTACCGCCCGGCGCGAAGGAAGCATCCCTGGGTGGGGCCCGGTGAAGGATCGGCAGGTCGAATACGACTTGAAGTTTCTGGTGGCGGTTCTCAACTGGGGAGTTGGTGCAAACCCGAGAGGGAGTCAGAGCCCGTATCTCCCAGCAGGAAGCCCCTGGAGTACCGAGATCAGAAAGTCACAACGGTGGGGAATGCCCAAGACGAAAACCCCCCACCGGCCATCCATGACTCCTGAGATGAGGGCAGCGTTGGTTCAACACGAGCCAGGTTGGCAGTTCGAAGCGGCACTCGTTTTAGGGCGAGACACCCGCCGGAGGAACAGTTCCATCCGGCGCTTGGACTGGTCGGACATCGACCAAAAAGAATGGACGATCCGATGGAAGGGCGAGTTCGACAAAGACGGGAAGGAGACCGTTACTCCGTTAATCTCGGAGGAAGCCGAGAATATCCTCCGCAGGGCTCCTTCCCGTGGAATCGCTGGGCCGGTCTTCCCGTCAGCAAAAGATCCATCAAAACCGACACCGGGAGGCACTTTTCAGACCTGGCTCAAACGAGCGAAAGCCCGGTTTTTGGACTCCTTGCCGGAACCCGACCGGGGAGCCTGGAAGGAAAGACTCCGGGGCGTGGGGTTTCACGCGGAGAAACGGGCAGGAGTGAGGGACCCGGAGTTCCGAGCCTTGCCCGCGAAGATCCAGGAGACCATAGCAGGGACCCGGTACACGACGCTCCGGGATGTTTACGACGAAGTGACCACGGATGATGTGCGGGAAGCTTGGGAGGCCCTTCCAAGGGCCAAAACAGTAGCCCGCTGACACCATGTTACTGACACCAGAGGGGGGAAACGGCAGGAAACGGAGAGCCCCACACGGCCGAAAAGCCATGTGGGACAAGGGATTCCGAACAATGGGCCTGGGTAGACTCGAACTACCGACCTCACGCTTATCAGGCGTCAGGGCTGAAGAGCCACCTTCATAGCGCCACTCCGGCGCCGATTCATGGCCGCCTTCAAAGCCTCTTTGTATTGATCCAGTGGAAAGATATGCGTCACGATCTGGTCGATGGGGAGAGGCTTCCGTAGCAGGAGTTCCCTGGTAATCTCGAACGTGTGGAATTCCCTACCGTCCCAGCTCTCCCTGCCGTAGCCCAGAAATCCCCTGATCTCCAGCTCCCTCGCCCAGAGGAAGGTCAGGTCCAGCTTCCGAATCTGAGCGGAACACCCGAGGACCACGATCTTGCCCCTTGGCGTTGCAAACCGGATGGACTGATCCAGGCTCTCCCGGGTTCCGACGCAATCATAGATGAGGGGGAAGCCCCCTCCGGAATAGACCTCTGGCCCTACCATGGGCTGGTACGCCATGGACCCCCTATCCACCAGGGACTGCCTGGCTTCGGGTCCTGGCTTCACCACGTCGCTGGCACCCAGAGCCAGGGCGAGGTCCACCTCTTTCTTCCTCTTCGCCTGAACCAATACCTCCCCGCCGAAACCCAGGGCCCGTAGTGCCCACACTGTGGCCATGGCGATGGGGCCGCTACCGATGACAAAAGCTGGATCCCCCTTCGTGGGAGGGGCATTCAGAACCGCATGTACCCCGATTGAAAAGGGTTCGAGAAGTACGGCGGTTCGGTCATCCATCTCATCCGGCACAGTAAATATCTGACTCTGGTGGGCGATCATCCGCTCGCCCCAGCCTCCGGGGAGATCCTTGTGATACCCGATGGTCATGCCCGGTCCGATGGGAACGTCGCCGACCTCGAGGGGACCTTCCTCCCCGGCTTGTTCGCAGGTTCCGTACATGCCGGCCGAACAGGAAGGGCACTGATAATCCTGATAACCCCTGACCTGGCAGGAGAGCATGGGGTCGACCACGACCCTTTGTCCGACCTCCACGCCGGTGACGGAGGGCCCTACCTCGGTAACCCTGGCCAGGACCTCATGCCCGAGTACGGCCGGAAAGGAGGCGAATGGCTCCATCACCGGGCTGCTCGAAAAGGTGATGTTTCCCAGATCGGATCCGCAGATTCCCGCCAGGAGGACCTCCAGCCCTACCCAGTCCGTGCCAGGAAGGGTGGGTTCGGTCACATCCTGATATCGGACTCCACTCAGGGATCCGTAGGTCACGGAGGGGGTCACGCCGCCCAGGCCTTTGGCCAGGAGGAAACGAGGAACCGAGACATCAAAAGTGACGGCTTTCATCCAGAATGATCACCAGGAAGCAGGGTATAGGCAGTCTTGATGAATGAAATCTAAGATAAGCCTCCAGGCCTCCTCTGAGTAACGGTGGCCTTCATAGCCCGGGGAAAAGTTCTATCCCCCGAAATCCACGCTGAGCCCGACGAGAAAGGACCGGCCTGGCGAGGTGAACCCGAAAATCTCCTGATACTCTTCGTCCAGGAGATTTTCGGCCCGGAGCCTCAGGTCGATCCCAGGCCGCCCCTCCCTCGACTGGAATAGATCCACCTCCAGGCCCAGTCCCAAAAGGGCGTAGGACGAGAGTGCGATGGGAGCCGCCGGCCAGGCCGAAAAATCCCGGTCGTCCCGAGCGCCGGTCCACCGGAGGTCGCCGCTCAACACAGCCCTCGGCAGCTGGTAGAAGGCCGCCAGGGTGCCCATGTGGGTCGGACGACGGATCAACGCCTCACCCTCCACGAACACAGCGCCCTCTCCTTCGTCGACGCCTGAGTCCAGGACCTCCGAGTCCAGATAGGTATAGCCCCCAGACAGAAATAGGTCTCCCAGGGGAGCGGTCAACGACACTTCAAGGCCCTGAGCCCGAGCCTCGGCCACGTTGAAGTAGTTGGGCCCGGCGGGATCCGACGGCTGGTAGGCGTATTGGATGAGATCCAGAATGGACTGGTGGAACCAGGTGAGGGAAGCGGCTACACCCGATTCGCCAAAGGACTGCTCCAAGCCCAGGTCCCAGACCCTACTCTGTTCCGGTTCGAGGCTTGGATTCCCGACGCTGAAGCCGGTGGAGTGGGTTTCGAAGAAGGTGGGCTCTTTGAGGCCGCGGCCCAGCGTTCCTCTGAAACGGGTTCCCAGGGCCGGGAGGGAGTAGGAAAGGCCTGCCTGATAGGTTACGAAGCCTCCGTATTCTTCGTTATCGTCGATACGGACACCGAGGTTTCCGGCCCATCCACCCGCCTCAGAAACCAGGTGGGCGTAGTAGGCGAGATTCAGCCGGCTGAAGGAATCCTCACCCGTGGATGGACCCCACTCACTATAGGAATCCGACCGGGAGTCCTGATTCTCGTCCTCCACTTCCACCCCAGCAGAAAGAACCGAGCCGGACCAGGCGGCCAGATTCATCCTTACGTCCCCCGTAGTGCGGCGAAACGAATCGTCGCTGACGTAGCCGTAGAAGCCCAGGGTGTCCGCCGGCCCATCGGCCCGATCGTCCGACCCTCCATCCCAGCGATTGAGTTTGAAGGTGGCTACGAGCTCCATCCGATCGGTGACGGCACGACCTCCCTCTGCCGAAAGGCTCAGTTCCTCCCCGAACGAGAAGGAGTTTTGGTCCACCACGTTCCCCGACCCGTCAGTAGGGAAGTGGTAGACCCGGTCCCCATACCTTCCGGACAACCTGAGCCTCGTCTTCTCATCAGGGTTGGCCAGGAGTTTACCTGAAAAAACCTTGTTTTCGAATCGGTTGTTGAACTCCAGAATCCCGTCCGTGGTCTCCTGGGCATATGAAAAGGAATACCCCGTTCTATCGGTTCCGCCGTGAAAATCCGCCCCCCAGTTCAGGGTTCCGTAACTACCGCCACTCGTGGACAGGGTGCCCTGCATGGGTCCCCGCCCCCGACGGGTAATGATGTGGATCACACCCGCCATGGCATCCGACCCATACAGGGCCGACGCCGGTCCCCTGACTACCTCGATTCGTTCCACGTCGGAAATGGATAGTCCGGAAAAATCGAAAGCTCCACCCGCCTGATTCATGGTCACTCCATCCACCAGAACCTTCACGTGGTCGCTTTCCGCACCCCTAAAGAAGGTCGATGCAACGCTACCATAGGAGCCGCCCTGAACCACCACCAAACCAGGAACCTCCGATAGGGCCTCCAGGACCCGGGACACACCCCTGAGACGAAGGTCTTCCCCTGTCAGGACCGTGACATGGGATGCAACGGAACCCTCCGCCCGGGGAACCGGAGTCCCCGAAACGATGAACCCCTCGAGCTCGATGGGACGAATCTGGCCGTGGGCCGGACCAGGAAGAAGGAAAACCGGGAGAAGAAGAAGTGCCAGAAGGTGTTTGCCGTTCCCACCCGCGTGGGGACAAAACATAAAAAATGCCCTTTCTCTCCGTCGGGAGAGAAGGGCTATCCGGTGTCGAGTCCGGGATCTGGCCCGTGCCCCCCCGCGGGGACGTCGGTATCAGTGCGGGGTGGGTCAGGTCTCCTGGCTTGAGGCCGCCCGACTCGCCTTCCCGGGGTGTTTCCCCAGTGGCTTAATCGAAAGGGCGTTCCGAAACTTCTCGGGCCTCTCACAGTGGCGGGGCCGCGCCGGTTTCGCACCGGCTTCCGGGATGACCCACCCGCCAAACGAATTGTTCTGACAGTGTCGAGCCTTTTCAGGACCATGTCAACTAATTGCCGAAAAGGGCTCGTCCTTCCGTTAGCGCCCTGTGCAAGAGTCCATCAGGGGCCGGCCGAATATTCATCCGTCGGCCAGCTCTTTTTCCAGGGCAATCCTAGCTTCTCGCCTTTTTCGGCCTTCCTTGAACCGCCGTTTGTCCTCTTCAGTCTCCAGTTCCAGGGGCGGGACCGGCACCGGCCGATGGTTCGCATCAATAGCAACAAAGGTTAGATAACAGGAGTTGGTATGCCGGCTGTTTCGGGTGAAGAGGTTCTCCGCTTCCACCCGGACTCCGATCTCCATTGAGGTCCGGCCCACGAAGTTCACACGAGCCTTACAGGTCACCAGCTCTCCTGTAAAGATGGGCTCTTTAAAATCAACCCGGTCGAAGGAGACGGTGACACAGGGCCTCCCCGAATGCCGCATGGAGGCCACGCCAGCCACCCGATCCACCATGGAGAGGATCACGCCACCAAACACGTGCCCGTGATTGTTCACCTGATGGGGCATCATCAACTCGGAAACGAGAGATTCGGACGCTCTCGGGGTGCGGCCTTCACTGTCCTTGTTCATTCACCTCTCCTCTTCTTGGCCGACACGACCCACTGCAGCATCCTCTCCGGCTTGTCTGAACCCAGGTAGAATTTAGTCCCGTCTTTCAGGTGAAGAAGGAGGGCCCGATTCCCCCGAACGGTCCAGGCCTTCTTCTTCTTCCCCCCGAAACGGATCCCCCATCCACCAAACTCCCCCAGGGGGGAGTAGGTGACAGCCTCTGCGGTTTCGATTGAATCGAGGGAAATCTCCTTTTTGATGACCTCCAGGAAACCCCACCGGATCTCGATGGCCTGTTCGGTAACCCGGCTCCGGAGCTGGCCCATGAAAGCGTAGATCCCCCCGGGGAGTCCCAACCCCAAGAAGGCGCACAACACAGCGACCCAGACCGGCATGGCACCGGGCCCACTCCCGATATTCCCTTTTGCCAGCTCGACCAAAGGAATGGCCACCGCCACCAGCGTAATGCTCACGAGAAGGTGTACCCACCAGGCCCACCCGGTTCGCTCTTCGTAAAGGCCTCTGTTTTCCATCGACCTACCCTCCTTGGCTGGGTTGCCCCTTCTCCCCCCACGGGCCCAAGATACCTACGAACCAACCCCAAAGAGAACTCACGGGAGCGACATGGCAACGGAAAGGCGAACAGGCGGGGGGGCGAAACGAATCGGATTTTGGCTGGGACTCCTGGCTTTCCTGGCCCTGATGATCTTCCCCATCGATCCCGGAAACGCCCCCTCCAGTCGGATGGCCGCCGTGGCCCTTTTGATGGCCATCTGGTGGGTGAGCGACTGTGTTCCGCTCTTCGCCACCGCGTTGCTTCCCCTGGTCCTGTTCCCATTCCTGGGAATTCTCAGCGGACGAGAAACAGCACCCATCTATTTCAACAACGTCATCGTCTTGTTCATCGGTGGGTTCATGATCGCCCTCACGATGGAGAAGTGGAATCTTCATCGACGGATCGCCCTGGGAATCATCCATGCAGTGGGGGGTGGTCCAGCCAGGATGATCCTGGGATTCATGTTGGCCGCGAGCTTCCTCTCCATGTGGATCTCCAACACCGCGACTGCCGTGATGATGGTTCCCATCGGCCTGGCCATGATCCTTCAGGTGGAGGAGGAATTCGGCAAAGATCGCTCCCACACCTTCTCGGTCGGGCTCATGCTGGGCATCGCCTATTCGTGCTCGGTAGGAGGTCTGATGACCTTGGTTGGGACACCTCCCAACCTCTCGTTCGTACGCATTTTCGAAATCCTCTTTCCCGAGGCACCACCTATCGCCTTTGGGCAGTGGATGGTCATGGCGCTCCCGTTGGGCGTGACAATGCTCCTTTGTGCCTGGTTCATGATTACCCGAGTCTTCTACCGTGCGCCTGCGGAGTTGACGATTGACCGTGATGTGGTGGCGTCTGAGAGGGCTGCCTTGGGCCCGGTGAGTTTCGAAGAAAAAGTGGTGATGGGGGTATTCGCATCCACCGCCCTGCTGTGGGTGTTCCGTGTGGATATCCAGCTCGGAATCGCAACCATCCCCGGCTGGTCCCGTCTCCTCCCCTTCCCCGGGATGATCGACGATGGAACCGTAGCTATCACCATGGCTTCACTCCTCTTTTTCATCCCTACACGGGACCGCAGCCGGGGTGATTCGAGAATCATGGGAAGGGATGTGATTCCAAGGCTACCCTGGAATATCGTTCTGCTTTTCGGTGGTGGATTCGCCCTGGCGGCAGGGTTTCAAAGGACTGGGTTGGCTCTACTCGTGGGAGATCAGTTTCAGGCTGTGAGCAACCTGCCCACCTTCGCCCTGATCCTCCTGGTCTGTCTGATGATCACCTTTCTTACGGAACTCACCAGCAATACGGCCACAACGGAGATGATCCTTCCTATTCTGGCAGCCATCGCCGTAGCCACTGAAACCCACCCTCTCATCCTCATGATACCGGCCACCCTATCAGCCTCATGTGCTTTCATGATGCCTGTGGCGACGCCTCCCAATGCCATCGTATTCGGAAGTGGGCGACTGACCGTCGGGGAAATGGCCCGGATCGGCATCGTCTTGAACCTGATCGGGGCCCTTGTTATCGCGGGGATCGTTTATCTGTTGGGATCGGCGGTCTTTCACATCGATCCTTCGGTCCTGCCCGATTGGGCTACAACCCTCGCCTCCGGAACTGGGGGTTAGCCGGACCGGGGGGGTGAGGAGACCCTCTCAGCCCGTAAGGCCCTTCAAGACCTTCCCCAAAACTTCGTGAAGTTCGGGGCTCTCGAGCACGTCCGTGTGTCCCCAATCAGGGATAATCCACGGTTGCACGCCTGCCGCCCCGGCCAGGAGGAAGGCCTGTTCCACGGGAACACTCTGGTCCTTTTCCCCATGCAAAACCATGAAGGGAAGGCGGAGGTTAGAGGCTAGCTTCAGCGGATCCAAGGCATTCCACGGCTCCCCTGCCCTTCGGCGCAGGAAATAGCTGAGCCCTTTGACGATGGCCCGTCCTGGCAAACCCTTTTGGTTGAGCTGATATGCCCAGACCCCCCACAGGTTTGCCGGCGCCCCGATGGAAATGAAACCCCTCAAGAGAGGATCCTTGAGAGCTGCGAGGACCCCGGTGGATCCACCCATGGAGTGTCCGATCAGAACCAGGGCCCGGCCTGGAAAGAGCTCTCGAGAAATCTTCAGGGTGGCGAGAATGTCGTCTCTGAAGTGCCGGGCAGTTACAAAGGGGGCTTTCCCACTCTCACCGTGGTGGCGGACGTCGAAAAGAACCGCCGGGTATCCCATCCCCAGGAGAGGCTCTGCAAGACGGGCCACGGTCCCGTGGTTGGACCCCCAGCCGTGAACAAGGACGAGGACCGGGCCTCCATTGTCTTCCTTCGGCTCTACCACCCACCCCGATAGTTCCTGGTCACCAGAAGGGATGGAGATGGATCGGGACAAAAACGGGAGTTCGTCGGCCCTCCGCCGATTGGGCTTCAGGGGCGGTCGGATCATCTTCACGGCTGCCCGGTCCATGGCCAGAAAGGCCAACCCGGCCACGGCCAGGATCACACCCACCGCCACAAGAACCGATAGAGGGGAGATCACGGAATCGGAGTCTCTGGCAGCTCACCCCTCGGGGCTCCCGTGGCCTCCACGGGTCGCACCACCCGGATTCCATCCTGGCCTTGAATCCGGAGAAGCCTCTCGGCCAAAGGTCGAGCACTGACTTCCACCACTTCTCCAACAAGGGGGGCGTGGAGGAGGTACAGCTCGGACCCCTGCCAGTAAGCGAGTCCGGTGTGGGCCACGTCGAGGCCGTCCACAGTGCTGGTGGCGGCTATGACATCCCCGTTCTGAATCTCTGACGTCCAATCCTGAAGTTTGCCCTCAGGAATTTTGTATCGCACCAGGGAGCTCAGTTCAGACTCAATCTGTTGGATGGCCGCTACGTTGGCCCGGTTCGCCAACTGTCGGTAGGACTCGATATGGGTCGTCATGAAATCGATGGTCGCAAGGTCCTCTTCCCCACCCAGCTCCTGGGTCACCTCCACCACCAACCCCTTGCCTTCGTTATCCCGAATCCAGTCGGAAAAATAGTGGAGTCGACTTGGGTAGCCGTCGACCCGACCCCCCCGATACCTGAGCTCTCTCAGCGTCCTTCTATAGGCCTTTTGATACTGACCTTCGGTTGCCAGGATTTCCGGTCGGTTCGACTTCACGAAGCGGGCAAGGGATACCGCGTTTTCGACCAGCGTGACACAATCGAATTCCTCGAAGTTCACGACTACATCTTCCTCACCCGCCACCTCCAACGTACCGGGTCCGTACGGGTCCCCAACGAACTCCAGGCCGAACCACACGATGGCCTCGCCCAGTGGAAGTGTCTCGATGCCCTCGGCCCAGGCCTTGGAGACCGTGGCCCTGAAAACCTCCCAATCCCTCTCCGTGCCCGCTTGGGAACGGAGGGCCTTGGTGGCCGCCACTACGTCCCCGTCCCAGAGCTCGGGATCCGCCGGGGGCCCCTCAGGGTCCGCCTGGTTTGGAGCAGCATCGCCCCCGGTGCAACCGGCCAAGAGAACCCCGCAAGCCAACAGAACCCTGCAAACAAAGGGAGCCGCCCGGCCGACATAGGAGGGCCTCCTGGAGCTCTTTGTTTTCAACACGAACGCCTCCGATCTGGCCCGACCTTTCGCCGGGACTGGCTTAGTGGAAGGGCTGAATTCTAGCACGCCCTTCGAGGTGGTGGAAGCTCGCCCCCACCCCCAGGGCCAACTCTCTCGCACACCCGGATCCACGGTTGGTAGGCTCCCAGGGCTAACCGTGGAACTTCCCCGGGCCCGCTGGGGTTCCTCTCGTACTTCCCGGGAGGATACCACTCCTTCACGGGAAACCGAACCAAGTTTACAGGAGCGTGGAATGCCTTATTCGGAGCTCATGATAGCCCCAATGCGCGAGGACCTGGTCAGGATCGGGTTCAAAGAGATGCGAACACCGGAGGACGTAGAGGGGCTGTTGGAATCAGAGGGAACCGTCCTGGTTGCGGTCAACTCCGTTTGTGGATGTTCGGCTGGGGGGATGAGACCGGGAATGGCCCTGGCCCTGCAGAACGCAGCGAAACCCGAGATCCTGACTACGGTCTTCGCAGGTCAGGAACTGGAAGCCACGGAAAAGGCCCGGGAGTATTTCGTTGGATATCCGCCCTCTTCCCCCGCTGTCGCACTCCTCAAGGACGGAGGCCTCGTCTACATGATGGAGCGGCACCAGATCGAAGGCCACACACACCAGGAAATCGCGGAGGCCTTGAAGGCCGCCTTCAACGAGCACTGCGCAGGGTAACTTCCCAGGCCGGACTTCCTCAGGGATTGTCGCCGAGGAGTTTGGCGATTTCCGGATCTTCGGCCAGGTCTTCCTCGGTTAGTTCAGGAAAATCGTCGTCCGCGGGCAATGCCGCAGCAGGCCCGGGGGCGGCGGTTACTTCTTTGGGCTTGGACCCCTGGCGGAGCTGCCTCAGGCCATCGAGGCTGAAAACGCCGCCACCTCGGGCCGCCACGTAGAGGAAAAGAAAGGAATAGAAGGCCGGCAACTCCCCGCCGTTCAGGATCGGCCAGAATCCCCCCGGCGCATGGACGGAGAAGTAAGCCCAGGCCATTTCTCCGGAGAGAATGAATGCCACGGGCCGGGAGAACAGACCCAGGACGAGTAGCGTCCCACCGAGCATCTCCAGGGCTCCCGCCAACCCCATCATTCCGAAGAAGTCCCCGACGGGTTCACCTCCGGGAAAACCGAAGAGCTTCTGGGCCCCATGTTGCCAGATCAGGAATCCGGAGACGATTCGAAGGAGATTCAGGGCAACCTGCTCTATCCAGATTGTCTTTTTTCCTTTCACCTCGGTTCCCTCCTCATAGCAATAGAATCCCCTTCCCGAGGACGCTGGCTTTTAACTCTACGGCCCGGCGGGCCATCTGGTTTCCAAGATCCGGGATAAAAAGAGCAGGGCCTCAGGAGCCGTCCTTCAGCCTCTTTCGTTGCTCCTTGTAAGCAATTCGTTGTTCTTTTTTAGCAAACCGACGCCGACGTTTGGCCTCTCTGGGAGTCTCCCCGGGAAGACGGACGCTCACCTCCACACCACCCATGATGCAAAGGCCCTTGATGCGAAGGAAGGGCGTGTCCGGATCCGGACTCATCAACACGTCCTCCCGGTGTTCGAAAGAGCCAAGGATCGCAATCCCATCTGATTCGACGCCCAGCCCCGGCGGGACGATGATCTCCACCCCGCCCATGGCCGTAAAGACGAACACTTCCGTTTCGCCAGGGGGAAGAAGGGCTTCTCTGAAATCCAGGCACACCCCGCCGATAACCGACACGGCATAGTTTTGCCGAGCGGGAATCCAACGCCCCTTCCGCTCCACCCCACCCAGGGCCGCGACCATCATGCCCTTCTCTTTGACCCTCGAAGCCGGCACGGAGGCCTTGGGTCCATCGATAGCCGTAGACGGAGAGGTTACGGTGACATCCCCCTGGCGTGCAGGTAGGTCGCCGGTGGGCATGTCCGCCAGGAGCTTCGCGAGATCGGTGGTGGACTCAGCCTTATGGGCGGCATCCACCCGGCGTTCGAATTCCTCCACCGACAGGGCGTCGTTGGCGAAATGCTCACAAAGGGCATCGATGGTGTTCTGTCTGGTAGGACCCAGCGCACCTCCGCCGGCCTCGGTCATGTCATCCCTCTCTGCGGTACACGATCTCCCCGTCCACCATGGTCAGATCGACCTCAACGGTGGGGATTTCCACGGGATCCATCTCAAAAAGGTCCTGGGACAGTACCACTAAATCGGCGAACTTCCCATACTCAAAACTCCCCACCTTCTCCTCCATGAAGCCGGCTCGGGCACTCCCCAAAGTATAGGCCGTCAAAGCCTGTTCCAGGTTGATCTTCTCCTCCGGTACCCATCCGTCAGGATTCGCACCATCGAAGGTCCGGCGGGTGAGTGCGGCGTACAACCCCTCCCGAACGTCCATGGGGGCCACCGTCCAATCGGAGCCGAAGGCCACATCAGCACCGGCCTCCAGAAGGCTCCGAAAAGCATAGGTGGTTCTAATTCGTTCCGGCCCAATCCGCTTCTCCGCCCAGCGTCCGTCATCGATGGCATGGAACGGTTGCATGGCCGGAACGACCCCCAGCTCGTTGAAACGGGAAAATGCCTCCGGTGAGAGATGTTGAGCATGCTCAATCCGGGAACGTCGATCCCTCTCTCCGTTTTCGGCGTTGATCTCCTCATACACATCCAGGAGCCAGTCGTTGGCCCGATCACCGATTGCGTGAATGATCAGCTGAAAGCCCTCTGCGTCGCCGGCTTTGGCCCACCGCCGGAGTGAGGCCGTATCGGTAGTGAGCAGGCCCGACGTGCCGGGCTCATCGGAATAGGGATCATAGAACCAGGCCGTTGTGGATCCCAACGATCCGTCGACGAACCCTTTCAGGCCACCCCACCACAGGAAATCATCACCCTGTCCGTTCACCGCTACGAAATCCCGAAGCCTTTCCCAGGTGGAGATGGGCACAACCGAATACACCCGCATTTTCAACCGACCATCGGCCCTGGCTCTTCGGAAGGTCTCCAGGTCTGCCCATCCACCCATGTGATGGGTCTGCGTAACTCCCATTGAAAGCGCATGCTGAATGGCGTCGTCCAGGGCTCCGTCCAACTCCTCCTCGGTGTAGGGAGGGATAACCCGGTTGACCAGCGCCATGGCCCCGTCCTTCAGGATACCCGTCGGCTCCCCCGTTTCTTCATCCACCACGATTTCACCCCCCGGCGGAACCGCCGTCGACGCCGTGATTCCGGCTAGTTCCAGGGCCAGGGAATTGGCCAGGGCCATGTGCCCATCCAAACGGGAAATGAGGACAGGATTCGTCAGGGTTCCGGAGTCGATCCAGTCCTTCGTCGGAAGCTCACCACCCCATCTCTCATGATCCCAATCCCCTCCGGTGATCCATTCCCCCGGCTCCAGCCCCCGGGAAAAATCCACCATCCGGGATCCGAATTCCTCCCTGGAGTCCGCGTCTCTAAGGTCTACGCTGGAGAGTTGAAATCCCCCGGGTATGAAGTGGGTATGGCTATCAATAAAGCCGGGCAGAACCATGCGCCCCTTCAAGCGAACTACCTCGGTATCAGGGCCCCTGAAAGCTCTCACCTCTTTGTCCGAGCCCACCATCTGGATAAATCCGGATTTCACGGCCATGGCCTGGGCCATGGGTTCACCCGGAACTCCCGTCCACACGGATCCACCAAGGAACACAACATCGGCCGGGACCTCGGGAGAGGAACAACCAGCCAGACCGACCATTACCACCGCTGAAAAGAGAAGGCTCTTTCGGAACATGAACATACCCACACTCAAGTGAAGGAGGTTTAGGAGAGTGATAGAAGGTAGGTTATCCTCCATCAGTCCTCCGAATCAAGCTGAAAAATAAGGGAGACTTCCAGGAATGCGTACCGCCATGCTCGCCCTGTTTCTCTTTGCGCCCCTTGCCTTGGGCTGCGCATCGACCGGCGGGGCCCCCCAGAAAGCCACCGGATCCAACCGAAACCTGATCAACCGGGAGCAGTTGGACGCCATGCCTTCGATTACCGCCCGGGATGCCGTGGAGCGGCTCCACCGGGATTGGCTTAGGGGGCGCGGTGGCTCCGTCCAGACCACTTCGGGACGAGTTTATCCAGTGGTATTTGTGGATGGCCGACGCTTTGGGGAACTCCCCGTCCTACGCCAGTTCGGAGTAGAGGAAATCGAAGAGATCCGGTTCTTAAGTGCGTCCGACGCCACGACCCGTTTTGGAACTGGCTACCCAGGGGGCATCATCAACCTCATCCTGAGACGCCTAGAGAACTAGCCGTCCTCTCCAAAGAAACTCTCCGCAAAACGGTAGAGAACGCGGGTGCCGATCTCCAGCTCTTCCACGGGCACCCACTCCACCGCCGCGTGAGCCTGAGCGATGGAACCAGGCCCAAAACAGACGGCCGGAATACCCGCCTCGTTCAGAAAAGCGGTTTCTACCCAGGCCGTCATTCCTTCCATAACCGGGCGGACCCCTTCGGCCTCCAGGGAAGCCGAAAGCAGCCGGACCAGGGGTGAATCTCCTGTGACTTCTGTCCCTGGGCGGAAGAGCCCCGGTTTGAGAGTCCCCCGAATCTCAGGGTTCTCGTTGCTGAGGGACTCCAAAACCTCCTGGAACTCCTGGAGGACGGCCCCGGGCTCCTCCCCCGGAAGCGTCCGGCGCTCCAGGACCACCTTGCAGTCCTGGGGATAGACAGACGGGGCCGTGCCTCCCTCGATGGTTCCCGCGTGAAAGGAGGGAAAACCCAGGAGCGGATGCTCGGGACCCTGGCCTAGACGGGCCTCCAACTCCTTCAGGGCCGCCAGGTAGCAGCCGGCATGAACAATGGCATCCACACCTTCATCCGGCCGGGACCCGTGAGCAGCACATCCTTCGAACTCCGCATCGATCCAGAGAAAGCCCTTATGTGCCGGCATGATGCCGAGGCTGGTAGGTTCGCACACCACAGCAGCGTCTCCGACCAGCCCGGACTCCATCAGTTCCTGCATCCCCACGCTGGCATGTTCCTCGTCGGCTGAAAGGGCGATGATCAGGGCTCCATCGGATTCAGGGCCGGCGAACTCGCCCTTGTCCGCTGCCTGTGCGGCCGTGGCGAGGATGATGGCCAGGCCGCCTTTCATGTCACACGCCCCTCGGCCCCAGACCATCCCCTCCCTGACCTCGCCTCCGAAAGGATCCGAGGACATCCCTTCCACACCCACCGTATCAAGGTGTCCGCTCAGAATGAGTCGTTTTCCCACCTGGCCACGCCCCAGTTGGGCCAGAACGTTCCATCGGCCCGGAGAGGGCTCGGACAGTTGGACCTCGTAGCCCCAACCCTCCAGCCAGCGGGCACACTGGCGGGCGAGGGCCTCCTCCCCAGCCCCTCCCGGCTCCAACTCCGGGTTCACGGATGGGATGGCCACCATTGCCTGGCAAAGAGCGACAGGATCACCCGTCCCCGCCAAGGAAAGGACCTTTTCGCTGGGGGTGTTCAATCGATCATCTCCTGGGCTATCGGAAATCCTGCTGCCTATCGTCGGGAATCTGACACGACGGGGGATTTCACCATCAGTTTACTGATAAACATGGGGTGGCCGGAGTCTCCCCAGACTCGGGAAAAAGCAACCAGATCAAGGTCCTCCGGAAATTCGTTAAACACCTTAACCATAGGCACGGTTTATGCACTATAAATGCCGTGCAAGTCAAGACGAACCCTGAACGCAGGAGACACCATTCGCACTTTCCTCGTGAGCCTGTTGGGAGCCGCCACTCTGACGGCCGGAGTTCTTCTAGTCCGGCACCATCAGACGAAGGCTGAAGTAGAGGCAAGGAAGCAGGTTCCGGCCGGTGAGTCGACCGCTCGGACCGTATCCATCGATGAGCTTCGGGAGCTCGGCCTCTAGCCCACCCCGGTCAAGTCAGACTCCGCCCCGCCCGGCTCTTCTCGATCCGGGGCCGTAGAGGTGTGATCGTGCAGGATCCTCCACTCCCCGTCCACCTTTCCAAGGACCAGGGAGAAAAACCCCATTGCCTTCATCACATCGCTATCTTCTGGCTGGTAAAGGATATACCGCCCCAGAGCCAGAGCGTGATCTTCGCCCAGAGGGCTGATTTCCAATTCCTCGAACCGCAGGGAATCCCTGGGTGATTCGGGAGCCCAGTACGAACTCAGATATCGGGTCCGGAGATCTTCCCACCCTCGGGTAACTCCGTCGGCCCCGGAAAAAGTCAGGTCTTCGGAAGCCCAGTAGTCGTCCAGGTACCCATCCAACTCCCCGGCATTCCAGGCAGAGGTGGATGCGTGAAGCATCGCAGCAATCTCCTCCGAAGGGTCACTGGTAGACCCAGCCCGCCCGTTCTTTTCCTCGGGAGGGGGGCGTCGAAAGTCACAGCCAGGAAGGAGGGCGATGGAAAGGAAAAGGGGGAAAAAGAACCTACGGAGGCCGGCAAAACCTTCCGACCCCCGTAGGTTAAACAAAGACCCGAGTAGGCCCCTCATTCAAAATACGTGACGTTCTTCTCGATAAAGCTCGTCCATTCCGGCGGCACGTCAGTGTCGGGGAAGATCGCCTGCACGGGGCACTCAGGCTCGCAGGCCCCGCAGTCGATACACTCCTCGGGATGGATGTAGAACTGGTCCTCCCCTTCATAAATGCAGTCCACCGGGCAGACCTCGACGCAGGCAGCGTCCTTCGTCCCTATGCACGGTTCCGCAATGATGTACGTCATTCCGCCTCCCTGGGGTCATGCCTCCGGTGCGACGATGCCCGGGGCCAATGCTGCCAGATTACAACAACAGATACGTTCGTCAACCCCTCATTTCTCATCTTTCACCCACGGGAGGTCGTTAACCCCCTGACGATGGTTCTCCAAACGTGCCATGGTGAAGAGGAGATCAGACAGGCGGTTGAGGTACTTCAAAACCACGGGGTGGGATTCTTCGGTCGAGTTCAGAGCAACCACGGCCCGCTCTGCTCGCCGGCAGACGGTCCGGGCGAAGTGAAGAGAGGTGGCCCCTTTCGAGCCCCCAGGGAGAATGAAAGTCCTGAGTTCCGGGACCTCGGCCGAAGCGTCGTCGATCCAGTCCTCCATCTCCTGGATTCTCTCCTCGGGGAGGGGAGGAACCTCAGGCCGGGCCGTTCCATCTTCAGACCCCGGCGTGGCCAGAGAGGCGCCGAGACTGAAAAGGTCATTCTGGATTCCGGCTAAGGACCCACGGATGCTCTCATCGACCACGGCCTCGACGGTCAAACCCAGAACCGAATTCAGCTCGTCCACCGATCCATAGGCCTCAACCCGCCGGTGGGCCTTGGAGACTCTTTCCCCCCCAAAAAGCCCAGTTTCTCCTTCATCCCCTGTTCGGGTGTAGATCTTCATTGCCTGCTCCGTGTTCCGCCTCAGCGAAGGCGGGTCAGTCGGCGGATCGCCTGAGCCTTTTCGAGGAGCGATGTGGCCTGCCCCTCCTCATCCTGCCCGGTATCCAGGGCCGTGATGAGTTCTCTCACATCCAGGACCACCTCCAGGTAGAGTTGGTCGCGCTGGAATTCGAAATCCAGCTGCGCCATTGCCTCTTCCTCACTTTTCCCCTCGGCCCGGCGAAAGGACTCTCGATAGAGATCGTTCAGATTATCCAGGATTTTTTGTCGGTCCCTCATAAAACCACCCCTCCGGTGTCTTCCCGATCAGCCTTCAGCCCTTTTGCCCCGGGACCATCCAGGAAAAATCCCCGGACAAGATTCTGTAGTTCGTCCAAGTGCCCTTCGAGAAGGTGCCCGGCCCCGGCCACCGACTTAACGGTAACATGGCTACCCAACACTCCCAGTGCCTCTTCCACCTCGGGGGAGGTACCGTATTCGTCATGCTCACCCTGGACAACAAGAACCGGTTTGTCCGTTTCTCTCAGGTACTGGTAATCGTACACATGGATGGGTGTTCCAACCGCCACCAGGGCAACAACCCGGGGATCGTCCACTCCGACCTTCAAGCTGACCATGGAGCCGAAGGATACCCCTCCAAGAACCACTGGCCGCCCCGGCAGACCAAGCTCCAGCCAATCCAGAGCAGCCCGGACATCCTCCTCTTCCCCGATTCCGTCATCGAAACTTCCGGTACTGCAGCCCACGCCACGGAAGTTGAAACGGAGCGTTCTGAGGCCCACGTCGTTCATTGCCCGGGTCGCTCGGTAAACGGCCTTGGTGTGCATGGTCCCGCCGTGAACCGGATGGGGGTGGCAAAAAACCGCTCCGCCCACGGGCTCGCCTTCCGGATTTCGAAGGGCCATTTCCAGGTGTCCATGGGACACGGGGATCTTCACGTACCTCTCTCCGGTAAAAGGGGGAAACCCGGCGGCGGGCGGAAGCGGATCTTCCTCGCGCCGTCTGTTGGGCATGGCTATGTTGTTCTAGCCCCCAGCACGGGTCAAGAGACCAGGTTACAGGAGAATTCTCATGTCCACCGGACGCCCGGAGCAAGACGCCCTTTACGAGGAGGCCAACCACCTCTACTGGGAGTCGGATCAAAGCGTAAACCAGATCGGGGAGATCCTGGATCTTTCCAAGGGTGTTCTATACGGACTCATTGCCGCCCTGCCTGCCAATCTTCCTTGCCCAGGTTGTGGGGAGGAAATGGCCTTCCCAAATCGAACGGCAAGGGAAAAAGGATTTCTGGCCTGCTCCTCCTGCGGCATGGAGGAGGAGGAAACGGCCGTCCGATCCTACTGGGAGGAAGAGGGAGAGCCCCTGGGCACAACTACCGGCGGAGAAGACCGGGCCCTTTCCGAAAGAGCTGGAGATGCCGTCCAGGGTGCCGTTCAGAAGGGCCGGGACACCATATCCGGCCTTAGCCCCCGAGGGCGTATTGTCGCTGGAACCGCTCTTCTCGGGATAGCCGCAGGCCTCGCCCTGGGCACATACTTCCGAAGGCGGTGAGGCGAAGGCGCTTCATCGTTGTCGATTTCTTTCTTCTGATCTGATCCATGGACCGGCGTTTAGACCCTCGTTCGATCGTCACCCCGTATGCTTTTGCGGTGCATCCGGATCTTCTGGGCATGCCCCTGGCCACCCCTTGGCAGAGGTTCGGGGCAATTATTCTGGACCTCATCGTCATCGGGTTCATTTCCCAGATCGGCGTCGCCCCCCTGGCTATCGCCTCCACACTGCTCCTCTTCTGGCTGGCCACCCGAAAACCCGGGCGTGATGCTTTCGGAACCATCTTCCGGATTGCCGTGGGCTGCCTCGGGCTTCTGGTCCTGACGGGCACCATTCTGGTCGTGATTTGGATTAAGTACGGTGACGACATCCAGGCGGCCCTCGATCAGGCTGATTCGGGTATCCAGATCACGGGAACGGGCGCCCTATCCCGGGACTCCTTGGACCAGGAGGAAGATGGAAACCCCGGGTTCCTGGATCTGGCCCTGGGCGCAACGAGAGTGTTCGAGCTCCAACAAGCTGAAACCAGGGAAGAAGCTCAGGCCTTGATGAATGAGTTCGTCGAGGGCGCCTACGCCGGGGGACTGCCCCGGAACCAGATCAGAGAGCTTGCCTCCGGCGTGATCCCCGAAGACGCCGACTGGGCCCCGAATGCCGAAGCGATGCTCGATCTGGCCATGGCGAACCTGGGAGGTCTGACCGGGAGCCCCCAGGAGGGGGCCGGGCTGGAGGCCGGGTCGGATTCGACGTCCGTGCAGGAGGAGACCGCCCTGAGTGCAGTGGCCGTGGACAGCATCGCCCAGCTGACTCGAACGATCCAAATGGCCCAGGAGGACCAAGCCGACCTGGAAAGGGAAGTGTCGAGAGCCGAGGCGGCTTTGACGGCCGAAGAGAATGAAGGGCTCTTGGCCTGGTTGTGGGGTCTTGTGGACGATCTGGGCATTGGTTTTGGTTGGGCCGCAATCTATCTGACCGTCACCCACGCGTGGTGGAGAGGCCTTAGCATCGGAAAGAAGATCTTCCGCATTCGGGTGGTGATGATTGACAAACGGCCCTTGAATTGGTGGCTTTCTTTTGAACGGGCCGGTGGGTACGCCGCAGGATTCGCCACTGGGCTCCTCGGCTTTGCGCAGATTTTCTGGGACCCCAACCGGCAGGCCATTCACGACAAAGTCTCCGAGACCATCGTCATTCAGGATGGTCAGCAACCGGTCCCCGGACCCTGGATCGAAGAAGGGAAGTCCCAATGGACCAGTGGCCCTCACGGGGAACAAAGCACCCCCGGGGCAGATTGATGTTTGGGGGTCGACAACGAAGCTTTGGGAACAATGAGGATGTGCTTTTGACCATCATGAATTTTTTTCGTGTCGGCGGGACTACCTTGGGCCTCGGTGTCCTTCTTGCCACTTCCGTGGCTTGTGCCGGGGAGGGTGAGGCTGTGGAAGCTCAGGTTTCCGGGTCCGACTCCGTTCTCGGAGCCATTCTCGAATCCGCCGCTCAAAACCAGGGCACTCCGAAACCCACCAGCCCACGGATTTCCCCCGACCAGCGAGAACAACAGCCCCTCCAGGTCGCGGATATGGGGTACGATTTTGGGTCCAGCGACGCTCCGGTGAAGGTCATGGAAATCAGCGACTTCGGCTGCGGATACTGCCGGCGCTTCCACGAGGAGACCTTCCCTACCCTTCTCGACATCTATGTGGAGGCCGGGTTGGTGGAGTGGAAGTTCATCCCCTTCGTCCTGGGCATGTTCCCCAACGGCCTCCAGGCCGCTACGGCCAGTGAGTGCGCAGGGGAACAGGACATGTTCTACCGAATGCAGAACCGCCTCTTCGCCGAACAGAGCGGATGGCGGAACAGTGAAGAGCCATACGCGTTCTTCTCCCGACTGGCGGAAGAAGAGGGATTGGATGAGCCCCGGTTCTCGAACTGCCTCGAGGGTGGCTGGAGGGACAACCATGTCCGGGCGAATATCCGCCTAGGCCAACAGGCCGGCGTAAGGGGGACACCCCTGTTCCTCGTTGATGGGCGGCCCATTCCCGGAGCCCTTCCCCTCTCCGATTTCCGGACTGTCCTGGACGGGGCCCTTCTCCAGCGGGGAATCACACCACCACCGCGGTGAAGACTTCCCTCCTCCTCCCCCTACTGTTAGCCGGGTCCTGCGGTTGGAATGCCGCAGGGATTACCGGGTGCCGCCCCGTCGGTCAAACCCGAGGCCTTCCCGACATTCTCCGGGAAACCTCTGGGGTTGCCTTCAGCAGATCTCAGCCCGAGATCCTCTTCAGCCACAACGACGGCGGGCATGAGGCCACCATCTATGTCCTCGATCTAGCCGGTTCCCTGAAGGGGGAGATCCCTCTTCCCGGAATCAAAAACCGAGATTGGGAAGACATCGCCACCGGAGAATGTCCCTCCGGGAACTGCATCTACATTGCCGACGTCGGAGACAATCAGGAGATCCGGGACGAAGTCCATCTCTACCGGATCCAGGACCCGGGGATCTATGACGGCTCCCCTCAACAACCCGACGTGTTCCCCATGACCTTGCCCGACGGGCCTCGGGATATGGAAGCCCTTTTTGTGCTTCCCGGGGAGGAGGTCTTCTTTGTGAGCAAAGGCCGGGGCAACGGCGTGACACTCTACCGATACCCCCCTCCCCT
>RCNC010000596.1_pt1 | contig 23291 bp, 18 predicted proteins | sample 2041301 | NCBI WGS metagenome assembly RCNC01 (sample SAMN09708231, study PRJNA481090) | Marine sediment metagenome, whole genome shotgun sequencing project. | biome: marine sediment; feature: ocean; material: sediment; isolation source: Sewage treatment plant 13A marine sediment (STP13A) ...
GCTAACAGCAGACAACCGTCAGGTTGTCCAATGACGCGCGAGGCGCTAATGTCGTCCGATAGGACAAATGACTATAAATGACCGTCGAAGGCTAAATATCGGCCGCAGGGCAAAAGACACTTAACAGCCTACAGCCTAAACTGCTAAAAAGCTAATAAGGGTCTGAAAGGGGAACAAATTGGCACTCATTGAAAATTCTGTGCAGACACGTCACTTTTTAAAAAGCTTAGGGTTTCCTGATCTCCAGATTCACCATGCCATCAATCACTTCGACTTTACCAAATCCGACCGCCGCACATTGATCATCGGTCCCATGGGCTCCGGCAAGACCGAGTACTCTGCCCGGATATACCGCGACTCTCAAGTCGCAATGCAGAAATCCGAAAAAGTGAGAAGTCTCACCACCAGCGGTCAGGTTGATCTGCGCAATGTCTTTTATGTGCGTTCAAAAATCGATGACAAACGCTTTGAGGATTGTCCCACCAAAGCCATTGCGTACAGGGGGGGATATGTAGAACTGGGAAACAATATTGCCAGCATCTCGGATTCCTTTGGGCTCGAAAATGTATTTACAAACAATCCGACCGTGGGCACATGGATCGTAGACGAGGTGGAGTTCTTTGACGAACGTATCGCCTATGTTATCGCCCGTCGTGCCAAGCAGGATAAACTCAACTTCATATTCCCCATGCTCATTCTCAACTTCCGCAAAGACATCTTCAACAGAACGGCAAGACTTGTCATGGAAGAATCCACAGATGTTATCCCGCTCACCGCGTACTGCGAGCACCCCGACTGTATCGCCGATTCCTATTACACCTATCGCTACTATTCGGTGGATGGCATTGAGTGCCCTGCCCTCTATTTTGATCCCCTCATCATCGTGGGAGGAGATAAACACAGTGAAGATCCCAAAACACCGAACTATTCCACCCGTTGCGACCACCACCATTATCTTCCTGGAAAAGAGTACGCCTTTATGGTGTTAAAGCCCCTCGGAGAAAAGGCCTATAGCGGAGATCTGACCCCATTGAAAAAAGAGCTCGATCTGTTAAAAAACCATATCGAACAATCGGTGCTTTACAACCATTTCAACCAGAAATATATCGATTCTAAAACCCCGGAACCGATTATGATAAATGCCTTGAAAGTGAGTTGTATTGCAGAAAAGGCGCTCATCTACCTCTTTTCGGAAGAGAACATCATCAGTGTCGATCAGATGAAGCACCTGGCACGAGAAATCGGTGGCGATATGGCATATATGAATGAACGTCTTGTGGAAAACCGTATGATGCAGATGGGTGATATCGGATAGCCAGAAGGACCAGGCATCCCATTCTGAAATACTTTCTAATCTGCTCGCTGCCGTAAAACAGCATGCAGGGTAACCGACGAGAGGACAACCATCCCCCCCAGCAGTGCCCAGGGTCCCGGGGTTTCACCCACTGCCAAAAATACCCAGATCGGATTAAAAACGGGTTCGATGGTCTGGGTGATGATAGCCTCGATCGCTTTCAGGCGCTTTATGACAACCGTGTAGAGAACAAATGACAGGCCTGCCCCGATAGCCCCCATAGGTATGATCCAGAACCATCCCGATTCAGGCATTCCGGAATTGATGATAAAGGGTATGCCCAATAGTGTGCAAATGATATGCCCCAGAATGGGAATCTTGAGCGGTGAGTCATCTTTCTGCCTGCGTGAAAAAAGAACAAAAATAGCCCAGCAAATCGCGCTGATAATGGCGCAGATATTTCCCCAGAAACCGTCAACGGTGAGATTATCGCCAAAAAAGAGCAGCATGCCCGAAATAATGATGCCGGTGATAACCCAGTCCAGGGTTCTGACGCGTTCCCCGAGAATCCATCCGGACAGCAGGGCCACATATATGGGTGCTGTCAGTTGCAGAAAAATGGCATTGGCAGCTGTTGTCAGCTTGGTGGCGATGACAAATGTAATCAGTGCCCCTGCAAACCCTAAACCGCCTGCCAGCGTGTCGAATGATACCAAATGACGTGGCCTTCCCAGGAAAGGCAGCAATACTGCTACAGCAAACAGGCTGCGCAGCCCGGATATTGACATGGGCGACCATGAAACAAGTTTGATCAACAGTCCATTGGCACTCCAGATCAACGTAACCAGAACCATGAGAAGAAGAGCATTTCGTTTTGAAATCAATTTGTTTCCGGCCATCGGCTCAATCATATTCGATGTCGAACGTGTAGCGGGGATCCTGGTGCACCATCCAATACCCTTCCTGCAATTTCTGTGTAACCGGGCCGGGCATACCGGAACCGATTTTGCCTCCATCGATTTTTGTAATCGGTATAACACCCCCAGCGGTACTGGTGACAAACATTTCGTCGGCAGTACGAGCTTTGTCAGCGGAGAGATTGTGCTGTATGGCTTCGTAACCATACTCGGTTGATAGCTCGATTACTGTTCTGCGCGTGATACCTTCAAGCACGCCATGCGCCGGTGTCGTGATTTTGTTGCCGTTTACCACAAAAATATTGAAGCCGGGACCCTCGACAAGATTTCCTTGCACATCAACGACGGCAGCCGTTTCACCCCCGCGATCATAGGCTTCGAACAGACCCATGACCATGTCGAGCCAGTGATAGTTCTTCACGGTAGGATCAACCGATTCAGGAGGTATTCTCTGTATGTGGCTAATGATCAGGTGTAATCCCTTTTTCTGCTTTTCAGGATTCGCGATCCACACGAATGGAACGGCGAAGACGAATAAGCGATTTGTACACTCCCGCGGGTCGCGTGACCCCGGCTTTGGTCTCCCTCGTGTACAGATCATTTCGACATAGGCTTCACGTAACCCACTTGCTTTCACGCAATCAACCAGGATGGAGCGCAAATCACCTCGGTTGTAAGGAATAGACATACGCAGTCTGTCTATTCCTGATAAGAAGCGCTCGATGTGATCATCGAGTCGGAAAAACTTTCCCTGCCATACATGTGCGACATCATAGGTTGCATCCGAATGGAGGAAGCCCCAGTCAAGGATCGATATTTTTGCTTCAGTAATGGGCACAAATTTTTCATCGACATAGGCAGCACCGTTTGAAAAGTCAGACATATCGGTTCCTCCGCATAATTAATAGATCGGCGATTTCTTTAGAATCATGGGTGATTAGAGGACCTTATATCGGTATTTCCAAACAATTACAAGCCGTTTTGCACGTAGTGGTCATGTCGTTTTTTTGGACAACTATATCTTCAAAGATACCTATAGAATACCGTACATCTTTTGTTCAAAGAAAATATTGGTACTTATACACCCCTCTTGTATCCATTCACCAAGATCTCTTTATATTTAAGGTTGTAATTTTTATACCATCATATATTTTGGGATCAGGCACTTTCAGTCGTTTGGTTTGAACGGTACACCCATAGCACGAAGGAGATATTTAATGGCTGAACGCATGAATCATGCGGATAATTTCTGGTACTGCATGGACGAACCCACCAACTTGATGATAATCACCGCATTTATGGAGTTTAATGAACCCCTTGATTTCAACCGGCTCTTTGCCACCATTGAGAGTCGCTTGGCATCTTTCCCCCGGTTTCAAAAAAAGGTCGTGCGCCCCAGGTCAGGCGTCGGTTTGCCCACCTGGAAGACAGATCCAAACTATGACCTGCGGTCTCACCTCCAACGCGTGGCGCTGCCCGATCCGGGCGATAAGGTGGAGCTCCAGAAAATGATTGCCAACCTGATGGTCTCCCCGCTGGCTCCGAACCGGCCACTGTGGCAGGTGCACCTCATCGAAAATTACGGAAAAGGGTGTGTTCTTTTTTTCAAGATTCACCATTGCATCGCTGATGGCATTGCACTGACCCATGTCCTGCTGTCCACGGCCGATACGGACCCCGATGCGCCATGGCCCAAAAGCCGCGAGAAAAAGGATACCAGGACCCGGTCGTTTGATTCACCGCTCCCGATACATTCAACCATCCGCGGTATTAAGGAAACGATCAGTTTTACCCAGAAACTGGGCAAGAAATTGACAAAGGAAATAGGGAAGGCTATTTCAGATCCCGCACACCTGAAACAGCTGGCCAAAACCTCCAGCCGCCTGCCGACGGATTTCGTTTCGGTGCTTTCCAAACACACCATCATGAATTCTGATCCGAATACCGCTTTCAAAGGTAAGCTGGGTGTCCGTAAGAAAGTTGCCTGGACGGAACCCATGGCCCTGGATCGAATCAAAAAGGTCGGTAAGGCCATCAATACCGCGACGCTCAACGATGTGCTCATCGCAACGGTTACCGGCGCCATGCGTCGGTATCTGAAAACCAGAAAGACACCGGTCAACGAACTCGATCTACGGGTGACCGTTCCGGTGAATATTCGCAAACCCGGCACAGAGTTTGAGTTGGGAAATAAATTCAGCTTGGTCTTTTTGCCCCTGCCGGTACATCTCGAGGATCCGATCCTGCGGTTAAAAGAGGTAAAGCGGCGTATGGACCGGCTTAAAAAATCACCGGACCCCTATATTAACTTCGGACTGCTCAGCTCCATCGGTTATCTGCCGCCCGGTATCGCAAAAAAAGCGTCCGCCTTGTTTGGTAACAAGGCTTCCGGTGTTTTGACCAATGTGCCGGGCCCGCGGCAACCGCTCTATTTTGCAGGAAAAAAAATCGACAAATTCATGTTCTGGGTCCCACGCTCCGGCCGTATCGGTCTGGGGATCAGCATTCTCAGTTACAATAATAATGTTATCGTCGGCATCGCGTCCGATGAGGGATTGATGCCGGACCCGGAGGTGCTGCTGGAAGGATTCGAAGATGAATTCAACAACCTCCTTGATTTGGTCCAATCCGGAAAAATTGATGACGAACCGCTCGTCCTGCATGACCGCTACGAGGAGGCCCAGGCAGCAGCCGAAGGTGAAGAATCGAAACAAGGCCAGGAGGGGGCTCATACCGATAGGTGCACGGCCATAACCAAAAGCGGCAAACGCTGCAAAAACCGGGCAAGGGCCGGAACCGAATTTTGCAGAGTGCACCGGCATCAGGCAAAAACGGACAATCGGCTGAAGGATGTGGCTCAGATCGTCAAAGAATTATCTAATTAAAACCAAAGGAAGGAGCTGTCATGCTGCCTGAATATTTCGAGTTTTCACTCCCGACCAAACTGATTTACGGTATTGGTATTATAGAAAATATCGGTGATGCGGTGAAGCCTTTCGGCAAACGCAGGGCCATTCTGGTCACGGACGAGGTACTGACCAAAGCCGGTCCGGTCGAAACCGTGAAAACCGGATTTAAAAAGACCTCTGTCAAGATATGCTGCACATTTAACAAGGTGCCCCCGAACTCTACCATAAAGACCGTTGAACAATGTGCCGCTCTTGCAAAAAAACATGATTGCGACATGGTCGTCGCGGTCGGTGGTGGCAGCGTCCTCGACACCGCAAAGGTTGCCAATCTCCTGGTGGTAAAGGGCGGAAAACTTGAAGATCACATGGGTGCCTATCTTCTAGACGATAGCGAGAAACTGCTGCCGTCCATCTTTGTTCCCACCACGGCCGGTACGGGCTCGGAAGTCACCAAAGTGGCGGTGATCGCCGATCCGGACAATGATGTCAAGCTGCCATTTGCCGAAGAGCAGTTTTTGCCGCAGATGGCCATACTCGATCCTGAAATGACGGTTTCCCTACCGGGCAAGCTGACCGCCACTACGGGCATGGACGCGTTGACACACGCCATTGAGGCTTACGTCGACAAAGAATGGTCGCCGGCGGCCGATGCGCTGGCCCTGCACGCCATTAAGCTGATCACCGGCAATATCCTCCAAGCCTGCGCCAAACCGGAAGATTTACAGGCACGCGGCTGCATGCAGGTGGGCAGCTTTTTGGCAGGTGTGGCATTTTCCCATTCGATGGTAGGAATGGTCCATGGGATATCCCATGCCTTGGGCGGCGTTTACCATATTCCGCACGGCTTGGCCAACGCGCTGATTCTGCCGGAGGTGATGGCCTATAATCTCGATGCCAGGATCGACCGGTATGCAGATATCGCAGTTGCCCTCGGCATTTCATTCCCGTTTCTTATCAATCAAAGCCGGAGCCTGCTGAAATCGAATCGTCTCGACCTGCCGACAAAACTGGCCAATCTATCTGATGTCGAGTCGTTGAAGGAGCTAGTCGGCACGGGGTCCTACCGCGCGCGCGGGATGTTTTCAAAGATGATCGGCAATTTTGAATTCGTTGACCAATGGGTGCGAAAACAGGCCGCCCTGGCCGCTGTTGAAAAAATACGTACGCTGAACCGTCAACTGGCACAACTGACCGGTATACCGCTCAATCTGAAGGATGCCGGTATTAGCGACAAGCTGGCAAAGCTCGAGCAGGTTGCCACAACGGCCATGGAAGACGGAGCCATGCTGTACAACCCGATCGAACCGGATCGCGACGCGGTCATCGACATCGTCAAGAAGGTTTATCATGCCAAGACAAAACCCCTGCCGGTGTCGGACGATGACCTGCGGCCTCTGGCTGCGGGGCACCGGAGTAAGGAACTCGTCAATGTGTTTAAGAATGCCGAAATGCTCTATGACATCCTGATTGAATTTTACGAGCAGCTGAAAAACGATCCCGATATCGGCCCGGCTCTGGCGAAAACCGACCTGTGCATCCAATTCAGATATAAAAACCCATCGGCTGTCATCACCATCAATGCCGCGGGTGAGGATATCAAAATCCTGAAAGGCGAATATAAAGGTAGGCCTGATGTCACCATGACCATGGACGCTGATTTTGCCCATAAATTTTGGCACGGTAAGGCAAATCTGGTTTCCGCGCTGACCCGCCGACAGGTGGTTGCCAAAGGCAATGTCCCCAAAACCATCAAACTATTGCCGATCCTCAAGCCCGCCTATGATCTCTATCCTAAATATCTGCGGAAAAAGGGGCTTGGGGATTTGATCGTGTCGTAACGAGTGTCCATTAGCGGCAGCCTCAAAGACACTGGATAAGTTTCCAATGCAGAAATGTGGATTTTTTCCCAAGGTCAAGGAAATAAAGCGCTTGCGCGGAGACGTGGCCTGCCACGTCGCACAAGCAAGCGCGCCGATTGACACGGAGATTGGAAAAAAAGACCATTTATGAATAGAAATTAGAGAATGTCTCCCAGCTGACTACGGGCGTTGCGGTACCCTTCGTCGATCAGCCAGCGGGCCTGGCGGACGGAAAAGTTGAGCAACGATCGAAACCCGAGCATCCGAGACGGGGAAACTGTTTTGATGGTCGGGCTATATATGTCCCTCCCCTCCATTTCCACGCCGTGCGCCAAAGGCGGGTACTCTCCGGAGTTCAGCGCTGCCGGCCACCCCCTGCTTGCCAGGGCGGTCTGGCAAGAACCGATCAGAAAGTGCTCGAAGACAAGCTCCATGGCATTCGTCAGCGATCCCGGAATCGCCGTAGGAACATTCCCCACTGGCGACAGCAGCACGACGATAATCTCGTCCACACCACTCTCCAGGGCGGGTAACAAGGGAGAATTGGCCATGACACCCCCATCCCAGTATGGTTCCCCATCAATTTGCTGCCAGGGGAAAAGGATGGGCATCGCACTGGAGGCCATCACATGATCGATATCGATCACGTGCTGATTGAAAAGATGCAGGCGTGCAGTCAGCACGTTTACGGCTGTGATGATCACATCGATCCGGCTTTTTCTCAATGCATCGATATCAAGATGCCGGGCAACCATTTTCCTCAAAGGGCCTGTGTCCATGACCGGCTTCAGTGGCCGACCGAAAAGAAGATTTACCAGAAACCTCAGCATCCTGACTCGATATATCATGGGACGGTGATAGGTCGTCCAGATCTCGAAAAGCCGGTCAAGGGGCATACCGGCGCCGATGGCCACGGCATTGATGGCTCCGACGGATGTACCGCAGACCAGGTCGGGCGTCCAGTTTCGTTCTTTAAGATATTTCCAGACCCCGATTTGAAATGCCCCCCGGGCACCTCCTCCAGATAGAATCAACGCTCTTTTCATGCGTACACCTATGCCTTGCCGTACCAGATTTCATCATGCCAGGCCGTCTCGCGCTGCTCGACCGTCTCCACAAAAAAATCGATTTTTTTGATGGTCCGGAATCCGTCGTAGCCCTCATATACAAAGTCGATAATTTTCCCCATGCCGATAAAGTGTGCCGCGGAACGAACGGTTTTTAAAGAAAGGGCCACCACCCATTTCTTGCTCAACTTATGAAATGCTCGCGTCACTTCCGTACTGAGTTTAATCTGGTATATCCGCTGATCATAGTTGTCGAGGCTTCGGTAGATCTCCTGGTAATGATCCATTTCCATGTTTTCGCCAACACCGGTTTTAATCATTCGCTCAACCATACGATCGTCGAGCATGTCAGACAGTTCGTGCAATTCGATTACCTGGGTGATGGCCGTGACCATGCCTTTATAAACTTTCCCCTTGAGGAGCCTGTGAAGGTTTTTAATGCTGGTGTCTCGGAAGGAAAAATCCTCGGGTGCATATAGCTTTTCGAAAAAGAAATGACCGATTTTAGCGTATTCCGGGTCATTTTTTAAATCCGCATAGGTGTCGTTCAGCCGTGCCGACTGGAACGCCTGCAGGGTGCGTTTAAGGCGTTCAAAGTCCTGGTGATTTGCCGGTTCCGTCATCTATGTGCTCCTTTTTTTCATACAGGTGGTTCGATGTTAATACTATGGTTAGCTGTTTTTCTTTTGGGACGATCTTTTTTTCGGCTTCTCCTTACCGGTTTTTCTTTGTGATTTTTCCAGTTTCTCTATCTTTTTCGCCAGGGAGTCGACTCTGGCAGCCAGCTCGTTGACCTTGTCTTTTGTGGGTAGATTCATGACGTCCAAGGCTTCACTGATCCGTTTGTCGATGCTGTCGCTGATCCAGCTTTTCAGAGAATTCGTATATCCTACGATCTCTTTTTTCAGATTGCTGCCTTCGGATCTGGAAAGCTCCTTGTCCTTGACCAGCCCGTTTACCAGCTTGTCGACTTCGTCCTCCGCCATGGTGAAAGCATTTTGCCACAAAGACGTATATTTTTTTGCATAGTCGGTCAACGTTCCCCCACCCTTGCGTAGAAGCTGCATCAGCACACGGGGCGAAACTCCCCTGTCTTTATCTTTTTCCTCTCTGCCGATCAGCTGGGAAACGATAGAAGATGTCAAGTCGTCTCCGGTACTGTTGTCGACGATCGAAACCTCTTCTCCCGATTTGATGAGTTTCGAGAGCTGGGCCATGGTGATATACCGTTTGTCGGTCCTATCGTACATTTTCCGGTTTGCGTATTTTTTAATTTTATGCATTGGATCCTCCTGCCGTTATTTATAACAACCCTACCGGTACGCCGCTTGACCCGGTCTTTGCATACGAACCACAGTGGTTTCTTGTCATACAGCGCTAACAGAACTTCTTTATCGGTTCATAAGCCTTTACCAGGATATGATTTCTGATTAGTTCCAATGACAAAGGATTTTTTCAACATTCCATAGATTTGTCAATTCCTTTGCATTAAGGCAACCCGAGGCATCTTTAAAAATGGGAAAAAAATGGGAAAAGCACTTGACAAATATAACGCACTGCATCATATTGTGCCATAACGCGATGCGTCATTTATTTCAAGCGGGCGCACAACAGGTGAACCCAAACCAAAACGAATTGATATAAACAGACCCAAAGGAGGCATCAGATGACTCAGACAAAAACCAAAAGCCGACCCAAGAAAAAGGCAGCATCCCGCTTTTATGCTGTCAGGACTATCCAGGATGTTCGTAAAACCCTGACCGGTCGAGCAGAAAACTATCATCAAGAATTTATTAAAGATCCTATTGAGAGCGGTAAGGAGGTCGTAGAAGATTTCAGGGAAGATCCCCGCAAAACCCTGGACAACCTTGTCGATGACGGCCGGAGATTTGTCGGCGATCTGAAAAAAGACGCCAAAAAGAAGGTCAATGACGTTGTCGCCGACAGCAGGAAACTTTATAAAAAAGCCAAGAAAAATCCCCGCAAAACCTTCGACAGCGTGGTGACTGACGGTAGAGACTTCGCTGAGGATCTGCTTGAAGACGGGATATCGATAATGAAAGGGATCGAAAAGGACGCCCGGATTATATTGGACGATATGGTAGATAACGGAAAAAAAGTGCTGGACAACCTGCCCGTTAAAAAGAAGTTCCAAAAGAAAATAGAAAACCGGATTAAGTCCCTGCCGAAGCAATTCAATTTGCCAACCAGCAAAGATATCAATCTGCTGACGGACAGGCTGAAGGATCTGAACACAAAAATAGACACCCTGGGTAAAGAGATAGCGGTTTAATCGGGTGGTTTTTAGCAACAAGGAGAAGATTGTCATGCTCACATTGAAAAAATACGCCAACGGCAGACTTTACGACACCGTTAACAAACAGTACGTGACCAAGGATCAACTATCCAAATTGATCAAAGAAAAAGAGAAGATCAAGGTTATTCTTGCAAAAACAGGCAACGATGTCACCCAATCGTTTGTATCATCACTACCGACCGCGGGAAAAGCGAAAACAAATGGTAAAAACAGGCCCCTTTTGAAGAAAGAGGCGATTAAAACACGGGTTGACGGTCACAAAAAGTGGATAGCAAAACAGATCGACAAAAGAATGGACACTATTCTGGAAATGATGAACTTTCCTAATAAACAGCAGGTTGTAAAGCTTAACGCAGATGTGAGAAAGCTTGCTAAAAAGATCGACGATTTGCAAAAGCTGCACGCGCAAACGCATGAAAAACTGAAGTTAGGACACAAAAGGGAAATGAAAATCCTGGCACAGCAATATAATAAGCGTAACCGCCTGGTTAAGACAGCACCCGCAGCTCTGAACGCCTGACCTCATTCACGTGGAAGGCTCCCTGCACCGCCTTTGATTTCAGCAGAAATGCCAATCGAACCCGTGCGCGGGGAGCCTTTACCCCATAGCTGGGGTTTACGTCGAATGTTTACCCACCGCGACGGATCCAGTCCTGATCTTGGGCTGATTGAAGAATCTCGCAGCAAGCCACGGGGAATGCGCTCGCTGTTTCGGTCAAGTGATTTTGCCCGTATGCATCCAATCCGGGGTTGTTTTCTTCACAATATTATATTATCTCCAAGTTGCTTTATGAACCACAACTGTTCTCTCCGAATCGCAACAAAACACATATTTTACCGTGCAGAGTGGAAAAAGTTATAACAAAAGTCTCCGGAAAGTATTTTGTAAACAACGCTTGTATTGGCTGCGCCATCTGTTCTGAAATTGCACCGGACAATTTCCGATTCAATCATGAACAGGGGTGTGACTACGTCTGCAAACAACCCTGCACTGAAAAAGAAGAGTGCCTTTGTGTCGAGGCCATGGATATTTGTCCGGTAAGCGCCATCGAGGTTGCTGGTGAAACATGAAAATCCCCTTCACCACAAGGGTGCGTAGAGTGAAACTTTGTAATGATGTCGCAGGCATCGCAGGAGGTCGCCGTGAAACAGGTAATCAGCATCAGTCTGGGGTCGAGTGAGAAGGATTATCAATTTGAGACCGAGTTCCTGGGGCAGGATTTCATCATCAAACGGTTTGGCACTGACGGGAATATGGAAAAAGCGGCCGAGCTGCTCTTGAAATGGGATAAGGATGCTGAAGCCATCGGTCTCGGCAACGTCAAATTCCCCTATGGTTTCGGACCCAGATATCTGACAAAAAAATACCATCACAAACTGCGTGAACTGGGTGCCCAGATCCAGACCCCCGTGACCATCGGAAGCACCCTGCGCGATGTCTCGTTCGAATGGGCGCTTCGATATATCGAGTACAAGTTCGGCAACTATTTTGACAACGCCCGAGTGCTGTTTCTCTCCGGCATGAGCAACTATCGCATTGCAAAGGTGATTTCCGAATTCACGGATAATCTGTCTTTTGCTGATCCGGTACTTGAAAACGGAATTCCCAAATTTGTCAATTCACTGAAAGATCTCGAATCCTATGCTCACGGAGCCCACGAAGTGTTGCAGTGGGTGCCGAGCAAACGGCTCACGACCTCGGTTATGCCACTCAAGACTTGGAATGATTATATTCTACGCAAGGCGATGCAGAAAGCGAACATTATTGTTGCACCCTATTCCAATTTCGACGGATATCTCAAAAATGCGGGTCTGGAAGAATTGGGCGGTAAAACGATCATTACATCGACGGCCTATGACGAGCGCGTGGCGTTTTTTAAAGAGCGGGGAGTCGATGTCATTATCGACACGACACCGAAAATCCTACAACGGGTTGTTGCTCCAAATGTTCTCGAAGCACTGATTATCGCGGCACTCGGCAAAAAACGCGATCAGATCCAACCCGACGATCTGCTTGAAATCATCAGCGAACAGAAAATGGACCCGCGGGTTGTTTATCCCTCCGGCAGTCCCAAACGAGTCAACCGTTTTGCCTTTGTTATTCATCCCCTGTCAAAAGAATTTTTGAAAAAGGATAAAGCGGTCGATATCCTGTCAAGCTTTACACCCCCTGCGTTTCTGGATGCCGTTGAAAAGGTGATCGCCTACGCGCCGCCCTGGATTTACTCAAGAGTGACCGGCATCAAGTCGCCAACAGGCGCCGAAGCCGAGGGATGGCTCATTACGGTAGGCGGGACCCCCAAACAAATGCTGGCACACAGCCCTGAATTCACCTATACCCGGCTGCTCCAAGCTGCCCGGATGGCCAAACGGATGGGGGCGCAGATAATGGGACTGGGCGCCTTTACCAAGGTTGTCGGTGACGCTGGTGTTACGGTGGCCAAAAAGGCGGATATTCCGATTACGACAGGAAACAGTTACAGCGCTTCCGGGGCCCTGTGGGCGGGTGCAGAAGCGGTTCGCCGCATGGGTCTGATCGAAATAAAAAAGGGAAAGCGAATCAAGGGAAAAACCATGGTGCTCGGGGCAACCGGCGCCATCGGTTCCGTCTGCTGCCGCCTTTTGGCCAAGGCGTTTGACGAAGTCGTTATGGGGGGCCGCAATATGGCCAAATTGCTGGCATTGAGAGAAGCGATCCTTAAAGAAGATCCACAGGTAAAAATCCAGGTAACCACCCGGCCCGACAGGTTCCTGGAAAATATGGACGTAATCGTCACCGCCACCTCCGGCGCCGGTAAAAAAATTCTCGACATCACGAAAGTCAAACCGGGGTGTGTTATCACGGATGTGGCTCGTCCCCTGGATCTGTCTCCGGAAGATGTGGCCAAACGACCGGACGTATTGGTTATCGAATCGGGAGAGATCGAACTGCCGGGCAACCCTGAAATGAAAAGTATCGGCCTGCCCCACAAAGTGGCTTATGCCTGTCTTGCCGAAACAATCGTGCTGGCGCTGGAAGGCCGCTTTGAGGTGTTTACCATCGGCAGGGATATCGAGTGGGAAAAAGTGAAAGAGATTTACAAACTCGGCATCAAGCACGGCATGAAGCTGGCCGCCATTTCCGGTGTGAACGGTGTCTTTACAGATGAAGATATTGCCAGGGTGAAGGAGCTTGCCCTGGAAGCGAGGAAGAAGGCCGCGGCGAATAGATGACCCCGGCAAAACCAGAGTAATGAATAAGGAGCGATCACCTTGAAACAGATCATCCAAATCAGCTTGGACGCCAGCCGGGATAACTTTGATTTCGAAACAGAGTTTCTCGGTCAAAATTTTCATATTCGGCGCTTTGGAACGGATAGTGACCTTGAGGAGGCCTCGGACCTGCTGTTACGGTGGAATAAAAAAGCCGATGCAATCGGATTGGGCAGCGTCAAGTTCGCCTATACCGGCAAACCCAAGGCAACGCTGAACAAGGAGATTCAAAAGCTGCTGAAACTGGGTGCCCAAATGCATACGCCGGTGACCACGGGGGATACCCTGCGTTCGGTGGGACACGAGTGGTCCCTGCGGCATATCCAATTCAAATACGGAAACAATTATTTCACCAATGCAAGGGTCTTTTTTTTCTCGGGTGTCGTGAGCCATTCCATTGCACGGGTTATAGCCGAATATACGGACAACCTGGTCTTCGCAGATTTGCTTTTGGAAAGCAGCGTCCCCAAATTCATCCACACAATCAAGGATCTGGAATTGTATGCCGGCCGTATCCGTGATGCCATGCACTGGATCCCCGGCAAACGATTTGTCACAAACGCCGCACCGGTTCGTTCACTCGCCGACAATTTGATGCGCAAAGCCGTGCGGGAAGCACAAATTCTGGTGGTACCCCATTACCATTTCCACAAGTATCTGGATCACTACACCATCGAGGATTTACACGCTAAAATTGTGATCAGTTCATCGGTTTACGATGATCGCGTCACTTATTTGAAGGATAAGGGTGTTGAGGTAATCATCGACACCACGCCCAAAATATTGGAAAAGGTGGTGGGTGTCAGTGTACTCGAGGCTTTGCTGTTCGCAGCCCTGGACATTGACCAAGACCAGGGCGGTGAAGACGATCTGCTTGAAGTTATCAGCGAATTGAAGATGCCGCCCCGGATCGTTTATCCCTCCGGTAAACCCCGGCGAGTCCATCGGTTCGCTTTCGTCGTCCACCCACCCACCCAAGAATTTTTAAAAAAACTCAAACCCATCGAAGTCATTTCCGACATGGCACCGGGTATGATGAATACGGTGGAAAAGGTGATGGCTTACAGTCCACCCTTTGTTTATTCAAAAGTATCCGGTATCGAATCTAAAACCGGCGTGGAAGCTGAAGGCTGGCTCATCGCCCTGGGTGAAACACCGGAACAGATGCAAGCCCATCCACCTGAATTCACGACCAAGCGGATATTGGAAGCCGCCAAAATAGCCAAAAAGCTGGGCGCCCAGATTATGGGGCTCGGGTTGCTCCCTAAAGCCATGCAGGACACCGGTCGGGAAGTCGCCAAACATGCAGTGCTGCCGATCACAACCGGCAACAGTTACACGGCATCGGCGACGCTATGGGCGGTTGCCGAGGTGGTCCGGCGGATGGGACTTTGCAAACAGAAAGACGGTAAAATACTGAACGCCAAAGCCATGGTGATCGGCGCAACAGGTGGTGTGGGAAAAATCTGCTCACACTTGCTTGCCACCGCCTTTGAAGAAGTCTTTCTGGTGGGACGGAATATCGCCAAACTGCTGGCCCTCCAGGAATCGATCCAAAAAGTGGTGCCAAAAGTAAAACTTCATGTTTCGACGCGTTCTGATACGCATCTGGATAAAATGGACGTGGTGGTGGCAGCCAGCTCCGGTGCCAGGCATGTGCTCGATATTCTGCAGGTTCGGCCGGGCTGCGTGATCGCCGACATCACGCTGCCTATGATTTTTTCCAAAGAGGACACTGCCAAGCGGCCGGACGTCGTGGTCATCCGGAGCGGGGAAATCCGGTTGCCGGGAGAAAACGTGGAAATGGCCGATATCGGCCTTCCGGCCAAGACCGCATACGCCGGTTTAGCTGAAACCATCATTCTGGCTCTGGAGGGACAGTTTGAAGTTTTCAACACAGGTGGCCCGCCGCAGTGGGACAAGGTTAGAGAGATCTACCGCTTGGGCTTGAAGCATGGGATGAAGCTGGCTGCGGTTTCTGGCGTGGAGGGTTTTTTCAGTGATGAAGACATCGCAAGGGTGAGGGCCTTAGCCTTAAAGGAGTTAAGCAAAGGATGATCATCAAAAAACTGCGGAACTTCGGCAGTACCGCGGTGCGCTTTGCGGTGAACGATGTGCCGGCACGCCTCATAAACGGTACTTATAATGCGTACAGCATGATATACCGTGGGCAAATCAGCCTGGGCCTTCCGGTGTCCAAGGAGTTGATCGTTACCCAGAAGGAAATCAGGAATGAGGCCATAGGCAAACTGGCACTGGCGCTTTATCACGTATTTCTTAACACTACCCGGGCGCAGATTTCCAGAGACGATATCAAGCTGGTGATTGTCGACGAACTGAGAAACAAGCGCTTTAGATTGACCGAAAAGGTTATCCTCCTCTCCGAATCGGAATTGGCCTATCTTTGTGTCGAACGCCTCGCCATCCCCAAAAGATTTCTGACGCCCATCCTGGAAATGGCACGGCGGCGCCGGATTCTAAAAGAAGCCCTGCCGGTGGATCCGGTACCCATATACTTTGAGAGTAATATCGAAGAAAAAGAACAAAATGGCCGCGGTGACTATGAAACCGTTTATTACCGGGACTTTACTGACGAAGGCAAAGAGATTGCTTTCCGCCGCATAGTAAGCATGGAGGCGGTCACAGCCGGTGACAATCAGCCAGCGGTGATGCTGATCCCCGGATTTGCCAACAATAGCAACTGCTTCAACATCAACAATCGCTATTCGACGGCCAAGGAAATGGCGGACAGGGGATTTTGGGGTTATCTTTTCGACCCCAGGGGGGTAGGCGTCAACAAGGGGCGGTTTGATCCATTGTACACTATTGACTCCATGAGTGATTATGACCTACCAACGGTCACCCGCTTCATCTATTCGCGCAGTCACGGAAAACCCGTAATTTTAGTCGGGCACAGCATGGGAGGCCTTGTCGCAGAGAACATGGTGCTCAACTGGTCTTTACGCCGCCATTTCGATGAGATCGACGTGCTTGAAACTGAACAGAAAGTCATTCTCGACGAGGTGTTACCGAACCTGGAAGAGGCCGAGAAAAATTTGAAAATGGTTCGCGGCATCATATCGCTGGCGTCGCCGAAGGTATTTCAGAAAAAATCCCACATACTTTTTCCCACTGCCCTCTGGCTGAATCACTTGTCCAGAATGTTTCAATTCCGGCATGTGCCGGTGGAAGAAATTTCAAAAGCTATCACCGAGATCCCGGGTTTCAGGCAGTTCACCCGATTCATTTTGAATCAAAACATCGGGGATTTAAACTTTTTTATCTCCCCTGAAAATCATAAAAAAGACAAATATTTTATAGAACGCTATCTGAAAGTAGCCATGGAATCGATCCCGCTCGGACTCGGCTTTCAATGTCTAAAAGCGATATACAGCGGCGAGGGATTCAAGCGGATGGACGGTAGCCGGTTGAATTACGCGACCAGCATCAGGTGGTTCCCTGACAACATCCCCGTATTCCACTTCTGGGGAACCCGGGACAGTCTCGCCTCAACCAAGATCAACCACCATCACGACCTGTATCCCCACCGGATTAAAAAGACCTACTACCTCGGGTCTTCCAGGGATTTGAAAAATGTGCAAATCACATCGGATCGGAGTCAGCACATTGATTTTATCATCGAGGGGGCCAATCATTTAGACCTGTTATACGGCAAAGTGGCAGATCAAGTTGTAACACCCCTCATAATGCAGATCATTGAAAAAGTCTGGGGGGATTGGTCATACGAGCCTTCCTGCAAAAGGACCGATGAATAGATACCCGGGTCCAAAGAGCCCGGCACTGATTCAACCCTATATCCAAGGTCTTGTTTTGATCATTCGAATTTGGATCATTCGATATTGTTTAGGATTTCGATTTTCGTGCTTCGGGTTTAAGTAACTACCGCCTTCGGCATAGCCAAATATCTCTGACCTGGCCCAAAGGACCAGGCTTTAAATAACGGAGTAAATATGGATGCTCAAATATTACAAAAATTAGGTCGGCAAAAAGTATCGGATGAAACAGGAAACCAGAAAAAACTGTCTGCATTGTGGAAAGATAAAAGAGTGGTCCTGGTATTTATCCGCCATTTTGGTTGAATGATCAGCCGTCGGCAGGTTGCCGATCTAAATAACAACATAAAGAATTTTGAGCGTAGGAACACGCAAGTGATTGTGATTGGCAACGGACCGGAGGAATTTATCCAGCCTTTCAAGGAAGCTACCCGATACAAGGGTCCATTATTCACCGATCCTTCTCTTAAAACGCATGACATCCTCGGTTTTAAGAAAGGCCTTACTTCTTTAATGGGATTCAGCCCGCTGAAAGCAGGTATCCGTGCGCTTAGCACCGGTTATTTGCAAAAGGGCATTCAAGGCCCACCGTTGCAACAGGGCGGGGTGTTGGTTGTTGGCCCCGGTAATATTTTACACTATCTATATCGCAGTCAGAAAGCCGGAGACCATCCACCCATAAAAGAAGTTCTGCAAGCTTGCGAGGTGTAACACCCATTAACGGAGTTTAGCGCCCGGTGGGCTAACTTTCTTTTTTTGAGATGACTCTTTAGTTAACTGAAGGAGGAAAACATGCATATCTTTGAAAAGCCAGACAACTTAGTTGAATTGATAGAAAACAGTCTTGAGAAGTATCCTGGCAATGCCATGTTCGGAACCAAGAATAAAGAGGGGGAATACGAGTGGGTGACCTACCGCGAAGTCGGAGAACGAATTAACAACCTTCGTGGCGGTCTGAGCCAGGCAGGTATAGCAAAGGGCGATGCCGTCGGTATAATTGCAAACAACCGAACGGAATGGGCGATCACCGCCTATGCCACATTCGGCCTCGGTGGGCGTTACATCCCCATGTATGAAAAAGAACTCGTTAAAATCTGGAAACATATCATCAATGATGGTGGTGTCAAACTGCTGATAGTGGCCACCCAGGAAATATATGACCAGATAGAAGCCATGCGTGATGAACTACCGGGCCTTGGAAATATCTATCTGATAGAAGGTGAAGGAGAAAACACCATGTCCGGCCTGGAAAAAATGGGTGCTGCCAGCCCGGTCTCTTCCATACGCCCCAAACCCGAAGATATTGCCGTATTGATTTATACATCAGGCACCACAGGCAACCCCAAGGGGGTGCTTCTTTCCCACGGCAATTTTACGAGTAATGTCCTAGCCGGACACAAGATTTTCCCTGGATTGAATGAAAACGACCGAGGACTTTCCATCCTTCCCTGGGCTCATTCTTTCGGGCAGACCGGTGAGCTATATCTTTACTCCCATATAGGCGGTTCTGTTGGATTTATGGGAGATGTGACAACACTGGGAGATGATATGGCAAAAGTCCAGCCGACCTTCCTTATTGCCGTACCGAGGGTTTTTAATAAGATTTATGCAGGTCTGTGGGCTAAAATGAATGAAACGGGGGGACTGGCCAAAAAACTGTTTGAAATGGGAATTGAGTCCGCTAAAAAAAGGCGCCAATTATCAGAAAATGGCCAGTCGGATTTTTTCACCAATCTTAAATTCAAGATCGCAGATGCTGTTGTGTTTAAAAAAATTCGGGCCAGGTTCGGCGGCCGATTAACGGGTGCCCTGAGCGGAAGCGCGACCATGAACGTTGAAATCGGTCACTTTTTCTCCGACCTGGGAATCCCGGTTTATGACTGTTACGGACTGACGGAAACGAGTCCGGCGGCAACAATGAACGGGCCCCTTGCACATAAACCCGGAAGTGTGGGGAAGCCCATTGAGCATGTCAGAGTGGAAATCGATAAAATGTTTTCCGACGGTGATGAGGATGGAGAGATTATTATACACGGCCCGAATGTAATGCAGGGTTACCATAACAAACCAGAAGCTACAAAAAAAGTTATGACCGAGAACGGTGGTTTCAGAACAGGGGACAGAGGGCGACTGGATAAAGACGGATACCTTTTCATTACCGGTAGGATCAAGGAACAGTATAAGCTTGAAAATGGGAAATATGTTTTCCCTGCCGCCATTGAAGAAGAGATTAAATTACATCCTCTTGTTGAAAATGCAATGGTTCATGGCGAGGGGCAGGCGTTCAATGTCTGCTTAGTTGTTCCTGATTTTATCGTGCTTGAAAAATATGCAACAGAACATAATATGCCGACTGATCCGAAAAAACTTGTTCGGGAAAATGAGATCAGAAAGATGATCTCGGATAAAATTACAAAATCCCTGAAAGGAAAATTTGGAGGATATGAAATACCCCGAAAATTCATTTATCTGAGTGAAAACTTCACCCTCGACAATGGTACACTCACCCAGACCATGAAACTGAAACGGCGGGTAGTTCTGGAGCAGCGAAAGGATCAGATTATGGATTTATACAAATAAAATCGTAGCACGATTTTATAGAGCGCGACGGTGTCGCTCCGATGCGAAAGGCTAAAATTCCTATCCCTGCAGCATGTGAAGCACTGCTGAACGGCAGAACCAACAGGGTATTACGGAATTTTTCCTGAAATCTTTCAGATTTAAAAGGCCTCGCCTCTTATGGCTTTCGGAACGCTTTATACGAACGGTTTCAGCATGTACAAAAGATCACTCTCCCGCGATGGGTAAGGGGACATAACGATTTGATGATACAAGGTTTCAACGGGAATGCGGTTTAGCATGGCCAGTCGAATGGTGCTGATAATGCCTGCCGCGTTATCGGAAAGGACATGGGCACCCAGAATTTGGTGGTTATTGCCGACCAGGATTTTATAGGCCGCGTGGGTCAAGCCGATGCGACGGTAGGTGGGCCAGGCCAGATGCTTCCCAAAGCTCCTGGTGAAGGGAATGCCTTCTTTTTTCAGCGCATCCTCGGTGTATCCCAGCATGCCATACTGGGGATAAGTAAAGAGAACGCTCGGCACTGCTGAATAGTCCACACCCGGCAGTTGTCGATCGCCGGATGTTCCCAGAATCGCGTTGGCTGCCACCATCCCCTCGTAATCGGCCACCCGTGCCAGCTGAATGGTGGCTGCGCAGTCCCCAATGGCGTAGATATTCGGCTGGTTGGTTTGCATGCGGGCATTTACCTTGATACCCCGATGGGAGTGGTCTATGCCGGCCTGCCCCAGGTTTAGTTCCTCGATGTCGGCCAGGCGACCGGCGCCGTTGACCACAGCATCGGCGGCATATACGTTCCCGTCCCCGGTATGCACCACCAGCCCGTTTGTTGTCTGCTCGATAGACGTGATCCGAACCCCGGTATGCACGGCGATGCCTTCTGCCGCCGAAGCTTCCATCAGAAGTGAAACCATTTCGATATCAAACGGCCCCAACGGATTAGGGGCGGCTTCCAGGATAACGGTTTTGCGGGCCAGGTTATCTCCCAGCCGAGCTACGAAATGGGCGAATTCAAAAGAGATGAAGCCGCCACCGATAAAGACAAAACAATCCGGCAGTGAGGGGAGATCCAGGAACTGGTCGCTGTTGATGGCGTGTTCGATACCCTCGATGGGGAGCGGCATAGGACGGCTGCCACTGGCGATTACAAAATAGCGTGAGACGATGGTGCGGCCGTCAACACTGAGCGTTTTTTCATCCAGGAATTGTGCCAAGCCAGTTATGACATCGATACCAGCTTTTTTAAACCCATCCAAAGTGCCACCTGGCACCGCCTGTGTGAACAGGGTCTTCTCCCTCTGAAAATCAGACCAGGCTGCCCGTGGGGATGACAGGATACCCTTGCCTTCCAGGTGTTTCGACTTGGCAACGACCTCCATGCCCTCGTAAAACCACTTTTTTGCCTGACACCCGGCCAGCGCACATGTTCCTCCGGGTCTATCACTCTTTTCCACGACAGCCACGGTGAATCCCTTGGCTTTCAAGATATACGCCGATGTTTGACCTGCCGTACCACTGCCGATGATGATAGCGTCGTATTCAGTCATGAAATAACCCCCCATTGATGAGCCTGATCTTTGATGTTCATCCTGGGCAATAACCCCGATCGAATTACAATAAACCCATGGTTTCTAAAACGTTCAATATAAATATAATCTGGATTCAGCCGAAAGCAAAATGGGTAAATTAATAGTTTTATGATAGGAATAAACTGTCAACATGAACGACTCTATCAAGAAGGTATACCTTGATGGTTTTATAAAAACACGCCTCCTGACACTTCCAGTCTCTGGCCATTCACCCAGCGGGCGTCATCGGAACATAGGAAAGCGACAACGCCACCGATATCATCGGGCACCCCCACGCGACCCAGGGCTGTTTGCGCCGCAATCATCTCCTTTACCTGAGGATTGGCATCAAATGCAGGCTTTGTAAAATCTGTCTCGACGGCACCCGGTGCGACCAGGTTGGCCCGGATACCTCTGGGAGCACATTCCTTGGCGATGTACCTAGTGAAGACTTCGACCGCACCTTTCATGGCCGCATATGCGCTTTGACCCGGCAGTGAGAAGCGGGTCAACCCGGAAGAGACGTTCAACACACATCCATTGTCATTTATCAGGGGAAGTGCTTTCTGCGTCAGAAAATAGACCCCTTTGAAATGAACATTAAATAGCTTGTCAAAAATCGCTTCGGTCATCTGATCGATGGTCATACGCCCGGCAATACCCGCATTATTCACTAAAAAATCAAAACGATCTGTGTGCCATTTTTTATCCAAAAGTCCTGACAACTGTTCAACAAACCGGTTAATTGAATCGACTTCTCCCACGTCCAGTTGCAACGCCGCAGCTGTCCGCTGATAAGTTTTTTCTATTTCTATGACCACAGCCTCGGCAGCTTTAGCCTGCTGGTAGTAGGTAATGATCACATCAGCACCTTTTTCCGCGAGGCGTATGGCAGCATTTTTGCCCAAGCCTCTGCTACCGCCTGTTACCAGGGCTATTTTGTTTTGTAATACCATGATATACTCCTTTTCAACATTGTAGCTCCCCGCCGCAAGCAGCGGGGAATGTGCTCGCGGTTGCGGTTCAATCCAATATCGTCCCTCTGGGTTTTAGACCGATTGACGGCTATTTATTTAACAAAGCCTTTCGTGACTTAAGATCAGGTAATGGTTCTTTCAATCCACTTAACCAGCAATTCGGAATTTTTTCAATACCATAAGCAGCACCCCGTATCGCCTATAGAACGGCGCTACGTCCGGCATTGTCTCCACCTAAATGGGTATTGACAATTAACGCTTTTTCCGGATCATGATGATGCTATTTCCATTTTCTTACCGGGATGGGTCAAAACCAGGTGAGCCAGCGCATTTTCGCGCGCATTTTCCGGCTGCCTGGCATAGTAATCAACGACAGGGATCATACCCACCAAATCACCGATGTGCTTTTCGGCGCTCCCACATTTATGCGGTACCATACCGGCAGCGTAGTTGGTAAAGAAATTACGAGTTCCTGCGTACATCTTGAGCATGTCTATTATGATAAGTCCGGCCATACCATCGGTCAAGTTTCCAGCAAATGGACGACGCGGCATCTTTTTCTATCGAAAATCTATTCACATGAGCCAATTTCAAAATGTTCAAAAACAATCATTAAAAAACACTAACAGAGCTGTTAATACACAAAAAATTGGATGAAGCCCTCAGTCTGTGTTCGAAAGGCATACAATGACCATAAAAGACCATTTTTATAAAACAGTTTTCCATTGGCTTCACTGAAAACGGGTTCCATTTGAAA
>RCNC010000597.1_pt1 | contig 23272 bp, 19 predicted proteins | sample 2041301 | NCBI WGS metagenome assembly RCNC01 (sample SAMN09708231, study PRJNA481090) | Marine sediment metagenome, whole genome shotgun sequencing project. | biome: marine sediment; feature: ocean; material: sediment; isolation source: Sewage treatment plant 13A marine sediment (STP13A) ...
ATGGTCGGGGCGGTAAGATTCGAACTTACGACCTCCTGCTCCCAAGGCAGGCGCGCTAACCAGGCTGCGCTACGCCCCGACTCTCAATGATTGATCGATTCGTTTGGAACACGCTTTTATACAACACTCACGAATCAAATGCAACATTTTTGAGAGGCTAAGGAATAGCCCGTACGCATCTGGCAGCAGCACCGCCGCCGAAATATATTCGGTCCCCGACTTCACCTCCATATACTATAGCTCCCTGAGGGGTCTTGACGTAGCCACCGATGGCGACCGATGCAGTGCAGCCAGGGAAAGTGCCCCAGTGATTCAAATCAAAGCTGGTATCGCGATTTACTGCTTTGAAGAAGGTCTGTAATTCCTGAAAGGTTGGAAAGCGCCAATCATCGTAGTTATCCAGTACAGATGTATCACAGTAAAAAATTCCGTCCGCTTCCGTTTTGAACGCCAGAGAATAGTCCTGCCACATAAGCCCTTCTGTCAAATCAGTTACAAGATGGCCGTTCCCACTTCTTGCAAAATAAAGTTCCGGAGAGGGATTAATACCGCTGAGAACCTGAAGCGTGTGGATGGTTTCTTTGAGACGAAGTTCTTGTAATGATAGAATGACATCAGCCAAACTGTCAATTCCATCATCGTCAGAGTCATAGGCTCTGCTGCTCAGAGGTAAGTTGAGTACTACAATAAAAATAATCAGAGCAAGATAATTTTTCCGTCTCATAACTTTTTCAACCAGCTCCAGCTCTTCTTTATTGAACACGTCCCGAGACAACGTATAAGGCATCAATCAATTCTTCCAGCCCAAGCAGACCATCACCATTGACATCGCATTCATAGTCAATTCCGGAACTGTAAATTGCCGGTGTGATGAGTCCGTTTTCACAGGTATTGTCGATGGCCGCTTCCTCGCTGCAGACATCATCGATACTTTCCCCGGAACGATAAACTGAAGTTGGATAATTTCCTCCTTGTGCATAGTTACAGACCACAAATGTTTTATAACTTGCTGACAGGCCTGAAATCCCTTGAGAGCAGTTATAATAGCCGCATCCCACCTTTGTAGTTTGTGCCCAGACATTCTGGGTAAAGTGCCCACAAACATCATGGCACTCAGAGGAACTTTTTGTAGAACCGTAGACCCAATCTGTACTTTCTGAATTCCAGGAAGGTATTACCCCGGCAATACCATAATCAGTACCAAAATTTCCTGTGGAAAAGACTGTGGGGCTTCTGGTATTTGCATAGATATTTTCTCCAACATAGATACCTGAAACGTCACCGGTCAGGAGTGCCGTGTAGTCTGTGGTTCGATCATCATTATGGTCCCAGCTACACTGGGCAGCCCAGTTGCTAGCGACGATGGCAAGATTCTCATCCCATTGCAATCGTTTCATGTTGGTAGCTACCGGATGCTTACCTCCCCCGTACGCATCGGTGAGCCCCAGGGCCGTCTGAGATCGTATTTCGTTGTGCTGACAGAGGAGATAGCGTTTTGCGTCACTGTCTAATGTATTGGGATTGAGCACCTCTCCTGAAGGAACACCACAATCCAAGACAGAAAGCTCGTCGCCTGCAAGCAGACCTGACACGTACTGGAGTGTATTAATAACTTCAGCCAAACCCAGTTTACCATTACCGTCAATGTCACACGAATAAACTTCCGCCCTGGAAGGAGAAGCATTCAATGATGTTGTCAGCACGATAATCATAACGACACAAGAAAGAAAAGATCTACACCCAAAGCCCATCTGCCTATAACTGAAACGTGCTCTTTGACTAATCATTTGGTTGCCCACTCTGCTAAATGATGAAAACTGGACATGCTTTCCAGTAAGTGACAAAAAACGCCAACTGGTTACAAAAAGGTAATTGAATATCATTATATCAGAGATGGAGGCAACTCTCCAACTGAATTCAATACTGAGATTAAAGGGCTGGAAAAAATTAAACAGCAATCAGGGATATGTTCTCATTTTCGCTGATCAACTGTCGCGATGTTAGCTGGTCCAGAGGGTATTACTGAAAGAGTGAAGACAGAAAGAACAGGGCTACTACGAAAAAGGCCCGGTCATAATGACCGGGCCTTGAATTTCTGGCTCCCCGGGACGGACTCGAACCGCCGACAGGGTGGTTAACAGCCACCTGCTCTACCAACTGAGCTACCGAGGATTAAACAAAAACTACTAGTCTATGTACCCCAGACGATGAGACAATACAAGTACAATGAAAAAACTGCCTGGAGAACCTTGTAGCGCGAGAATATATAACGGTGTCAGAGGAGTGTCAACGCTTTTTTTAACTCAACTTCAATTCCAGTTATGCAGTCTGAAAGAGCGTATGTTCCAATAATATCTTTAAAGCAACAAAGGCGACACGGCCACAACCGGTCGCCTTCTAGCTAACCATAGTACGAGAAGGGAGATATGATAAATTATTGGGGAGGAAACCCTGCCAGAATCTGGGTCACTGCCGCATTGATATTTTGGGTTACCTGGCTCTCTGACGGATCTTCTTTCAGCTTATCACTGCCGATACCTCGCCATAACAAGGTATGGCTCCTGGGATCCAGAAAGTCAAAAATCAGGCTTCCCTGCTCATATTCACTCACATTTATTGTCGTTGGTTGAGAATTCCAATAGGGATCACGGTAGAGGGTTCCATATCCATACGGCGCATAAAAATGATTGATATTCTCTGACTTTATCTTCTGTTCAATAGCACCAAACCAGGCTATAACAAAATCAGCCTGAGTGTTATCACCCTTTGTAAACCCTTTAGCCTGGAGATCTTTTTCAACTGCAGCTCGGACCGCATTTATCACAAACTCATTATTTATCCTTATGTCATCACTTGGTTTGTCCTTATTGTTCAGCCACCTGTATGTTTTCAGACGAGAAAAATCCGTTTTGGGATTAAACTCACTTTTTACTTGAATCGTTGAACATCCTACCGCGAAAGAAAGGACAAGAAGTGATAACAAACAGAATCTCAACATAAATTTATCTCCCATTTTCGGTAAATCAATTACCAAAGAGTTCTTTTAAAGCTTTCATGGCCTCTTCAACCTGCTGCTGTTCTTCTGGTGGTATTTCATCGGTTTTCCCAGGAACCATATTCATAATGGTACCCTGGTTCTTATCTTTAAACGCCTTCGGGTCTTTCAACATGGAAATCGATTGCTCAGCCATTATCCTTGCCATCCCATCGGCTTCAGGGTCAGCTTCGGGTACAATTCCTTCAGGGTATAGAAAGAATTTGTCCGGGACTGCGCCCTGATCAATCTTTGTGGCAACACTTTTCACCGTAATACCCATGATATTGGACTCGGTGTGCAAGGCTATTGGAGTTCCTTGAATCGAATAGATTGTGCTGCCCATTACCGTGACTTTGTCACATGGGTATCCAAGAATTGTTTTGGCGTTTTTCTCGAGAGCACCCTGCATACCACTCATAAATCCAGTACCCATCTCTTCGGCATTTTTTTCAACCTTATCTTTGTCGGCTGCTGAGAGTTTATTGAACTCTTCAATCATCACTTTTTGTGGGTTTATCGATTTGGTTCCGGTACCTTCCTGTAGATCAAAGCTGTAAATCCAGTCAGGAGTCATGATTTCAACACTCCTGTCTATCATGGTCATGCCGAGCATCGAGGTCTTGGTTGTCCGGTATCTGGCAGATTCCTTTCCATGCTCCCTGATGTAAAGTACTTCTTCGCCTGTCTCCATGCCGCTGAGTGTATAGTTGATTGTGGCATTTTCGAACGGCAGCTTTTTTCCCCATGGATGTTCCGCACCTATTGCGACATATGGCGCTACCAGAAACACCAGTGTCAAAACAGCAACAAGCCCCCTCTTCATGACATTCTCCTCCCTATTTTACCGGTGAACAAGCATCTGTTACATGGAATCTATGCCATATTTTACTTCACTTCACCAGGCAATCAAAGACCGAGTTGTTATTTTATGCAACATTCATTGCATACGGCAGCTGCCTCAACAACTTTTTCATCATCCAGGTAAAAATGCGGAGCCAGCCTCAGACAGCCTGCCCGCTCTGTAATTACAACTCCTTTTTCTGCCAGTTCCTTTGCAATCTTCACGGGATCCTGCTCAGGTAAAAATGCAATAATACCTGAACGATTCTTTTGCTCGAATCGCTGAACTTTGAAATAGTCCGGGTCAAGATGATCGAGGAACAGGTCCTGGAGTCGGAAGACCTCATCCCTTATTGCTTCTATGGGGTAACGATTGAAGACATCTTCAATCACTACAGCCAGAGCCGCAACATGATCCCAGGGAATGGTTGAATACTCGAACATCCGCCCATCGGAAAACGGTGCCCAGCTGTGATCAAGATAATCAAACGTCTGCATCATCATTCCTGGTCCTGCCATCGTTGGGGTCAGCTTACGCCTCAGCTGCTCACTTGTGTGGAGTATTGCCGCTCCTTTCGGGCCAAGCAGCCATTTCCACCCGGAAGCAGCCACCGCGGCAATACCATGCTCCTCAGGATACACAGGCAGACATCCAAGGCTCTGGGCACCGTCAACAATCAGATCAATATCTCGCTTTCTGCAGAAGTCACCAAGCGCAGCGAGATCGGCGCCAAAACCACTGGCAAACTGGACATGGCTGATTGCCACAATCCGGGTACGAGGTGTACAAAGCCGTTCAAGGTCTGCCATCGACCAGCCCGCTGTACGGCCAAATGTGTCAAAACCTTCTCTATGCTGGCTATCCGGCAGCAGGATGAGCTCAACTCCGCGCCTTTTCTGCATCAGCCATGGATAATGATTGCTTGGATACTCATGGACATAACTGATAATCTGATCACCGGCTTCGAATGGATAGCCGTTAGCAATCTGACACATCGCTTCTGCAGTTGAATGAACAAATGAAATATTTTCAGCAGAGCTTTTCATGAATGAAGCGAATCCTGTCCTGAACCTCGGCAACAGATCACCAAACTCAGCCAGTGCGGAGACACCTCTCTTAACCATACTCCGTTGAAAACCGGATGCTGCAGAGGCCGCCCCGACGTGAAGCGGTGAAACCGCACAATGGCTTAAGAAACAGGAATGGTCTTTAGAGGGAAACAGCGTTGACCGTTTATCAAACATGAAATTCTCCTCCCAGCGTCTATCTAGGAATGATCCACCGCAATGGAATAAAGTGCTCATTCTTTAATCACTTAACTCACCTCAACCATAGTAAGGCAAAATGCTGCAAAAACAATCAAGATAGTGATAATTCCACAAATATGCTTATCTTTATTGTTAGAAGATCCTTCATTTCCTCTCTTTTAAGTATCGAGAATTTTAATCTCCACATCACTTGCAGGAGGGTCACCATGAGAAACAATCACTCCGCGATTCCGGTTACTAACCTCAGTATTCCTGGACTTTTCCAACAACGGGTCAAAGACACGCCATCATCTCCGGCGTATCACTTTTTCGATCATTTAGAGTCCAAATGGCGAACGCTAACCTGGGCAGAAATGGAAAAAAGAGTACGCCTGTGGTCTGCTGCCCTTGATTCTGAAGAATTACGGCCAGGAGACAGAGTTGCCTTGATGATACCAAACGGAATCAACTGGGTCTGTTTCGACCTCGCTGCACAATCTCTTGGCCTTATTGTCGTTCCGCTCTATGCGAACGATAGACCTGAAAATGTTTCATACATCCTTGAAAATACCAGCAGTAAATTGTTGCTTTGCAATGACTCCGCCTTTTGGAAAGAGCTCAGCCGCCTGCAAAAAGCAGAGACTAAAAGATGTCCCCAACGAATAATTATCGCCGAACCTGGAGATAAGACGACCTATGACCAGGGGGTGACGGATCTTGATGAGTGGCTGGCCGAATCTGGCGTCTCTGCGGAATATAAAATGGCTGCCCCTGACGATCTTGCAACCATTGTTTACACTTCAGGGACTACCGGAAGGCCCAAGGGTGTTATGTTAAGTCACCGCAATATTCTTGAAAATGCGGCCGGTGGACTGGCAAGTATCACGATAATGACGGATGATGTTTTTCTATCGTTTCTTCCCCTTTCGCATATGCTCGAGAGAACCATCGGCTATTATCTGCCGATGGTCGCCGGTTCCTCCATCGCCTATGCCCGATCAATCCAGGATCTTTCAGAGGACCTTGTTGCCATTAAACCAACGGTACTTATCGCGGTACCAAGGATCTTTGAAAAGCTCCACAACAAGCTGATGATCGGCATCAATAAGCAGTCATCCTCGATGCGTCGGCTATTTAAACTGGCAACCACCATCGGCTGGCACTCCCACCTTTACAAGCAGCACCGGCAGAACTGGTCGCCCGAGATGTTGTTCCAGCCAATCCTGAACAGACTGGTCGGCAAAAAGGTTCAGGCAAGACTCGGAGGCAAGCTGAGAGTAGTCATCAGTGGCGGAGCCGCGCTGTCTTATGAAATAGCCCAGAAGTTGATTGGTCTTGGAATACCAATTTACCAGGGATATGGTTTAACTGAATCTAGTCCGGTAATCAGCGTAAACAGGGTTGATTCCAACTATCCCGATACGGTGGGGCTCCCTCTGCCCGGGGTTAGTGTGAAATTATCTGAAGACGGTGAACTGCTGGTCAGGGGATCTTGTGTCATGCAGGGATACTGGCGCAATCCGGAAGCCACGGCAGAGGTCATCGATGGTGAGGGGTGGCTGCATACCGGTGATGTTACGGCCTTGATTGGTAATCACCTGAAGATAATCGGCAGAATGAAAGACATTCTGGTATTAAGCAATAGCGAAAAAATCTCGCCTACTGATATGGAAACGGCAATTGGCAGTGATCCGCTTTTTGAACAGAGCATGATTATCGGTGAAGGACGACCCTACCTGACACTCCTGGCCGTTCTCAACCAGGAAATGTGGCAGCAGCTGGCAACAACGCTCGATATCTCTACAGAGGACAGTTCACTTGCCAACGAACAGGTTCGGGCGGAAATAATGAAACGGGTCGAGCAGTGTTTGCAGTCATTCCCCGGATACGCCTGGATAAAAAATATATCCCTGAGTCTGAAACCGTGGACCGTCGAGCAGGGAATGCTGACCCCAACCATGAAATTGAGAAGAAAAAATATTCTCAGCGCCATGGAGGATGAGATAGATAGAATGTACCAGACCTGAGCACTCTTATTTAAGACAGTCCTGGATAAAAGAGGAGATGAATGTTCTGGTTCTTCGTCCTTCGGGACCATAAATTATATTGTGTCGCGAGCTCGATATCACCAGGTGTTCCTTGTCTCTTGAGCCAAGGTGTGAAAACAACTCCTGGCTGCAGCTATCGCCAACAATCTGATCCTGATCGGCTGAAACGATCAGGGTTCGGTGGTGCTGATTCGCAAGTCCGGTTTTACAGGCATCAAGCAGTTTTCCTACTTCAATCACTCCGGCAATTGGGTTTCTGGAATAATTAACCTCTTTTATCTCCGGTTCAAAGGCTACAAACTCTTCGCTCATGGTATTGCCTTTCCAGCGCGCCAGCAGGCGGTTCCATATGTCTATCGGGGGCATAAACCTTTTTGAGTAATCCTGCAGCACATAGGGTGGGCAGATGGCAACGACTCCGGCGAGCGTCTCGAGCCGTGAGGCAAGCTCCAGTGCCAGTGATCCACCCGCTGAAAACCCCACCAATATAACGTTTCGACAAATTGAATCCATCAGCACATATCCCTGTTCAACGGCAGCCCGCCACTCCTCCCACTTTTTTGCTGCGAGTGATTCCGGATTGGTTCCGTGACCAGGCAGCCTGACGCCATATACCCATGCGCCCTTTTTCCTGAGCAACTCTCCGACCTGCCTTAATTCCTCGGGAGCAGAGAGATAACTGTGGACAAGGACAACGCCGAGTCTGTTATTATATGACGGCAAAATGTAAGGGGCGCCAATCTGAGGATTAAATTCAGCCAACTGGCCACATCTATCCCGTTCTACAAGATATGATTTTTGATCTTTTTTAAATAGACGGCGGGCAATAATCAAGCGGATGATAGAATCGGGCAGCACCGAGCTCAAGCGTATATACTTCTGCACCCTGCCCAGTGGCTCAACCTCGTTGGCCATGACTTCAGTCGGGTTGAGGAGCCGCGCTTTGTGAAACAGCGGTTGGTGTTGCCAGTATGATGATTGCTTTCTCAGCTGCTGCTGCTCCCTGGCGAGGCTCCCCGTGGACAGGGCAAGATCGACAAAACCTTTATATTTTTTGTATCGGTCATCAACAAGCAGGTGCAGCTGGTCTTCGGTAAGAGCCGAGTGCAGATTACGTTTCAGGTCGTGCCGGGACTGCAGGTAATCACTTACAAGGTAAACAGATCGTGCAAACTCGCGGGGAGTAAACGGACGGAAAGATCGTCTCCTTAAGAGCGATGCAAAGAGATGATCATGATTGATCGTTGTTGCCGAATAAATCCGGTGCATGTATGTCTGCATCATACTGCCAGCAGTCTTCTGGAGATGGTGCATTACCGGCTCGTTGTTTAAAAAAGTGGTCACCGCAGGGCCTTCCAGCAAGCTTCGAACAGATGGAACATCGAGTTCATCAGCCGTATCGAGTGAACTGCCGAACTGCATGTCGATATCGACTCCTTCCAGCAACATGGTTCCTTCTGTCATCAACTCTTCAATCATTCTCTCTGAAGGAGCTTTTACATATTTGCTGGCAAGCTCTGAGAGGATATTTCCATGTGCCCGGATCGGATAATAAGTGAGGTTAACCGGCACAATTTTGACGCTCTCATGAGCTATCTTTTCATCGAGACCGAGCTCAAGAAAATCAGCCAAACCAGCCCTTTCTTCATCGCCCTGCTCATTACGCTGAAGAAAACGACGGAAAATCTCGGATCGCAATGCCAGAGAAGCCGCACCGGTATGCGGTGCCCGGGCGGTATGATCGTCAGCGATCACATATTCACCGTTGCTGATAAGTTTTTTGGTCTTGACCATCCTCCCTTCTGGAAAAATGATCCAGTGAGCCTTTCCGGTAAGCAGTGTTTTTATGATAAGCTTGTCTCTTTGCGGATCCTTCGTCGATACCACACCGACCTTGTCCAGGTAGGACTTCAATGCACCCTTGTTAAAAAGGTTATCACTGGCAAGAGACCAGATCGGTGTTTTGGTGAGGTGAAACAGATAGTATGGAAGCAGCAGGGTCTCAAGGCGGGTAAAATGATTAATGACAAAGATTATAGGACCATCGGGGATATTACCAAGGCCGTGAAAAACCGTCCTGGCCTTCAGCAGTTTCGACAAGGTTTTGATGGCAATATCGGTGGTAAGGTAAGCGGTACGATTCATTCGTTACTCCGTAAAAGAATCGCTTGGAAAAGATTTAGAGCCTTCAAGAGCAAGAATCGGCAGCTGGCCGCACATCTGCACCCCAGAGTATAGTCCCCATTTTCGACAATGGGGAACATGGTTTCAATTGACACCAAACCAAGTAGCGACCCACAGGGAATGGTTGTTTCCTCTATTTTTTTGATCCAACACGGTACCCTTCAGCAATACATGAGCCGTTCGCTACTCCTGCATATCAGCAATGAAAGCATTTGAAGATTCAATTGCCGTACTCATTCTGGCTATCAGCGTGTCAATTTCCGTTTCCAGGTCGGCAAACTCATCCTGCAGTGAACCAATGGCCTGGGCGTTCAGGTTGTGCTTGAGAAAGAGAACATTGTCCCGAAAAATCTTCAGAACCGGGTCCATGCTTCTTTCGGCGCGATACATATGACTGATCATCTCATCATAGCGAGACCTGGTTGCATTCAGCTGTTTTTTGCTGGCCCTGGCAAGATCTTTGTTCTCATAGAGGTCCAGCTCGTCTTGCCATTCCCTGAAAAGGGCTTCCGAGACTGATTCTACTTTTTCAATTCGCGCAGAAACATCACCTGCGGCATCTGAACATGCTTCATACTCCTTGTTCAAACGGTCATAGGCTTTTTTCAGATCAGTCTCTTTCAGCGTGACAACACTGTTGAACTGGTCAAGGGCAGATTTAAACTGCTCCTGGGCCTCGGCCTGCGAATCCCGGGCGTCTGCGACCCTGTCCACCATGATGTCACGTTTATGGATACCCACCTTTTCCATCGCTCCGTAGTAGGTACTGCTGCATCCGGCTAAAAGGAGAATCACAACCCATACCGGCAGCCAGGCTGCCAAAGAGATATACTGTTTCATAATCGACCTCATCTTCAAATCTATGATACATTCAACACTGTTGTCACACCAATGATTGCGGGAAATTCTACATTACCCTATCGTTGGAACGAAACTGACGCAAGCGTTAATTCAATGGCCGGGTAAAATCATCCTCCAGTCCCAGCACCTCTAAACAGCCCTGAAATGATTATAATTGCCGAATTACTGACACCTGTGTTGGTGATTGTTTTTTGGGGATCTATCTGTGTACTTGACATGTTTTACATCTTCGACAAAATTAGTACGATAAGAACCGTATACCGACCTATCAATTTCCCTGCGGTAAACAGGCCATGAACAAAAGATTACCGGAAACTCATCGTCGTCTGATCATCGGCTACCCAGTCTCCATTCTGCTGGTGCTCATCTATCTCAATATGTTTCCGGTGGTTAAATATATTGTCCAGTATTGGGGGACAATGCCTGTCCTGGTTCTTCCTATCCTGATCACCGTTATTGCTCTGGTAGTTATCTTTACACTATTGCTGAAAACCAGGCAGTCGACGCAGCCTCGGGCAAGAATTGCTTCTATCATTATTGGTATTATCATTTGTCTTGCGGCGCTGGCAGTTCCTGATCCTCAGGCTCCAGTTAAACGAATTCATGTGATAGAGTACATGCTTCTTTCACTGTTAATTCGATACATAATGTCAGTCCGACTCCAGGGTAACCCGCTGCTCATTTTCAGTATTTTATTTGCCTCACTGCTCGGCGTTCATGATGAACTGCTCCAGGGGCTGCACCCACTGAGAACGTATGGAATCAGAGATATTGTTGTTAATGCTCTTGGCTCAGCTGGCGGCGGGCTGATCTGGTATGGTTTCAGGCTTTTTGAACAAACGGGGCAAACTGAGAGTCGGACCGGTCACTCACCAGGTTTTACCTATTTCTACTTGGCCTGGCTCCTCTGCTCTGTCGTAACGTTTTTTCTACCGCTCTACTCTTTCAGGGAAAAAACCCTGCCCCTCTGGCCCGCTGGCCCGCTGATAATCAGTTTGATCCTTTTCACAGCTGCGGCACAAAAATTCGTGCCGCGTTTCGATCACGGCATCAGAGCGGTAAGTTACGCATCATTTACACTGCTTGCCTACCTGCTTGCAGCCCGCCTTGGCCCGATCAGTTTCTTCTAGCCTTGCTCGTTTGAAAATAAGCGCCTCTGCCTGGTTTTCATCATACCGTCTGGTGATAATTTTCTGTTATGGTGCACAACACGTCGGCCAATCGCTCTATTAATGATTAATCTGTTGACATTGCTTTCATTCCATTGCAGATATGGTACTCAATCAGGCTGTCTAACCATAAATAACGATTCGTTGACTCATCCCGGAGCCTCACGATCATGAAAATTACCGTTTTTATATCAAGCTTGACCCTGCTGCTGCTTACCGCGTTTACAGCCCAATCAGCCATAACAATGAAGCTTGGTGTCGTGACAAAACCCGGTTCAGCACAGAACATTGTTGCTGAAAAGTTCAAGGAACTTATAGAACTAAAGTCTCAGGGCGAGTTACAGGTGAAGATCTTTCACTCCGCATCGATCGGTAATGAGACCGAGATTTTACAACAGATCCAGTTGGGTACCATCCAGCTTGGCATAATTACCTCCGGGCCGTTTGACAGCTTTGACCCGCTTGTTCGGGTTATTGATTATCCGTTTCTCTTTAAAGATAACGAACAGGCTGACGACATACTCGATGGCCCGCTTGGAGATGAAATACTGAAATCACTGGAATCATCGGGCTTTAAAGGGCTGTGCTTTTCAGAGAATGGTTTCAGGAATCTAACCAACTCAAGGCATGCCGTGACGGAGCCCTCAGATATCGAAGGTCTTAAAATACGAGTCATGTCTTCCGCTCTGCACAAGTCAATCTGGCAGGCCCTCGGCGCAAACCCCACACCGATGCCCTGGCCCATTTACACCGAACTTGAACAGGGCGTCATTGATGGCCAGGAAAACCCACTCTGGGTACTCGAGGTATACAAGTTTTATGAGATACAGAAATACATGACCCTGACCCGTCATGTCTATTCTGCTCATATCGACGTTGCCTCTCTGTCCTGGTGGAAAACGCTTGATCAGGCCCAGCAGGAGATGATTCAGCAGGCCATGTATGAGGCTGCTGTATACCAGCGCGCTGATAATCGCGCAAAAGATGATGCCAGATTAACGCTGTTAAAAGAAAATGGGATGGAAGTCGTGGAAGATCCTGATCTCGATGCCATGAGGGCTCAGGTTGCTGACCTGAAGGATATCGACCTGTTCAAGGATGAAAAAATCCAAACCCTCCTCCTCAAGGTACTCCAAGCAACCAATTAAGAGATTCTGAGGATAACAATGACCAAAGCTGAGAGCCTCAGCCTGGCCTGTAACCGCTTTACCGAACGCAGTCTTCTCGTGCTCGGACTGGCCATGTCGGTTATCGTTATTGCCCAGGTATTCAGTCGATATATCCTCAACCACTCGCTTTTCTGGTCTGAAGAGCTGGCACGGTATATCCTGGTGTGGCTGACATTTCTGGGAACTTGTGTGGCCTACTACCGGGGTATGCATCCAGGCATAAACCTCATCTATCGACGGCTGCCGCGCCATCTCAAGAGAATCTCAAAAATTCTTGTCCTTGTCTTGTCTCTTGTCTTCTTCTCGGTAATGATCTGGTATGGTTTTCAGTTTTCGTTCTTTGTAAGAATGCAGACCACCGCCGCTTTGTCTCTGCCCAAGTGGATTATCTTCTCCATCATCCCCATAAGCGGGATAATACTCTCACTCCATGCAGTTGCCATGCTGTCAAAAGAAATCACTTCCAAGCCAAAAGAGTCATGAGCAGTACACTGCTGTTAATAACGCTTTTTGCACTGCTGCTGCTGAACATGCCGATCGCAATAGCAATTGGTATTGCCTCTGTAACGATCATTGTCCTCAACAGTGATTTTTCCCTGATGGTTGTCATCCAGCGAATGTTCAGCGGCACCGACTCCTTCCACCTGATGGCTGTGCCCCTCTTTATGTACGCCGGGCTGATCATGGAAAAAGGTGGGATCAGCAAGAGACTGATTGATTTTGCCAACGCACTCGTCGGCTGGCTGCCGGGCGGACTGGCAGCAGTTACTATTGTTTCGGCGATGTTTTTTGCAGGCATCTCAGGTTCTGCAGCAGCAGATACGGCCGCGGTTGGAGCCCTGCTGATTCCCGCCATGAAAAAATCAGGGTATGACGGGGATTTCGCCTCGGCAGTTCAGGCTTCTGGTGGCTCGATCGGAGTCATTATCCCACCGTCAATTCCGATGATTATTTTTGGTTTTCTGACCGGAGCATCCATCGGTCAGCTCTTTGCTGCGGGAATTCTTCCAGGAATTATGGTCGGCCTATCACTGATCGCCGTTTCAACCCTGCTGTCAATAAAACATGGTTACAAGGCCGTTGCCCGTTTCAGCTGGCAGTCGGTTGGCAAGTCATTTATTGGTGCGCTCCTGCCGCTCGGTGCTCCCGTTATTATCCTCGGCGGTATTCTCGGAGGTATCTTCACCGCCACTGAATCAGCTGCCGTAGCCGTTTTATATGCGCTCACCGTCGGCATCCTGATCTATCGTCAGATCACCTGGTCTGATCTATCAACTATTTTTGTGGAAGGATCTATTATTGCTGCAATTGTCATGTTCATCATATCAACCGCCTCAATTTTCAGCTGGATTGCGGCCATAGAAGATATTCCCGCCCAGCTTGCCGGCTCCCTTCTGATGATCTCAGATAATCCGACCGTCCTGCTGCTGCTGATTAACATGATACTGCTGGTTGCCGGTACGTTTGTGGAAACGACAGCCGCCCTGATCCTCCTCGTGCCAATGATTATTTCCATATTACCAGCTCTTGACGTTGACCTGGTTCACCTTGGTGTTATTGTTGTCACCAACCTGGCCATCGGCATGCTTACACCACCCATGGGCATCTGTCTTATCGTCTCGGGGGCGATCTCAGGAGAACATATCGGGGCGATCAGTCGTCGTATCATGCCTTTTTTATTCATTTTAATTATTGACCTGTTAATCATCACCTTCTATCCACCGCTTACCATGTGGCTTGCAGGGTTCGTTGGTCGCTAGAGTATACATTCAACTTTCCATTCCTTTTAAAATATCCATGAAGAAAATAGACAAGATTGAAGTTAAGAAACGTATCCACGAAGAAATTACCAGGGCAGAACAGGATATTAACAGGCTGGCAGCTTCTGTAAAGCCCGTTTCTCCCGATAATGCCATCGGCCGAATATCGAGAATGGAGGCAATCAGTGCCAGGGGCGTAAGCAAATCAGCCCTTTCTCAGGCAAGAGTGAGACTTGCAGGATTAAAGAGTGCTCTTAAAAATCTGGATGAACCGGAATTTGGCAGTTGTTTTGAGTGCGGAGAACAAATCCCTTTAGCAAGAATCCTGCTGATGCCCCAATCAAAGATGTGTGTGGCCTGTGCCGAGAGTGCTGAATAGGCAGGTAAAGCTACCACTCGAGGACATCTGCGAGACATCCGGGTGCTGCCGGATTCCCGCAGATGGCTTATACATAGTTCCTACCTTTCGTCTACTTCAGCCGGGATTAAGACTCAAGGTGCCCGAATTCTTTACGCAACAGTCTTTTGTTTAATTTTCCTACGCTGGTCTTGGCGATTGAGTCGACAACCAGTACCCGCTCAGGCAGTGCAAACCTGGGCAATTTCCCCTGATCAATATATTGCTGGACTAAGCCCTGAACCGCCTCTGGAGTAAGGCTTTCAGCAGATCCTACCGCGGCTACAACCAGCACCAGGGGGCGTTCTCCCCATTTACTGTCAGGTACCCCGATAACTGCAACCTCGCCGACCTCCGGTAACCCACTTATGACGTCCTCAAGCTCAAGGGATGAGAGCCACTCGCCACCTGTTTTTATTACATCCTTCAGCCTGTCGGTAATCTGTAAATAACCGTCTGCATCAATAAAGCCGATGTCGCCAGTATGAAGCCAACCACCGTTCCAGAGTTCCTCACTTTTTTCTTCATCCTTTAAATACCCCTGTGTCAACCAGGGAGCCCTGACGATCACCTCTCCAGTGGATTTTCCATCGTGGGGTAGAGGAGTACCTTCAAAATCAACAACCTCTAGCTGTACACCAGAAATTGGCATCCCTGTTCTGCAGCGGATCATTATCTGCTCATCTTCACTCCATTCAAGCATATGCGGCTTAAGCGTTGCCAGAGTCAAAACCGGGCACGTTTCCGACATGCCATATCCCGTAAAAATATTTATCCCTCTGTCTAAAGCGGCTTTGCACATCCCCTTGGACAAGGCAGAACCTCCGATAATGACTTTCCAGCCGGATAAATCAAACTCGGCCGCAGCCGGGCTGGACAGCAACATGTGCATAATAGTGGGAACGCAGTGAGAAAAACTGACTTTATTGCTGACAATAAGTTTCAGAAGCACCTCAGGTTCATACTTACCAGGGTAAATCTGCCGTGCTCCCAGGTGGGTCATTAAATAGGGAACTCCCCAGGCGTGAACATGGAACATTGGCGTCATCGGCATGTATACGTCCGCAGAGTTTACACTGACAGGGCTGTTATATCCGCAGAGACCGGCCATGATACCATAGGTGTGGAGAACCAGTTGGCGGTGACTGAAAAATACCCCTTTGGGTAATCCGGTAGTACCAGTTGTATAGAACGTTGTGGCAATGGAGTTTTCATCAAAATCAGGAAAGGCATACTCCTCAGGATTTTCCCCGAGCATGACCTCATATTCATGATCAATGACAAGGGATGTTTCAACCGTGCTGTCAGAATCGGCGAGAAGAATTATTTTCTTAATCGTTGTAAGCTGATCACGAATAGCTTCCAGGAGAGGTAAAAACTCGCTGTTTACAAGAATAACATCATCCTCGGCATGATTGATGGTATATAACAGCTGGTCCGGGGACAGGCGGACATTGACAGTATGGAGGATCGCCCCTATCATTGGCACCCCAAAGTAACACTCCAAATAACGATGAGAGTCCCAATCCATAACAGCAATGGTATCACCGGGCTTTACTCCCAGGTTTACCAGGCCATGGGCCAACTGGCAGACTCTCCTTCCGAACTGTTCATAGGTAATCTCAAAGCTGTCTCGATACGATATTTTCTGTTGCGGCGAAAAGATGAGAGGGGTTGAAAGAAGATTTTTAATAAGCAGGGGGTATTTATATGCCGAATCGGTAGGAGAAATTATTCTTGTCTTCATGGTACCTCCTTTTCAATAGAGTGGATGAGAAACATCACGATTATCCTCTGAGCAGCACAAAAAAAACGGTTAATATTCTCAAGAGTTATTCGTTGTATACATTCCTTCTCAAGGTTTCATACTTTCTGTAAAAGCAGGCTGCCTATCGAATACCCTGCACCGAATGAGCACAAAATTCCCTGTTCGCCACTGCTAAAATCATCGTGATATTTATGAAAGGCTACTATCGAGCCAGCAGAGGCTGTATTAGCGTATTCATCAAGAATGACCGGGGCATCGAGAAAATCAGGGTCCCGGCCGAGCAGTTCGCGGGCAACAAACATATTCATATTGATATTGGCCTGGTGCAGCCACATTCGCCGAATCTGTGTGATATCAAGCCTGTTCTCCTGCAGTTGAGTTCTGACAAGCTTACAGATAAGCGGCAGAAGTTCCTTAAAAACTTTTCTGCCATTCTGGATAAAATATTGATCCTGCTCAAAGAATCTCTCATATGAAAGATCCGGTTCAGCCCGGGTTAGAAAGCCGACATTCGTTCTGATATTATTGGAAAAATGTGTTTCCAGTTTTCGGTCGACAATCCTGAAAAGATGCTCTGACTGGGCGTGTTCACAACGTTCCACAATACATGCAGTTGCTACATCACCGAAAATAAAGTGACTGTCACGGTCACGGTAATTCAGTTGAGGAGAAGCGTATTCAGGGTTGACGACAAGAGCGCATCGGGCGCTGCCGGATTGCAGGGCATCAAAGGCGGTGGATATTCCAAACGTACCGGTCGAACAGGCAACAGTCATGTCGAAGGCGTATCCGCCACAGCCGAGTTCTTTCTGGATTTCAACAGCGATGGCCGGCCATGGTCGCTCTGATGTGGAGGCTCCATAGATCACCAGGTCAACCTCTTCAGGCTTTCGACCGGCTCTTGAAAAAGCTTCTCGACTTGCATTAATCGCCATTTCCGCAGTAATTGATAATGAATCATCGGGTCGACGGGGAACCACCGGCATCATCCGATCAGTTTCCAGAATCCCTTCTTTGATTACCACATATCGCTGTTTGATCCCTGATGCTTTTTCAATAAAATTACAGCTGGAATATTCCATCGGGGCAATTGATCCAGAGGCGATTCCATCACGGTTATTATGATTGAACTCATCGACATAGCTGTTAAAAGATGTGACCAGTTCCTCATTGGAGATTACATGGGGCGGCGTGTACACTCCGGTTCCGCTGATGACGATATCTGACATGAAAACCTCTCTTCAAGAACGGCCATTGAATTGAAACTGCCGCGAAATATATAATGTAACCTTAAGTACCATGTTGGTGAGAAAAAAACGATTATGATGATGACAGGCACGTGGCAATTACGTTTTCAAGATTACTGGGAACTAATTACCAAGGAGTTTTCATAACTGCCGTATTATTATGAACCGTCATAGAACTATGAATATTCTTCAGAATGCTTTATTAGCAACGGTGAAACCACAAGAACTGAGAGGAGATGAGTATGAATGGGAAGGCGAGCAACATTGATCTAACTCTTATGTTCCCTGGGGTACTGATTACCCTGCTGGTAGGTATACTATTAACCATTTTCCCGGTACAGGGCAAAGCCATCGTTGATTCGCTGTTTGGTATACTGACTCACAACTTCAAATGGGCTTTTCTTGTCTTTGGTCTATTCTGCGTTCTTTTTCTGATCTGGCTGGCATTCAGTCGATGGGGTGATATCAAACTAGGCAGACCTGTGGTGTATTATCTTGGGCCTTTTTGCAGTCGGCTTATTGTCAACCGGCCAGCTCAAAGCGGTACAGCTCTCGTCGATTGTTGTTGCACTGCCACTCATACCGGTGCTGCTGGTGATGGTCTTCTCCCTGATGAGGTGGATTAAGGAAGATTATGGAGAAATGCTGGCTCGCAAGGTTGCAGTACTGCCTGCTGAGGATATTAAAAAATCAGAATAATGGGTGACATTATGGCACAAAAAGATAACTTAAAAATATCTTCAGTACTCTTGCTGAAAGCGAAGGATCTTGGTGCCGATCTGGTAGGATTTGCCTCGGTCGAAGACCTGAAACAGGCTCCATCCTTTACCTTTGCACCAAGAATGCCAGGAGCAGGAGAAGGAATTGGCACCCGGAAAAATAAGCTGGGTCTGAAACCAGGAGCGGTCCTGTGGCCGGAGAGAGCAAAGACGGTAATGGTGATTGCTGTTCACCACCCGGAAGACAAGCCGGAATTGGACTGGTGGTTCGACCGCGTGGACCCTCCCGGCAACCGGGTATTGGCCAGAATTGTCCGGGAGCTTTGTGACTGGATTCCCGAGCAGTTTGGGGTCGGGGTATTTCACCTGCCCTATTATGTTGAGAAGGGCGGCACCTACCTCAAGGACTCAGCAGTTTTTGCCGCTCTTGGCTGTATCGGCAGAAACAATATACTGGTTACACCAGAGTTTGGACCGCGGGTTCGGCTACGAGCCCTGACACTGGATATTGAGCTCCCCTCTACCGGTCCATCAAAATTTGACCCATGCCGTATGTGCGAAGAATTGTGCCGTAAAGCCTGTCCGCAGCATGCCTTCGACAATAAAATATATTCAGAAGAAGACTATGGGCAGAAGATATTGCCGGGACGAGATGGTGTCTTTTCCAGGCCTGTCTGCAACAAACAGATGGATGTGGACAATGAAGTCGCAGTAGAACAGAAGATTGAAGGATTTGACGACCCCATCAAGGTGATAAAATATTGTCGTAGATGTGAACTTTCATGTCCTGTTGGGAAACCATTGTCCTAATAATTACTAATTCTTAAGCAGGGGTGTGTTTCTAGACCCCTGCTTAGGTTCCCTCCAACTTTCGACTCCTGATGTGCCGACATCTTCAATCGGGACAAATTGATATTAGGGGGTTATCTGCTAACCTTAACGCCTAGAACGATCACTCTCAGTTTTACCTTCTGCCTGATAAGGTATTCTCAGCAATTGTTCATTAAATTTAACATTGCCACAACGAAGCTATTCAATGTCGCATTATACCCCAACGAAAGGGAGTTCCTGTATCTCTCTAATTTTCTAGCAGGTTATCGTCCAGCCTCCTTCAAGCTGTAGCTTCACAGGAAGAGTGTAAACTTTCAAATTTGCTTAAATGGTTAACATTGCCAATAATAGTCTCTACCATTGCAATGACATGCATCCCCGTAAACTACAGTAGTTATTTCCAACTCGAGGGCATCTGAAGAAAGTGAGATATTGGAAATGGCTACCTTATCAATTGTTTGCAGCAAACAGGGTACAATCGACGCCTGCTGCAAACAATTATTTGGATGAGTACTACTATTTAACACTTTGCCATGACATAAATGTATCAACAGCCGCCTTGCTTTCAGGCCTGAGATTTTCAATACCTGTATAAGGTGTTCCCTTACCCAATTTGAAGTGCGGGTACTTGACGATGGTCATCATATGACGCTTGGCCATATCCTGAAAACTCGCACCTGACCAGAGAGCTTGTCCAATATGCGCATTTTCCTCTCTTGGGTCACGATAGACATTGAAAACCGGAGCAGCGGCACCCGGCACTCCTGGTGCGGGCATGTGCATTTTGAACTCCTGCTTGACGATTGATCGAAGCATTTCGTTTTCGTAGATGTAGACATAATCTCGACGCCCGTGATGCTCACCATTCAATAAGAGGGCCGTTTGGTCAATACCATCAATTACGCGATCGCGCGGGATATTTTGCTTTGCTTGTGCCACACGAGCAAAGGTCGTGAACAAGTCTGAAACATGGACAATGTCACCCGCTGCACTACCAGCTTCAATGACTCCGGGCCATCGGGCAAATGCATCAACCCGGACACCGCCTTCAAGATGATTAGTCTTGCCGCCTCGATATATCAACTGAGAGAGTCCAGATGTTCCTTCATAATGATACATCAAGCCGTTGTCAGCCATCAGTACAACTAACGTGTTATCTGCAATACCAAGCAGATCAACCTCATCAAATATTTGGCCGAGCCAGCCATCGAGCAATTGTAACTTCTCCGCCATAAACCCACCGTTGGCTGAAAGATTTTGATCCTGGTCATGAACGAAGTTGAGCGGGAACAGAGGCCAATATTGGAGGAAGAAAGGCTTGTCTTGTTTTGCAAGAATCTGGAGTTGCTCAAGTGTCTGCTGCTGATAGCGCTCATTCATCTTAACATAGTGAGCCTGGGTGAACTCTTCGCCTGGCATTAAATCTATTTCACGTGCCAATCCACCTTTTTTTGCTTCCAACCCAGTGACCAATCCTTTTGGCTTGAAGTTATTGTCAATCGCAAACTCGCCTGATTGTGTTTTGTGGTGCCAGCCAAGCAGATTATTCGAATCAGCAGCTTCCTTAGTCATCAATGAAAGCTGTACCTGTTGATGTAAAGGAAAAGCCGCAAAGTCAAATCCCTGATTGTGCGGGTATGATTCCTCAATATCTCCCTGATGCCATTTACCAATATGAACGGTGTTGTAACCAGCCTCCGAGAGTACTTCTGCGATTGTAACCTCTTTAGCAGGTAGCCCCTCACCAACAAGCGCGACCTTGACCTCTTTTAAACCGGTTCGCACCGGATGACGCCCCGTCAGAAAAGCAGCGCGAGTTGGTGTACAGGACGGCTCGGTGTACATGCGCATCAACGAAAGACCCTCTTCTGCGAGTTTGTTAATCTTTGGAGTTTTAATACCGGTGACATAATTCATCGCTCGGTTCCCCATCTGACCAAAACTTACATCGTCAATGAGGACATAGAGAATGTTTGGGCGTTTGCCATTATGTCCTTTACGTATTTCAGCCAGTTTATCATCGATTAATTTATCTTCTGCTGCCCATTTTTCGCCGTACTGAGCCTCAAGGAAACCGTATTCACCATCGTGTACTATTGCATCATTTGCGCTCATGACTGGGACCGAACCGCCCCCGATCATCAAAGCTGCAGCAGCGCAAACAATCATTTTTATTCTTGCATTGTTCAACATATAAAAAACCTCCTTAAATTGTTTAACAATTTCTAATAGAAATAAGGCCTACCACTTGAAGTTGAGGCCTATTACTGGACCATGGATTGTTGCATCAAATTTGAAAGAATCTGGGCCACTTCCATCTTTGTAATCCACACCAAAAGCACGATAGCCGGTAATAAACGATGCATATTTCCAAGGTTGCCATTCCACTAACCCAAGTGCCTGCCAGGAAAAATCTGAGCCAAGACCAAATCCACCTATGTCACCACGTGCGATCAGTGACCACCCGTCGGCAAACCCCCATATCCAGCGTGCACCGATAAGTGGATCAGTCCAATCTTTACTATCATCAAAAAGTGTTGGCCCACCTACAACTGACACTCTATTCTCCATCTCCACGTATTTCAGGCCGGCAATAACATCAATGCTATATTCATTCCTATTAAAGCGATAGAAACCTGATAGCTCAGCTAAAGTCAAATTTAGATCCACATTTTGACTAATGCCCATAGGTAGACTCATGCTGTTTTTAAGATCAAGATAATCAATATCGACAATTACCCCCCACGTCCTCTTGTACAGAGTTTCAAAATGTACAACGAACATTGCTTCCATAGAATCAAATACTTCATCAAATGGAATGTTCACTTGAGCAGTTTGAGGTCCCGCAGACAAATCGCCATCAATGTTAATCCCCCATACATAAAAAGGTGCTAGGTTGAATTCCCAATCATTTTCAGTCTCACTGTTTGGCGCGGCAAAAAGTGGTGTAGCAATCAATAATAGTGGCACTAATATTTTCATGAAAGTTTGTTTCATAACACTCCTCTCTATCTTTTTTAAACTTAAGACTCTACAATTTCTACAGAAATTGGCATTTCTTGAAAATATTTTAATTGTAAAAATACGATACGTTGATAACATATTGCATATGTTATTTCGAGAACATCAAAAAAACGTCATAATTTCTTTTTCACTGCAAATTTGAAAACTTATGAGACATCTAAATTTTGCCTACGATAATTTTGAGCAATTTTCTCATGATATAAAGGGTTGGAATGTAGATTTTAAACAGCTGAGTAACGGTAGTTTCGATTCTTATTTACAACAAGTTGACAACGAAGACATTCTCATAACCTTTGCGTCTTTCTCCACCAAACTTGAGCAGCGAGGAAGTGCCCCATCTAACAAGTGGACATTCGCTTTATTAGAAGCTACCTCTCCGGAAATAATATGGCGTGGTCAAAATTTTTCAGACCAGATAGCTGTGTATGCGCCCGGTTCGGAAATCGATGCAATCTCACCTCCAGGCTTCAAGGTGATTACAATTTCCATTTCAGAAACAGTTATTGAATGTTGGAGACAAATCTATGAAAATGAAGGGAAAAGAAAATTGTCTTTTCCTAGAGGACTTGTATCTGTTGAAAAGGACAAGCTTAATAAGATACGGGGAATTGCAAAGATATTTGCTACCAAAGCAACTCCCTTCTCAACAATCAAAAAGATCGAAGAACATCTGGTAAGCGAACTACTAAACGCCATATGTTATTCGGTCCCTCACTCTGGGAGGTTGGCCAGACTTAATAAATTCAAGACCTTTAAAAAGCTGACCATCTACATAGATGAACATCTTGGCAGTGAAGTCTATCTCAGTGCTCTCTGCAAGGCTGGTGACATCAGTCCCAGAACCGTACAACGTCTTTTTCGTCACTTCATCGATGATACCCCGAAAAGCTATATTCGTGCACGAAGACTAAATAATGTCAAAAGAGATCTTTTTAGAAACCGCCACGATACATTAATTTCAGATATCGCC
>RCNC010001467.1_pt1 | contig 23272 bp, 17 predicted proteins | sample 2041301 | NCBI WGS metagenome assembly RCNC01 (sample SAMN09708231, study PRJNA481090) | Marine sediment metagenome, whole genome shotgun sequencing project. | biome: marine sediment; feature: ocean; material: sediment; isolation source: Sewage treatment plant 13A marine sediment (STP13A) ...
CTCGCTGGCCGTGGTTTTACCATGGGTGATAATCTTCCTGTTTATCAGTTCCAGCATTTCTTATATTGTCGTCATGATCAAGGTCGCAAGCATGGGTCAGCAGGCTAACGCCGAGGCCAGTCGCGCCATGGGCAGGGAACAAATGGAATCTACATTGTGGGGTGGCCTGGGTGCCCTTATCGGCTTCCAGGTGATGCTTATCTGGCCATCGCTGTTGATGTTTTGCCTGCTTATCGCGATCGCTTGCCTGCTTTATGGCTCACGTATCTTCCAGGGTCCTGGCATGCATCCACGAGGAGGAATGTGGGCTTATGCATTGCTGACCATGATGATCATTCTGACACCGGCTTTGACAGGGTCCGGCGATGCCAGCGCTGCGTTCTACTCCCGCATGGGTTTATTCATCGTGATTGCGATTTACGGAACTATGGCCGTCGCGGTTTTTGATACGTTCTGGCCGGACAACAAGAAGGAATCACCAGCTCTCACAGGCCCGCAAGGCCTCGAGTGATGGCTCAATCAGTTGTGGTTTGTCGACAACGGACTGGGTATTGGCGACATCCTTGAGACCACTACCGGAAACAATACACACCACCAACTCATCTTTGTCGACCGTTTGTTTCCCTACCATTTTTTTAAGACCTGCCCATGGCGCTGCAGCAGCAGGTTCCGGAAAGACACCGGTGGCGCTGGCAATCTCAGGAATGGCTGCAAGAATTTCCTTATCCGCAACCGTGACCGCCTCGCCACCGGATTGAATCACGGCCTTCACGGCTGCAAGACCATCACGGGGCCGGTCAACGGCTATGGAATCGGCCAGCGTTGATGCTTTCACTTCCTCAACCACCAGTTTCGACCAGTCCGTTTTTAAGCCGTCAGCACTCCTGACCTGGCGAACAGCGTTACAAATCGCCGCGCTGGCCTCTGACTGAACACAGTCGATTTTCGGAAGTCGATCGATCAGGCCGACCGCTTTCAGATCACACCAGCCCTTCCAGATGGCGCTGAGTGTGTTGCCATCCCCGGTGGAGACCAGCACCCGGTCCGGCACCCGGCCATCCAGATCCTGCCAAATTTCATAGGCACAGGTTTTTTTGCCCTCACGGGTGAAGGCGTTATAGCCGGTACTGCGGTTAAACCAGCCGAATTCCTTTGATGCGACCAGGCAGAGATCATAGGCATCGTCATAGTTACCATTCACCGCAAGCACGCGGGCACCAAAAGCCAGCATCTGGGTAAGTTTTGCCACGGGTGCACTGGCCGGCACAAATACCACTGCTTGCAGACCGGTAGCGGCGGCCAGGCAGGCCAATGAGGAACCGGCATTGCCGGTGCTGGCAACGGATATGACCTCCGCACCTGTATCCTGGGCACGCCCGATGGCGATGGCACTGGCCCGGTCTTTGAGTGATGCACTCGGGTTCATCGTATCGTCTTTTAAATACAAATGATGCATCCCTGCAGATTCAGCCAGACGCTGTGCCCTATAAAGAGGAGTGCCACCGATTCGAAGCGGAAATGCCGACCGTGGCTGTTTAAGTGGCAACAGGGCCGAAAATTGGTAAATATCATTGGGGCCTTTGAGACAGTTTTTATCCCACTCTTTGGCCACGGCGTGATAATCATAGAGAACATCAAGATTGCCGTCACACACAGGACACAGGAACCCATCATAGTTCTGTGCCTGTATCGCGGAGCAGGCGATACACCTGTAGCCGTCCATGTTCATAAGTCAGTATCCATCACGGCACGATATGGGTACCGTATATACCATGCAGGGCCTGCTCCAGGTGATGGGGCTGGGTAATGATCACCCGTTCTCCACCCTGTTCCAAAAAGGCAAGCGCGGCCTCAATTTTCGGCTTCATACTACCAGGGGCAAAGTGTCCTTCTTGCAGGTATCTGCGGCATTCTGCGGACGTCATCAGGTCAATATCTACCTGCCGGGGTGTTCCGAAATCCAGTGCGACCTTATCGACACTGGTGGATTTGATCAGTACTGACGCACCCAACTCGGTGGCCAGCACACAGGATGCAGCATCCTTGTCTATGACCGCATCCCGTCCTGTAAAGGTACCGTCAGCCTCACGCACAACCGGGATTCCACCACCACCCACGGCAACCACCAGCGTACCCGCCTCAAGCAAGGTACGTATGGAATTCAACTCTACAATTTCAAGTGGTACCGGTGCCGGCACCAGGCGACGCCATCCACGACCCGCATCCTCACCAACAATCCAGCCGTCCCTACTGGCATGTTCATTCGCCACATCTTCAGTCATGAAGGGTCCGATCGGCTTGTCCGGGTTCTGGAAACCCGGATCGTCCTTATCCACCAGCACCTGGGTCACCACCGCAACCACTTCTTTTTGCATGCCCTGCCGGTGCAGTTCATTCTGCAGGGTCTGCGCGATCTGGTAACCGATGGCACCCTGGGTATCCGCCACACAACTGACCAGTGGAACCTGGTGCAGGACATTACGTGCCAGGTCAGACCGCAACAGGATGAAACCAACCTGTGGACCATTACCGTGGGTCACGACCACGCGATAGCCTTCACGAACGATGGGGATAATATGACTGGCTGTTTCACCGACAGCTTTGTACTGGTCAAGTACGGTACGGTGCTCGCTGTCCTTGATCAGTGAATTGCCGCCAATGGCAATCACCACCAGGGGTGCTTCATGGTCCTTATTGGAGCGGAGTTTATTCATATTGGCCCGGCTACATCGTCAATGCCATCAGGGCCTTGGCAGTGTGCATGCGGTTTTCGGCTTCGGGATAAACACGTGACTGCGGGCCGTCGATAACCGCGTCAGTCACTTCATATCCACGATCCGCCGGCAGGCAGTGCATATAAATCGCTTCCTGTTTTGCACGTGCCATCATCGCCTCGTCACAAATCCAGTGACGGTACTTCGAGGCAACTTTCATCGCCTCTTCCGGGTTGCTGAATAAGGCTTCCGGGCCCCAACTTTTAGGGTAGACGATATCGGCATCGGTGAAGGCTTCTTCCATACTACTGACCACGTTCAATTGGCCACCGGAACGCGCCGTGTTTTCACGGGCCAGACGCATCGTTTCTTCCATCAAGGTGTATTCCGGCGGATGTGCAAGTGTCACGTTCATGCCATAGCGGGTCATTAACATGACCAATCCCTGTGGCACGGACATCGGCTTGACGTAACTTGGGGCAAACGCCCAGGAAACAGCAATCTTGAGGTCACGCAGGTCTTTACCAAACTCTTCGCGGATGGTCATCAGGTCGGCCAGTGTCTGGCAGGGATGATCCACATCACATTGCATGTTGATCACCGGCACACTGGCATGTTCGGCCACCTCACGCATGTAGGTCTGACCTTCACCCGGTATGGTGTCGTGACGTATGGCAATACCATGTCCATAGCTGGACAGAATGATCCCCATGTCCTTGGGGCTTTCACCATGTGCGATCTGTGAAGTCTCGGAATCAATAAAGTGTCCGTGGCCACCAAGCTGGGTTACACCGGCTTCAAATGAATTACGTGTACGGGTAGATTTGTCAAAAAAGATCAGGAATATGGTCTTGTGCGGCAGATGTATGGTCTGCACACCGGTTTTGAATTCCTTTTTGAGCTGATCGGCTGCGCCGAGGACGAGTTCGATTTCGTCATCCGACCAGTCCTGGGTCATTAACCAGTCACGACCTCTCATACGGTCCGATAGCGGCAATGCTTGCTGTGTCATTTTATTCTCCTTGTTGTTTGGCAATGGTCCTGACCAGGGCGGTATAAAACGCTGTGCAACGGACCAGGTGTTCAACTTCCACCTGCTCATTGGGTGCGTGGGCAAAATGTTCATGACCGGGCCCAAAACCAAAGGATGGAATGTGGTACATACCGGCTGTTGCGACGCCATTGGTGCTGAAAGTCCAGACGCCTGTCTCGGGCTCAGATCCAAATGCTTTACGGTAGGCGGTCTTCGCGCTCATCATGGCAGGATCATCTTCATCGATAGCCCAGGTTGGGTAATATTTGCGGGTCGGATAGGTCAGACCGGTGTGACTGGGTACCGCGTAGTCCAGTACCGTCACGCTCGCCTGAGTGGCCTTAACCGATGGTAGTGCGAGGATTTCATTCACCGAGGTTTCCTCGGTTTCACCCACGGTCAGACGACGGTCGAGGTGAATGGTGCATCCGTCGGCAACTGCACACAGGCTGGGTGATGACGAGCGGATTTCAGAGATCGTCACCGTACCTTTACCGAGTGGTTCACAAGGCTCCAGACGTTCATTAAGCTTCTCGATATCGGCAATGATACCTGCCATCTTGTAGACCGCGTTTTCACCGCGCTCCGGTGCTGAACCGTGACAGGAAACACCCGAGGTATGAACCTCCATTTCCATGCGTCCACGTTGCCCACGATAAATACGCAGACTGGTCGGCTCGGTGATCACCACCAGGTCCGGACGTAAGCCGACTTCATTGACAATGTACTGCCAGCACAGACCGTCACAATCCTCTTCCTGTACGGTCGCTGTCACGTAGAGCGTGATATTGTCCGGCATCCCGGCTTTTTTCAGCAAGGCACCCGCATAAACCGCTGAGGCGACCCCGCCTTTTTGATCACTGGCCCCGCGGCCATAGAGAATTCCATCCTCGATATCACCGGAATGTGGGTCTCGATCCCATAGAGACAGATCTCCTGTATCCACAGTATCGATATGACCATCCATTGCGATTACGAAAGGACCGGAGCCTATCCGGCCGATCAGGTTGCCCATCGGGTCAACCCTGACCTCATCAAAACCGACGCGCTCCATTTCCAGGCGCGCCCGTTCGACAACGGCACCTTCCTCAGAGCTCAATGACGGTATGCGGATAATATCCTGCATAAAGTTCGCCAAGGCGGCCTCGTTTTTCTTCGCATCGATATAGTCCTGGCTATTGATTGGCATATCCCTGTTCCTGCTAATTTTGATTAAAGGCGTTGATGAGCTGATCCCATTCATCCACCACATCCTGTGAGAAGACCTCGTGCCAGAAGTCCTCGTCCCACAATTGATGCAGTTCTTCTGAAGAACGGCCCTGCTGTTCCACCCAGGTGAAATACTTGAAGTTGTGTAGTGATTTACGGTCGGCGTACGACAGTTCCCGCAGGTTGTCGGTACCGATGCCGAGCAGGTAACGTCCATAATGCTGATCCGCCTGTCGACTGCTATAGGGTCCATGTATCTCGAGCATTTCCTCGACACGCGATGAATACAGCTCCATCGAATCGGTCAATGGTGTAAAGATCACATCACGCCCATCCATGTCGTAGTAACGGGCGGTCTTGATGCTGGCGACAAGATTGCACAGACTGGAGATACCTATCTGGCCCAGTGACTGGATAGTTTTCTCATCCACACCCTCGCGGCGCAGACAGGCATGACCTTCTTCCTCATTGAACAAACGCATCAACTGCATGGTCTGCTCATCATCCACCGCCGCCACCATGTCGGTATTGCGTACATTGTGTATCCACGGGATATGCTTGTCGCCGATGCCCTCAATCCGGTGCTCACCAAATCCGAAGCGTAACAACGTGGGACATTGGAGTGCTTCGGTAGCCACCACCCTGATGCCGGGGTGCTGCGTGCGCAGAAAATCGCCGGCAGCCAGTGTACCGGCAGAACCCGTGGCACTGACATAGGCAGATAGCCGTCGTGCCTGGCCGTTGGCTTTCTGGCTGTAATGATTTTCAAAGATCTCTTCGATCACCGAGCCGGTTGTCTGGTAATGCCAAATGGCATTGCCGAATTCCTCAAACTGGTTAAATATCTTGATGCCATCACCACGTTCGCGACGCAACTCCCAGCACTTATCATAGATTTCCTTGACGTTGGATTCGGTTCCGGGTGTGGCGATAATTTCATCAGTTCCAATTTCCTCCAGCCACTCGAAACGTTCGCGGCTCATTCCCTCGGGCAGGATGGCGACCGCGGGACACGCCAGCAGGGCACAGTCATAGGCACCACCACGGCAATAGTTGCCGGTGGAAGGCCAGACTGCTTTCTGGGTATCGGGATCAAAGGCCCCGGTGACCAGGCGTGGCACCAGGCAACCGTAGGCCGCACCGACCTTGTGTGCACCAGTGGGAAACCACTTGCCGACGATACCGATGATGGTCGCATCCACACCGGTGAGCGAAGAAGGGAACTCAATCCAGTTGCCTTCACCATATCCACCACCATGTGCCACCGGTTCATTTTTCCAACTGATACGGAACAGGTTAGCCGGATCCAGATCCCACAGACCAACTTGCTTGAGCCGGGTTTTAATCGCGTCCGGTATCAGACCAGGGTCTTTCATCTGGGCGAAGGTTGGCAGGATGATGTTGAGCTTACGTGCACGGGCGATACTTTTTCTTAAAACATCTTCGCGAATATCCGGTATCAGATTCATTTTTCACCTCCCAGGGTGACCGCAGGAATGGGCTCGAGATTGCCCCAACCCAGTTCGACTTCTTTTGCACCGGAACGCATGGCCCGCAGCAACTCGTCCTGATCGACGGGCAAGCTGCGAACACGCACACCGGTAGCACGGTAAATGGCATTGGTGATGGCGGCACTGGTGGGAATACTCGGCAACTCTCCGACACCCTTGGCACCATATGGCCCGGTGGAGGTCTGGTGTTCCACGATATGCGAGATGATCTTTGGCGTGTGTTTAATACCGGGCATCTTGTAACGCGCCATCACACTGGTCCAGGGCATACCCTGTTCCTGGATAAAATGCTCGCTCAATGCGTAACCGATACACATGACGATACCGCCTTCGATCTGGCCTTCCAGTGTCAGCGGGTTGATCGCACGACCGACATCATGGGCTGCGATCACCTTACGCACATGGACTTCACCACTACGCGAGTTGATTTCACATAGCACTGCCTGGGCACAGAATCCAAACGCGAAATGCATGTCACCGCCGGTGCCCAGGGGCTGGGTTTTCGGAGCCCAGTACTCGTACTCGGCATCGAGGGATATACCGGAGTCTGTGGCTCGTTTGATCACCTCACCGAGGCTCACGGATTTTTCTCCAGCACTGACCTGCGTATCGGCGAAAACAAGATCGGTGATCTCACATTGCAAAATATCAGCCGCGACTGGTGCAAGCCGCTGTACCACGGTGCGTGCCGCATGCCGCGCGGCATTGCCGCTTACAAAGGTCTGCCGACTGGCGGTGGTTGGTCCGCCGTCAGGACAATAATCGGTATCACCGAGCAGGACGTTTACGCAAGCAATGGGGATACCCAGTTCCTCTGCGGTACACGCTGCCAGCACCGCCGGCAGTCCCTGCCCCAGTTCTGCCGACGAGGTTCGCACCTCGGCACGCACAGAATTATCAGCCCCATTATCAGGTTGGAGCCATACCTCAACCTGGGCAATGGACTTATCCGGTGCACCGCCTCCGAGGCCGGTATTCTTGTAACCGATCGCCAGACCCCAGGCGTATTGCAGGTGACCTTCGCGCCAGGACCAGAGAAAATCACCGGCACGCATGTCTGTGTTGACGCGCTCAATACATTCATTCAGCCCGACACTTTCACGCATCTTCTGTCCGGTGGCAGTCACCGAACCGACTTCCAGCGTATTCATACGGCGGAATTCGACGGCATCCAGCCCCAGTTCCTCGGCGAGGATATCCATATTGCTTTCCACCGCAAAACAGCTTTGCGAGACACCAAAACCGCGGAAAGCACCGCAGGGTGCGTTATTGGTATAAGCGGCAAAGCAATCCACCTTCACATGTGGCACCTTGTAAGGGCCGGATGCATGGGTGGTTGCGCGGGTAAGAACCTTTTCACTAAGACTGGCATAGGCACCGCCGTCGCCATACAAAGTCGCCTCAACAGCGGTGAGTTTTCCTTTCCGGGTGGCACCGGTGCGAATACGGATAATGGTTGCGTGCCGCTTGGGATGGAAAAGCAGGCTCTCCTGACGGGAATAGAGCATCTTGACCGGATGCTGTGTGACCTCGCTTAGCAAAGCGACATGTATCTGCCCTGCCACGTCTTCCTTGCCACCAAAACCGCCACCCATCAGGGTCGCGACAACACGCACCTGCCCGGGTTTTACACCAAGGGCCGCTGCTGCCTGGTCACGATCAAGATATGGAATCTGACTGCCCACATAGATCGAAGTCTTGTCGTGGATCGCGGTTTCACCACGTGCAGCTTCGGCATCAACGGGGCCACCAAAATCGGCGGGATTGTAACCGGCAGGTATACCGATGGAGCATTCCGGTTCGAGGAACATATGCTCGGTAGTCGGTGTACGGTAAGTCCGGTCTACGATCACATCGGCCTCTGAAAAACCGCTTGAGATATCGCCCTTGTTCACCTTGATGTGTTTTAACAAATTGCCGTCAGGCCGACCCTCGTGCAAAACCGGCGAGTCTGCCCTGACCGCCTCCATCGCGTCGGTAACAGCTATCAGTTCTTCGTAATCAACCTTGATGAGTTCCAGAGCCCGGGCCGCAATGACCTCGGTATCAGCAGCAACGATCGCCACCGCATCACCGCTGTAACGCACCTTGTCACCACACAGCACGGGCCAGTCCAGGTCGACAATACCGTGCAGGTTACGTCCGGGAATGTCATCTGAGGTTAAAACCGCACGTACACCGGCAAGCGCACGTGCCGCCGCGGTATCGATCGAACGTATGCGGGCATGTGGCACGCCGGCACGCAGGGTTCGAGCGTATAACATTCCTGGAAAATGGTAGTCATCTGTGAATTTTGCCTGGCCACGTATCTTGGCCAGCGCATCGGGATTGGGTTGTGCTTTACCAATTTCAGCACCGGCTTCAATGGTTTCTGGAATATAAGGTGAAACATCCTGGCCGGACGCCTGCTGGATAGCGCCAATGACACTCTGGTAGCCGGTGCAACGGCAGTAGGTGTCTTTGAGGGCGATCTTGATGTCCGCCTCAGAGACTGCTTCGCCTTTGGCCTGTTTCTCATCCAGCAATGCCTTGGATGTCATGATCAGGCCGGGGGTACAAATACCACACTGTACCGCGCCGTGATCCAGAAACGCCTGTTGCAGGGGATGAAGCTGTTCGTCGCTGGACAGGTTTTCGATGGTTTCCACATCAGTTCCCATCGCTTTGAAAGCAGGGAATGTACAGCTGACCACGGGCGTGCCATTAACCAGCACAGTACAGATACCACATTCGGCCTCGTTACAGCCGATCTTGGTTCCGGTCAGACGTAGATCTTCGCGTAAAACCTCGGATAGAAAACGTGATTCAGGCACATCCAGATCAACCGGTTTGCCATTGACTTTCATCTGTAGACGGCTCATAAGCCCACTCCTTCCGGCACAACATGGCCGCTTTGTGCACGTTTGGCAGCACGGGCTAAAATCAATGGCAAATGGGTCCGGATCATTTCAGCACGGTATTCGCGTGTAGCCCGGTGCTTACTGGTGCGTAAAGGAACCGAGGCCAACACGGCTTCGGCTGCTGCATCGAATTGTTCCGCTTCTGCAGGCCCACCCGTGAGTATCTTCATGGCCGGTTCGGCCAGGTATGGTACAGGGCCTGCGGGACCGAGGCTGATACGTACCGCAGTAATAATGTTGTTTTCATCCAGTTGCAGACGTGTTGCCATCGAGATCATTGGCAATGCCACTCCCTGTGGTCGCATGACACGGGTAAAAGCCGTAGCCTCACCTACCGCGGTGGGCCGGAAACGCAAGCGTGTCAGGATGGCGCGGTGGTGGTCGATGGCACTTTTGCCAGGTCCCAGAAAGGCGTCCTGCAAGGGCATCCAGCGGCTACCGGTGCTGTCGGTGACTTCGATTTCCCCATCCAGGGCCAGTAAACCGATGCTGCCATCACCTGCTGGCAATGCATGCGCCACGTTACCGGCAAGTGTAGCCACGTTACGGACCTGCGGACCACCGATGACACCGCAACTTTCCACCAGGCAAGTGCCGTGATTGATAATGGGATCAGCTTGAACAATCTGCGTGTGTGTAACGGCACAACCGATGACAATGTGACCATCCTCATGGGTGATCTGGTCCAGCCCGGCAATACGTGATGTATCCACCATCGCTTCTTCCACCGGGCTTTGACCCTGTTGAATTTCCAGCAAAAGGTCAGTTCCGCCACCGAGCACCCGGGCGCGTCCGTCGTAGTGATTCAACCATTGGACCGCCTCTTTGATTGACTGCGGTGCGTGGTAGTTTTTCCAGCAAATTCTGATGACTGCGTTCCTCTCTTCCTACTGAAATAAATTCATGTTAATGGATCTGGGCCAATTGGACCTGAGATTATTGGACCCGGCTCCAGATACGTGGTGCCCTTTCCGCGCAACGCGCGCGTATGGCGTCTTCATCCAGGTGTGGTATCCGGCCTTCATCGACGATCACCCGGCCACGTGCAATGGTCGTACGCACCGGCGCAAACGCCAGGCCAAACAACAGATGCCCATAGAAGGTATTGGCATTGAAAGGCGTGAAGGGCTGGTAATCGGGAATCATGATATCGGCCAATTGCCCAACTGCCAGCGCACCTCGTGGTTCGCGGAACAAGCGGTTGGCAATACTGCGATTATTTTCCAGCAGAATTTGACAGGCCTCCACAAAAGCGATGGTCGGATCACGCTGCTGTGTACGCGGGTGCAGATACATGGCACGAGCCTGGGAAATCATGTGCGAGGACATACCGTCCGTACCGACCCCGACGGTGACCCCGTGTTGCAGAAAATCCAGGATCGGCGACACTTTCAAGCCGTTATTCATGTTGGATTCGGGGTTATTCACCAATATTGAATCGGTTGAGCAGAGCAAATCCATTTCTTCAGGCTCAAAATAGCTGCCGTGTGCAAAGATGGTCTTCTCACCCGGTATACCAAAATCCTGGAAACGCTCCATCAACCCCCGACCGTAACGCTCCCTGGTCAGGCGCACATCAGCTTTGTCCTCGGCCGCATGTACATGGAAGCCGGTATCCAGTGCATGGCCAACCTCGGCGCATCGCTCAAGTGTTTTTGTTCCAAGTGTCATCAATGCATGCATGCCAAACAGGGCAGACATCTGCCCGTCACCGGCAGTATGACATTTACGGATCCAGCGTTCGTTTTCTTCTATTCCCTCACCTTCGCGGTTACGGTCGGAAACCTCGTAACTGAGACAGCCACTGAGACCCACATCCCTGAATGCACGTTCGATTTGATCAAGGCTGCCATCGACACAGGAGGGCGAGGCATGGTGATCGATAATGGTCGTACAGCCAGCGTGGGCTGAGTCTATGATGGCCAATAGCGCAGAGTAATAAACGTCTTCGGAATCGAGCGCCCTGTCGAGCTTCCACCATAATTTTGAAAGAATCTCCTCGAAATTTCGCGCGGGTGTGCCCGGTGGAGTGAAACCCCGTGCAAAGGTGGAGTAAAGGTGGTGGTGGGTATTGATCAGGCCAGGCAAAACAGCGTGGCCACGAGCGTCAATCGTGCGGTCTGCCGTGCGCCTGACGTCGGATGCTTCACCGACTTCGACAATACGATTATTTTCGATATACACACTGCCGTTTTCGATGAAACGATTGGTGTCATCAAGCGTCACCAGATGTCCATTGGTGATCAACAGCGAGCTCATATGTTTGCTCCTTCCACGTATCCGGGATGGGCAATTTTACCCTCGGCGGAAAGCTCTGTAGCCAGGGCGGTCGGCAAGTGAGGCAATGACTGGCGGAGACCGTTTAGCAGTACATACATCGCGGCCGCAGGCTCAAGTGAGAGCTTTTCACCATCGATAGCGCCGTTTGCAGCCTCGACCTGCTCCAACTCGAAACTCTCTGGATCCAGACGCGCACTGAACAACGGTCCCCGGTAATCCAGTTTGCCATTCAGTTCGATACGATGTGTCTCACCCTGCCAGCGTGCATCCATGGCCCAGAGATCCGCGTCCCGGAAAACCATAAATGCATTGTCCTGCTGTGCCTCGAACTCCTGAGGGTCAAGGTAAAGACGTGGTTTATCCCGGTACGGCTCGCCCGCAGTCGGGCAAAACGTGGTGCAGTTTCCACACTCGTTACAGAAATCCGTTAACACGGCGATTTGGAATGCCTGCTCCACCGACCAGGTCTTGCCCGGACGGGTGCTGATGCCATCCGGTCCAGCCTGCAGATCAGGCAAACGCACTTCAAATGCGTCGCTTTGCCAGGTTTGCAGGGCCATGTTGGGGCATACACCGACACAAATGCTGCAGTATTGATGACAATCCAGACAGCGTTCGGCCTCGGCTTTAGCCTGTTGTTCGTTGTAGGTAAGTACAACCTCGTTGAAGTTGTGCCGGCCTTCCAGTGCCGTGTGCGGCACGGGCTCCCGCCATTGACGCCTGCTGCGTTTACGCAATAATTCTGCTGTGTCGAAAACGGCTACTGACTGTGATTCAGCAGACTGACAATCCAGGATGGCGGAAGCAATGGCTTTGCCATCGGCTGCAGCCTCGACGATGGACGAAGGCCCGTCATTGACCACATCACCGCCGGCGTAAACCCCGCTTACCGAGGTCTCGAATGTATTCGGATCGGCCTCGATGTAACCCCACCGGTTGACCGCGATGGGCTCCTCGTCAAAAAAGTCCAGGATCGCGTGCTGACTGATGGCCAGGATCAGGGTATCCAGTTCGACATCGAAGTCAGAATCGGCGACCTCATACGGAACCTTGCGACCGGAATCATCGCGTTGACCGCGGAACTCCATACGTGCGCAGCGCAAACCACGCAGGTGGCCATCTTCGATCAGCAACTCTTGCGGCTTCGCCATCTCCACTACATTAATACCTTCCTCGGTCAGCAAAGCCACTTCTTCCCGGTCTGCCGGCATCTGATCGATGCTGCGCCGGTAGATCACGCTGACCCGACTGTCAGATTGCCGCCAGGCGGTTCGTGCGCAATCCATGGCCGTGTCACCGGCACCGATGATACCGACGTGTTTTCCAACCGGCGCTGGCTGCCCTTCCCTCGCCTGTCTCAGAAAATACAAGGCATCCATGACGCCGTCACTTTCTTCGCCAGCCAGACCCAGTTTCTTACCCAACTGCGCCCCGACCATGATCACAACACGGTCAAAACCATCACGGCGTAGTTGCGAGAGGTGAATATCCTCACCCGCTTTGACCCCGTAATGAATGGTCACACCAAGTTTTAGTATTCGTTCGAGATCACGGTTGAACTTGGCTATTGGAAGCCTGAATTCGGGAATCGCCCCGCCGACCATGCCACCGGCGTAGGCGTGCATTTCGAAGATTTCGACTTTGCACCCGGCAAGCGCCAGTTCAGATGCCGCCGCCATGCCACCCGGACCGGCGCCAATGATGGCGACCTTTAAAGCTTGTGAACGGGATGCTGTGACCCGTTCTGAACCACTTTCCTGCTCCATACCCTCATGATCCATAATGAACCGCTTGATCTCACGGATGGCCAGTGGCTCATCGAGGTGGGTGCGGATACAGGTGGTCTCACAAAGGTGATCACAAACCCTTCCCAGGGTAGTGGCGATCGGGTTATCGGCCTGGGTGAGACGCAAGGCCTCTCCAATATTGCCCTCACGAACGGCATTCATATACTGCGGTACTTTCTGGTTAACGGCGCAGCGGTCAATACAGGGTGCTTCGATACAATCAAACAAGCCCAGCTTGCGCTCTGTCTTACTTTTCGATGTTAAAAATGTGGCTTTCTGTAACTTGCGCTCCTGGAGTGTCTGTTCCGCATAGGAACGCAGCCTGGCGCGTGTATCTATATCCGCCAGGGATGTTTCCTGAAAAGCTTCTCCGACCGATTCGATGTACTGCAGAAGACGCATATAACCACCAGTCTTCAGCAGGTCGGAACAGACGGTGATGGTTTGCATACCGCCGGCCAGCAGCTCAGCCGCATTGAAACAATCTGCACCGGCCGAGAATGACATCGGTAGATCGCCATCGAACTCTTCCGACAATTGGTGGGCAAGATTGACCGTGATCGCATGCAGGGGGCGGCCGGAGAGATACATCATCTTTTCTGACGAATCAAACACGCTGCGGAAGTTCTCTACTTCCAGCGTGTTGCTGAGCTTCACACCAAAGTGCAGACCACAGTCACGTGCCACACTTTTAAGCGTGTGCAGCATTGGTACGGCTGCGGTGTACTTCAAATCGTGTTCAAAGGCAGAATCCGGCACCACGACATCGTTGTAACCCAGTTCATCCTGCAAGATTCCTCGCACCCGCTCGGGGCCCAGCAATGTTGGGTTGCATTTCACATAGGTATGCAGACCCTTCTCTTGCATCAGGTAGGCACAGATCTTTTCGATCTCGGCAGGTGGACAACCATGCATAGTCGACAGCGTCACATTGTCCGAGAGACGATCGGGTATTTGTAATTGCCTGATCTCGGGATAAAAACCGGCCACCTGGTCAATTATGCTTTGTTTGTATTCGGAACAGTCAGCCATCTGTTGCAGAAACCACTGCATATTCGGCTTCTGTATTCCCTCGAGGTTGTAGCCAACACTGAGATTGAACACGACACCGGGTGATTCACCGGCAAAACCAAGTTTGTGGTGCAATGCATGGATCAGCACCCAGGCACGTAGATACTCATCGAAGGACTGGTAAATTTTCAGTTCCTGCGACCATTCGACGTTGTAACCCTCATCTTCCATATCGATACAGGGCTTGGAAACATCAAGCACATCCAGCGTCTGTACTGTTTTCAGCTCGATATAGCGCGCGCCACACAACCAGGCTGCAACAATATTTTGCGCCATTTGCGAATGCGGCCCGGCGGCCGGACCAAACGGGGTTTCCAATGGATGACCGAAGGCGCTGGTGCGAAATGGATCGTCCTCATCCGGCACGAAAAAATGTTGCCGTGGAATGCCAAATATTGAATTGCGGGTCTCCAGCTCTGTGAAAACCCACTCGATTAATTGTGCCGATGAAATCGGAAAAAATAAGTCAGACATAGTGTTGGTAGGGTAAGAGCCTTAAGGTCTGAAGTCCTTGCTCTGGATCATGAAAACCCCATAAGTTCACGGCTGTCGACATCTCTGTTCAAAAACAGTCTACTATTAGCAATATTATTTAGTATTGTTGAAATGGCTGCCGGGGTATTGAAGTGCGTATTTTTGGTGAAATCGAGGGTGTCGCTGCCGGCACAGAGTTTGCCAGTCGCGCTGAACTGGCGGCATCCGGAATTCACAAGCCAACACAGGCTGGCATCAGTGGTTCAACCAGCGAGGGTGCCGATTCGATTGTTGTTTCCGGGGGCTATGAAGACGATGAGGATTACGGTGATTACGTCATCTACGGCGGACAGGCCGGCAACGATCCAAATACAAAATACCAGGCTGCTGATGCGGGCCTGAACCGGGGAAACCTGGCGCTGGTGGTCAGTTACAACAAGGGTCTTCCGGTGCGGGTCACCAGGGGCCTGGGCTCCCGGCAACGCACCTATCGTTATGACGGTCTTTACCTGGTTGAGCGGTGGTGGGCAGACCGGGGCAAATCGGGCTTTAAAATTTTCCGCTTTGCACTGAGAAAAATAGACGACAAACCCATCTCGACACCCGCAGGTGAACTTCCCTTACCCTCCAGCAACCAGGAGCCCGGCAGGGTCGAAACGTATACAACGCGGATTGTTAGAGACACATTCGCTGCTGAAGCGGTGAAAAAAGCACATCAATATACATGCCAGGCTTGTTCCACCCTGCTTGAACGACCCGGCGGCGCATATGCAGAAGGTGCATATATCCGACCACTTGGACGTCCACACAATGGCCCGGATACACCTGACAACATTCTATGCCTGTGTCCCAATTGCCATATCCTGTTCGAGATGACGGGACATTATTGGGCGCGCTGAATGGCAGCCTGACCGAGGTGGAGACACACGCCGTTAACCGGGAGCATTTAAGCTATCACCGGCGACTTTACCGGGACGCTAACTCAGCTAGTCACTGACAAATGACTGAGTTTATCAACCAACACCAGCTTTGACTCTGGGTTTTGCCGTTCTGTGCTATCGCCCGTTTGGTTTATCAAGACCCAGCTCATCCCACATCCAGCTAAAATCATATGCGACACTGCCATCTCGATTAGCCTTATGGGATTCCTGGTTTTCCAGGTACTTAAGCCATTCGATTACTTTTTCCCTTCCTTTCCTGGTTTTGACACACTGACGGGGTGTCTTGCCATCCAGTGCCGGAATCTCATCGTCAAGCGCTTCACGATAGTGCTGGTCAAAATAACCGGACACTATTTGTGCTAACTCCTGAGGATCAATGTCAGGACCAGCCAGGGAAGACGGTGATGAATCATGGCCACGCCGCTCCTCGATCACCTGTTCGGGTGTTTGCAAGCTGGTCAATGGTAGGCCGATCAGGTCACCCAGCAACTCTACAAGTACTGCTGAACCAGTCTCATAACGGCTGGTTGAATTGGTCGCCAAAGTCAAATTATCGTCCCTTGCTTCGAGAAAACCGAAGATTGTTTGTGGGCCCGTCTTGCCCTCGGGCAGCCAGGCCCAATTGGGATCCCTTTCATCATGACGCTCCCAGTCTTCGGTCTCATCCAGCAGTGCAATAATTTTTTGCCGGTGTTTTCTGTCAAACTTGAATTTCGTCTCAGCAAATACATATGACTCGCCGTCGCGATTGACCAATTCCGGTGGAGGTGCCTTTAGCCGCCCGACCACATCACTCAGCCAAACCTGCGAGAAAGCCGTGTTGGAGTGCTCCAAAAAATCAGCCTCAATGGCAGCGTCCATTTCATCGGTAAGTTCGGCGGCCACCTCAAGCTCTTTTAAAGCCGCCCTGGCACTATCACGCGTATTAAGAAGAATACTCAGTAGCATCTCACCGGAATCACGTGAATAGGGCAGGATGACACCCGAGAATAAAGGCTTCCCGCTACCCGGCAATACTCTTGTGCCAATGCGGTCCCAACGGGCCAAATTGCTGGTCCCGGACTTTTCGTACACACGCACCGGTTCGCCGCCCCGGACCAGGTCCACGACATCACAATAACTGCCTGGAACAACTGATTGAACCTCATACAGGGAAAGAACCGACTCGCTCAACTGCCGTAAATAGCGCCTGCCACGAACTCCTTCGCGCCAGCCTCTGCGCTTGAGAAAATCCTCGATCAGGTTTCTGCCGTCAGATGTAAATCGATACGTGGCCAGGTCCTCAAAACTAAAGCCATAAAGCATATGCAATAGTCTGTGCTCGTCCAGTATCTCAAAAATCTCATTGACATCCATATCCAGATAGTCAGCAGCGTCAACAATATTCCGATCATAAATCCTGATCTTTTCATCAACCCACTCGGGCCTTTCAGCCCAATCCATCAGATGGGCAATAGCCTTATCAATTTCCCGCCTTGCGCTCATTTGGTACCCGCAGAATCATCAATAAAGGGAATGTTACGTGCTTCAAGAAACTCCCTGGCTATCTGTCTTATTGCACTATCGCGAAATGCGTACCAGTCTTTCTCGATTCCCTTATGGTGGACAAAACCCTTGAACCGACGGAATGCACCACTCCCCCGGATGAGATCGAACATCTCGTTTCTCAATGCCTCGTCCTGCACTGCGTAGCAAAAGTCCTTCATGATGTCGTAATCGTTAATTTCCCAGGCGTCTGGCAATTGAATAAACTCATCTGAATTCAATGCCTCCTTGACCTCCAGTATGACGTCAAGCGCCCATTCCGGAGGATCATCGTCGTCAAGCATGCTTTCCAAATCATCGGTAACGACGACCATGTGACCGGTTTTTGTACTGATATAAACCGTGATACCGTCACTCATCATCTCAAGTTCATCAGTTACTTTGGTGAGTGAAACTGGTTTCATTTTTGGTCACCTTGATTGATAAGGGATACTTCTGGATTCAAAGTATAAGCCTGATCTGCAACCAACGAAATGGAAGTTCCTTCTAAGTGTAATTTCTGGTTCTGGCTAACTGACGTCATGGTTTTTGGCCGGCTGCTCTGATATTGTCAGTTCGTAAACTCATTAAAAGCACATAAAAGGACTCCCATGACATCAATTATTCGTTTCTGCGGCCTGCTGGTCGTGTTACTTACATTTGTCACTATCGACGCCAACGCCCAATCGTCAGCAGCAGATGCTGAGCAAAAAGCAGTCCTGGTCACCGGTGCCAGCACCGGTATTGGTCGCAAGATTACCGAAGTATTCGCAGACAAGGGTTACTTTGTTTATGCAGGTGCGCGCAAACAAAAAGATCTGGATGCATTGAACGCAATTGAAAACGTGCAGGCCATCAAGCTGGATGTCACCGAGCAGAACCAAATCGATGCCGCAGTTGCCACCGTAGAGAAAGGTGGCCGTGGACTGCATGGGTTGATTAACAATGCCGGCGTGTTCATCGGTGGACCATTGCTGGACGTGGACCTTGAAGAATTCAAATGGCTGATGGATGTCAATGTAAATGGTGTGTATCGCATGAACCAGGCATTTGGGCCAATGCTTATCGAGTCAAAGGGCCGGATATCAACCATCGGTTCAATTTCAGGCACGCTCGCGGGACGCTACTCCGGTCAATACAGCATGAGCAAACATGCGATCGAGGCTTACACTGATTCGCTGGCGGCCGAAATTGAGCCCCTGGGTGTACATGTGAGTGTGATTGAACCCGGCAATTACAATTCTGCTATCGGAATCTCTGCACAGGCGCGCATGCGCAAAAAGAATGATGACTATGCCCAGAAAGGTTCTCCATTCGCAGATGCATACGGTGAGTGGATGGATTCAGAGTGGGACCGTAGTGTCTATAAAGATCCTGAGGAGGTTGCGGAAGCTGCTCTGCATGCCATGTTCTCAGATAAGCCACTGCGCCGCTACATGGTCGTCCCCGAAGAGAGTGAAGCGGGCTGGACCATCGGCAAACAGATTGAGAAACTGGTGCAATTGAACGACTGGCAGGCTTATACCTATAGCCGCGAGCAACTGATTGAAAAAATCGATGCAGCGATGGCCAGTGACGATGAAGGTGAGCTAACCACTATGCTGCACAAATTCCTGAGCACCTCTGACCAACGCGAAGCCCATGTGAAATTTTGGGCGGATGACCTGGTGTATACCTCATCCAATGGCACACGGCGTGGAAAGGCGGACGTTTTGGCCGGCTTTGATGGAGCGAGTGAGGAAGAGGACGACGGACCGGTCATGGCTTATACAGGCGAGGACGTGAAGGTACAGCTTTTTGGAACGACTGCGATTGTCACATTTCAACTGGTTGGGACGCCGGAAGATGGCTCGGAAGTGAAGAATTATTTCAACACGGGCACGTTTTTAAAGCGTGGCGGTGAGTGGCAAGCCGTTGCGTGGCAGGCTACCATTATACCGGGCAAGTAAAAAAATCAATCCAGTTCATTTAATACGCCCAATACCGCCACCCGTGTCTGTTTGATTGTAGGCAAGTGTGCTGACTGCGATACAAATGCTGATCAGCGCCACTGCATTATTATGAATTTGCTGTCTGATTGTTTTAATCCCGGATTGAGACCGGCAAACACGGTAAATTCCTTCAAGCGGGTTGAAGTATCGGGCAAGTACTCTGCCCCCCCTTTCTGTCTATACTAGGGGTAACCACATGAATTAATCAGGAAAACTATTATGTTTAACTTTTCAAAGTCGATACGCAATAGTGGCACCATGCGAATACTGCTCTCTTTCCTGGCAGTGGCCTTAATGCTACTGGGCAGTAACGCTCTGCATGCCAGCTGGCTGGATAAGCTTAAAGAAAAACTCGGTGCACCAGAAACCAAGGAACAACTGCTTGGCAACGATGAAGTTGCCGCCGGACTGAAAGAAGCCCTGAGGGTAGGAACCGAAACGGTTGTGGGTAATCTTGGCACGACAGACGGGTTTAATCTCGACCCGCAAATTCATATTTCACTTCCCAGCCAGTTTGACCAGGTCAGAAGCATACTTGGCCGAATCGGAATGGACTCGATGTTGACCGATCTCGAATTGGGACTGAACCGGGCCGCCGAAGTCGCTACCCCGAAGGCAAAAAGCCTGTTCTTGAATGCGATCAATGACATGACCCTCGATGACGTCATGGCAATCTACAAAGGCCCTGATGACGCCGCAACCCAATATTTCAAATCAAAAATGTCTGCACCATTGGCACTCGAAATGAAACCTGTTGTTGATGAAAGCCTTGCAGATGTCGGTGCGGTCAAGATGTATGACGATGTGATGAAAAGCTATGAATCAGTGCCGTTTGCACCAAAGATTGACGCTGATTTAAGTGACTATGTCGTGCAAAAAGGCATGGATGGCATTTTTTACTATCTCGCAAAAGAAGAAGCAGCGATTCGCGAGGACCCCTTGAAACGCACGACGGATATTTTGAAAACCGTATTTGGAAACTAGGAGCCTGATGAACCATCGCTAAGTGTGCCGGTAACAATGACGGTAGTGCTTGCCGACAAATATAGAAAGATGCCTTTCTAACTTGTAGGTGATTTCAGTCCAAGAGTTTCAGTATGTGATCCCTGAATACTTAGTGCAATATAAGAATGCTGTCATCTTATTGTTTATATTGATTATTATGTATTTTTACTGTATATTTGTATAGTAGATAAATAAAGGACTCTATCATGCCTTCAACACGATCCAACTCTGTCACCAACACCCACGAATACTCAGCCCCTGACCATTTTGATTCCCTTTCCCGACTCGGCGATGACATCACTCAAATGGCAGCACACCTCGATGCCGGCACCTTCCAATTGTTGGAACTGATCGGCAAGTTTGACGAAATGGACGGCTGGCACGGCATTGGCATCCAGTCGTGTGCCCATTGGCTAAACTGGAAATGTGGCATCAGCATGGGCGCGGCCCGCGAAAAGGTCCGAGTTGCGCGTGCCCTCCCTGGCTTGTCCGATATCAGCGATGCATTCCGCGAAGGCAGAGTGAGTTATTCCAAGGTGCGGGCCATGACCCGGGTGGCCACAGCCAAAAATGAAGATGCGCTGTTACAAATAGCATTGGGTGGCACCGCCAGCCATGTAGAAACCCAGGTGAGTCTCTACCGAAAAACAAAACGTATCGAAGCACTGCAAGAAGAAAACCTGCGTCACGCCCACCGGGCATTGAGCTGGTACATCGATGATGGCGACTCCTTTATATTAAAAGGACGCTTCACAGCTGAACAAGGCACTTTATTAAAGAAGGCACTGGAAGCAGCAGGCGACCAGCTATTTGAAGAACAACAACATGTGTCGGAAGAAGTTTCCGCAGAAACATCCAGCAGCCAACCCATTGACCAGCTAACACCACAGCCCATTGACCAGCTACGCGCAGATGCACTCGAGCGCATCCTCGAAGGCTTTTTGGCCAGCAGCGAAAACGGCCGCCCCGGCGGTGCCCGCTACATGGTCAACTTACATACCAACATTGAAACACTCAAAAAAGACGGAACGGGCGCCGAATCTGAACTGGAAGACCAGGCTCATGTTTCCGCGGAAACGTCCCGCCGCATGGCCTGTGACTGCTCAAAGGTGCATTGGTTAGAGGGTAACAAAGGCGAGCCACTGAATATCGGCCGTAAAACCCGCTCCATACCGCCCGCAATACGCAGGGCATTACAACGCCGCGATGCTGGTTGCCGTTTTCCCGGCTGCACCTGCAAACGGTATGTGGATGCACACCATATAAGGCACTGGGCCGATGGCGGTGAAACCTCAATGGAAAACCTGGTGCTCTTATGCCGCAGCCACCACCGCCTGGTGCATGAGAGCGGTTATGGTGTGCATAGAAATTTGAAAGAGGCGATACATTTCACCCTGCCCGATGGAAAGAAAATACTGCCCGGCCCCGATACACGTTTCCGCGGGAACGTCGTAGCCATTGAGGCAGCCAACCAAAGAAATGGCCTGAATATCACCCCGAAAACATCAATTCCTGAGTGGTATGGCGACAGTATGGATCCTGAGATGGCGGTAGATATGTTGTTGGTTTGTGAGTGAGTTAAGCAGGGGTCTTTAATTGATTAAGCAGCATGATCCATATTTTGATCGACTTCTACGGCCAATCTGAGCCCGAGAGCCTTAAGCAGTTTTTCCAAACTATTCAGTTCCGGGTTTCCTTGTTCAGATTACACGCGGTATAAATTCTCCCGGTTCAAACCGGTACGACGGGCTATTTGGGTCATACCGCCCAGAGCATCGATCACATTACGAATCGCCAGTAGAAAAGCAGGGCGATCACCTTCTTCGAGCGCGGCATCCAGATATGCAGCGGCCTCTCTCGGATCACTTAGCCTTTCTATTAAACTATCTTGGTAACTTCTACTGGTGGCCATTTTCAGATAGGTACTCTCGAAGCTCATACTTAAGCATACAATATTATGTAGCTTATTAGCTACACTTTTGACCTTAAGAGCGAGTTCAGTTTCATTGGCTAAATATGCGCGAACCACAAGCTAGCGAATAACAACAGCCTCTGAAACATCGGGTTTAATATGTTAATTCACGGTGCCGTCTTCATCCTGCTCAGACCTGACGGTCAGTTCGTTGGTAGTGAATGTGTTCTATTCTTAATCGGACAAGTAGTACTCAACCGTAGAGACCACGCGAACCTTCTTGATTTGGGGATTGTTGGTATCACGCGGTTCAATGGAAAACTGACCTTGCGAAGCCTTGCGGATTTTGCCCAGTGTGCTGTTGGAGTCATTGGCGAACTTCAGGCCAATAGCACGCGCGGCAGTGGTGAACTGGATGGGCCAGATCACGATGTCAGCAGGGTATTCACGTTCAGACAGACCTTTGACGGTCACCGTGCGTTCGTATTCCTTGTAGCGGATCGCGGCATCGCCCAACAGGTAGCCAAGCGCAGAAAGGCCGAGTAGCAAGCAGATGCCCAGTACCCAGGCGCTGGAGGTCTTGCTATTGTTCATATAATTCAATCCAGGGTTGGTGAGGATTCACATCGCTTTGAGTTGATATTATACATCCAGACCAAGCCCTGATTAGGGATGAATTATGGCATTTTTGGGGAGAAACATTGATAAACCGTCACCAATCAGGCATGACTCTCATGAAAGCCAACCTTAAGTTCACCGCCATCGTTCTTTTCTGCCTTTTTGTAATCAATACAAGCATCGCCGAAACGGACGGCACGCTCGAAAGGCGGCTTCGCGGCGGGTCGGGACGAATTCGCGCCAAGACCGGGCTCTTGTCGGATGCCGCCGTGACGGCTCTCTCCGGCTAAGATCGGAAGAGC
>RCNC010000598.1_pt1 | contig 23253 bp, 23 predicted proteins | sample 2041301 | NCBI WGS metagenome assembly RCNC01 (sample SAMN09708231, study PRJNA481090) | Marine sediment metagenome, whole genome shotgun sequencing project. | biome: marine sediment; feature: ocean; material: sediment; isolation source: Sewage treatment plant 13A marine sediment (STP13A) ...
CCTGCCCGCAAGATATACTTTCTGAGCTTAACTATTTGTTTTTTATATTCTTATTAATAATACTCACAAACTCGCTGCGGCCCAGCGAATCGAGTCGCTGCAGAAAAACCTCAGCGTCACTTTCGCCCTGCCAGTAGAGGCTGGTGTATTCATCCTCTTCTCCTCGCTGAGCAATACGCCAACGAAGAATCGAGATAGTTGCTGCAAGCCGGACCCGAACCAGATCGAAAAGCAGCTTCAGCTCATTTGCCTGCAACGGCAGCAAGGAATTGTAAGCGACTACAAAGGGTAAAATCAGCGCCAAGACGTCCTCTTCATCGCTGCGCAGGTACGACGCGGCGACTGCGACCTCCATAATCAACGGCGCACGAACCATATCGCCAAAATCGATAACACCGGCGATCACATTTTGCTGCTGACTCTCAGCCAATACATTATCGCCATGCAGATCGCTGTGGATAACCTGTCGCCGTAACGCCGACAGTGCAGGCTCCACCCGCGCATCGAAATCATCCAGGCAGCTTGTGACCGCAGCTCGCAGCTCACCCTCCTCGATGTAAGGCAGTAAGTCGCGTAATCCCGCGGCCCGTTGCAGGTCCCACAGCAATTGTGGGCAATCGCCTGGATGCTCAAAGTCGAGCATCGCCAGGTCGAGTCGGGCGGCGCATTCGCCCAGGTTCTGCGCCAACTGCGGGCTCATCGACAAGTCGGCCAGCAGCGTGCCTTGCAGGTAGCTGACCACGCGGCACACATGTGCAACATCGCCGTCATAGATGAGCACAGAATCGTCGCCGGTGAGAGTGCGCACAATTCTTGGCGTTGCGACGGCGCACTGTGTCTGTTCGATATGCAGTAGCGCCTTGATCTGAAAGTCGGTCGTGATTCTGCTCTCGACGCGATTGGCGATCTTGAACACGAACTGGCGTCCGTCTGCTGTAGCAACGCGAAAATTCTGGTCCCGCTCACTGACCAACGGTAAAAGCTCGCCTTCGAGCCCGAATTCCATCGCCAGCACGCGTTTCGCGGCTTTTTCGGAAAATTGCGGCTGTGGGCTCGAGATCGCGTCTAATGCATCCATTTTATTCATTGTATTCAATTATTTGCGCTTCATTTACCAGAAGTGACGAGTGGTTCCGACGAAGTTGAACATAATCGTTCGATAATTCATTGCTTATGAACCGTCTGGCGCGAATCGTACAATCCGAAACGTCATCAACTTCCGTGCAATTTCGAAAAACTGCATACGGACGAAATGGCGTACAGGAATTCCTGCGCGACGCACTCGCAATGGCGAACGCCTCGGTCGACGGCCCCCGCTACATCATCACCGGCGCGGAGATCGACCACAAGGGTCGCAAGCGCATGTTCAGCATCGACAGCGACGACTTTTCCGGCAAACCCGCCTATCAGTCGCTCGCGAACGATCACATCGAGCCCCCGCTGCGGATTCGCTATGAACCCGTGATGGTCGATGGCGAACGCATGGGAGTGTACGAGATCGGTGACTGTCAGGATCGTCCCTACATGATGCGTGTCGATTTTTCGGAAACACTGCGCCGCGGTGACGCCTACGCCCGCGTTAACGAATCCGCAGTAAAACTCGGCAGACGACAGTTGCTAACTTTGTTTGAGAAAAAATTCCGCGACTCATTGTCCGCGGCAAACATCGAGGTCGGCTTCCCCGGATCTATCATTCACAAGAATCACAGAATCAGGACCTGCAACCTGGCGAAACTGCCGTCTCTCGTTGCGAGTGCGAAACTACAGGAACTAATTCAATCAAAGAACCGTGTACAGGCGTCGGCATCTAATACCGCGGTTGCTCGACTGACTCACGCGCGGCTCTTTGGTACAGACATTCCCTACGAAGAACGCTCGACCGAGGAAATCATCGAAGAGATGAAACAGATGGAACGTCAATACCTGAACCAGGACAATAACTTCTTGTTCACCGAGAAGAAAAGTGACCTGCAGTTAGTCATCTTCAACCAGGGGGATGAATCCGTACAAGACGCATCACTAACACTGCTGATGCCCAATCACGACGCGTTTCACGTCGCGACGCAGTTGCCAAAAATCCCGAAAGATGACCATTACATTGATCGCACACCCGCCGAGCAAGCCGATTACCCCTCGGTCAGCCTGCGGGATGATTCGATACAAGTATCAGTCAAACTTGACACCATTCCACCTGGCGAACCGATCAATGTATTTACGCTGCCGCTGCACGTGTGTGTGGGCGATGAGCTGAAAGGCCGGCGACTGGGAATTCAATACACACTATTTGCACAAAACCTGCGCGCGCCAGCAACAGGGAAATTACGTCTACTGCTCGAATAGCCGCCCGCGACTATGAAGCTTTAGCGGCCTCAATTATTGCTGCTATCTGTGGCCGTTCAGCCCGCAGCTCCTCCGGCGTAAGCGCATCGAGCTCGTGCGGAAATACCAGCCACTCTGCTGTTTCATGCTCGTAGTAGTCCGGGACGATATCAGTCTCGTTGCGAGTTGGCTTGAAGAATGGCACAGCGACGCGGATATCCTCTGGCGTATTGTCGCGCGCGCGTTTCTTGAGTTCCTCTATGACGGCAACAATCGTATTGCCCGTATCGAAGACATCGTCGACGATCAGCACCCGATCGTCGTGGCAGATCTTTTTCACAATGTAGTTAAGGCCGTGCACCGCTACCGAGCCGCGCTCATCGACACCGACGTAGGAAGACGTTCGAATGGCGATATGGTCGGCCTCAACGCCGCAATACGCCATAATTTCCTGCACTGCCATGCCAACCGGCGTACCACCACGCCAGATTGCGATGATCATTGTAGGCTTGAAGCCACTTTCAAGAACCCGCACACCGAGTTTGAATGAATCCTCGAGCAGGTCTCTAGCTGACAGTACGGTCTTATCCATTATTATTCTCTGCTACTTCTCGACTGAGCCGTTGTTATAATGCTGGCCGGATTCTACCGCACCGCAGGCCCGGAAAAACAATGCAAAAAAAATTCATTGCCGCGGACGATTTGCTCGCAGACTCATTTAGACTCGCCGCGCTGATTCATGCAGCAGGATTTCGCCCTGATTTTCTGGTCGGTTTATGGCGTGGCGGCAGCGCTGTTGGCATTGCGGTGCAGGAAGGCCTCGACTATCTGGGCGTTAAAACTGACCATATTGCGATCCGCACTTCATACAAGGGCGCCGCAAGTTACTCGGAAATGGTGAGCAAAGCCGATGCCATTCGCGTACACGGCCTGCAATACCTGCTCGAAAACCTGGCTTCGCACCATTCTCTGCTGATCGTGGACGACGTTTACAGCACCGGGTCCAGTGTGAAGGCAGTGATTGACCAACTTGCGCATAAGACGCGTCGCAACATGCCAAAAGATATTCGTATCGCTTCGGTATGGTTTCGGCCTACCGACAGAACATTGCTAATCCCCGACTATTTCGTGCACGAGACGCGGGACTGGCTGGCTCTGCCGTACGAACTCACTGACATGACACTGGACGAGCTGCGCGAACATCGCCCGGAACTACTCGGTGTCATCGACAGGCTGCAACCGCTGGTCGAAAAAATCTAGACGTCGAGCAAAGTGACCGGCTCGTCCAGATAGTGCAGATCGCAGTTGGGTGAATCGCCAACACGATCAATGATCAAAAATTCCTGACCGGCGTCAAACGCGACTAACGGCATATGCCAGGTTCCGCGGTGGTAGTTGATTCCCTGTCGGCCATTGGAAACGAACGCGCGCAGGTCTGCGGCGGCGGCCGGCTCCCCTGCCGGCGCTACAACGACCATCATGCGACACGGCGTCAATGGCACAAAAGACTGACTGCCGTGCGGGTGCCGTTCGATCATGTCAAAACTATGCGGTAATGCGGTAATCGTACGACAACGCGCGATGCTGATCGCGACATGTCCATCGCTTGCCTCAACTGCGCACAAGTCATCGAAGCGCTCGAAACTTTCCGCGTTCATTGCAGCAACTTGCTGCTCGGATGATTCGACCACATCGCCATAGGGCGCGAACGCCTCGGCAGTAAGCAGTTCAGGTTGTAGAGATATCACGATTACTCCTCACTTGCCTGGCCAAATACTCGCAAGCGGCTGATGCCACCGTCGGGAAATATGGACATGCGTACATGACTGACCACGCCGAGAGATTGCAACTCCGCCGAAAATTCGTGTTGCCTGTCCATCTCAAGTTTTGATTCGAGCAGCAATGGTTGCCAGCGCGGATCGTTGTTGTCCGGCACTTCGTCGGCAGCAAACCCAGCCGCATCCAACGTGACGCGGTCCGGATAGTTTCCTTTGAAGTGCGCAGTATCTACCTCGACTGCCTCAACAACCCCCGGATGTCCGAGCGCGAGTACGACCCAGTCATTGCCAGGGCCACGGCGACGCGCTGTCTCCCAGCCGTCGCCCATATTGACGCCGCGACCGGCAACATTGAGGTTATGCATGCTGCCGTAGTGTTCGTCGCTGCAGGCAAGCGCTCGACCACCATGCTCAAGCGCGAGCAGGTCGACCACGCCATGAATCTCTGAAAAGTCCGGTCGCACTTCGCCATAGACTCTGAGTCTGGCGATGCCACCGTCCGGAAAAATACTGACGCGCAGATGCGTAACGATTGAATCGCAATCGATGTCCAGAAAGTGATGCGCATCACCGGCCAGATCCGTAACGGGCAACACCTCAAACCAGCCATCATCGGGCACATCGGCATCACTGACACAGGCATCAATCGACACCTGCGGCGGGAAGTTGCCGGTGAAGAAACTCGTATCAATATTCAATCCATGCACGATTCCAGGTACACCCAGTCGAATTACACAATGATCGTTTCCGGGAGTACGCTTGCGGCGACTTTCCCAGCCATCCATCCATTTGCCGTGATCGTCGTACTTATCATCGATGAACACCGGGTCTTTCGGATCGATGAGGCGCTCTTTGGCTGCGAAGAACTCGTCTGTCGCGAACGTCACCTGGCTACCTAGTCGTGGCTGCTCGAGCTGAATCCATTGATGAAACGGATGTGGTTTACTACTCATTCGCCGGCCTCCATTGCCTGCAGTCGTAAGCTCGCTATCTTGTGAATCTCTTGCAGAGCGGTCTCGAACTCCGTTGCCGCATCGTTTTCGAGACGCGCAGCGAACGCTGTCAGAATTTCCGCGCGGGTGCTGGCACGAACCGCCATGATAAACGGGAAGTCGAACTTCTCATGGTAAGCATCATTTAATGTCTGAAACTGGGCGTATTCCGCCGCCGAACACTGATTCAATCCGGCTTTAGACTGCTCGGTCGTTGAATCCTGCGTAAGTTCGCCAGCAAGCTGTGCCTTGCCGGCAAGATCCGGGTGAGCTCGAATCAGCGCCATTTGACGCTCAACCGACGCGTTATCGACGCAGTCAGCCATAATCGCAGCGATCTGCTCAGTACTTTCAAAAGAGATCGCTGCAGCGGCCGCCTCTTCTGCAACCCAGGCTGAGTGTTCGTAAATGCCGCCATAGCGTGTAACAAATTCAATCTCGGTCATCACGACTCCGCTGGATGGTGTTGGCGCCAATGCTCGGCGATATCGATGCGCCGCGTAACCCAGGTCGCTTCGTGTCCGGCAACGTAATCCAGAAAACGCGCCAACGCTGCCGCCCTGCCCGGGCGCCCGGCTATTCTGCAATGCAAACCAATTGACATCATGCGCGAGCCTTCGGCGTACAGAACATCAAAGCTGTCTTTGAGGTATTCATAAAACTGCTGTCCTGAGTTAAATCCCTGCGGCGTTGCAAACCGCATATCGTTGGCGTCGAGCGTGTACGGCAGCATGAGTTGCGGTGTGCCGTGTAAAGAATCCCAATACGGCAGGTCGTCTGAATAACAATCAGCGTTATAGCTAAAGCCACCTTCTTCGGCGATGATTCGGTGTGTCTGTGGGCTGCAACGACCGAGATACCAACCCAGCGGCCGCTCGCCAGTAACACTGCGGTGAATATCGATGGCTTGCTGCAGATGCGCACGCTCGGTCGCTTCATCGACTTCCTGATAGTCGATCCATCGGTAACCATGGCTCGCGATCTCCCAATTTGCGTCTCGCATGGCGGCGACGGCCTCGGGGTTGCGCTGCAAAGCCATCGCAACGCCGAAAACTGTTACCGGTAAATCTCGCTCCTTGAAGAGTCGATGCAATCGCCAGAATCCCGCACGCGCGCCATATTCGTATATGGACTCCATATTCATGTTGCGCTGATTCACGAGCGGATGCGCACCGACGATCTCCGAGAGAAACGCCTCCGAGGTCGAGTCGCCATGTAGGACACAATTCTCGGCACCTTCCTCATAGTTAATGACGAACTGCACGGCAATACGCGCGTCACCCGGCCATCGAACATCAGGAATACGACTGCCGTAGCCGCACAAGTCGCGCGGATAGTTCGCGTCTGTCATTACTGCAGTTCCACGGATTGGTACCAGTTATCGATAAGCGTGCGTTCGTCTTCACTAATGTTGGTTAGATTGCCGATCGGCATTACGCGGGTGACGACAGTTTGCTGATGTATGCGCTGTGCCTCGGCCATGATTTGTTGGTCAGTATCGAGAATGACTCCGGCAGGCGCCGCAGGGAATGCCGGATGTGTCGGCTGACTGGAATGGCACGCAGTACAACGATGATGCACGACCGAGCGCACATCGTTGAACGAAACTTCTACTCCGGATGACTCACTTGCTCTGGGAGCAATGAGTGCAGCAACGCCCGCCAGCAACACGACCGCAATAACAATCGGGATTGGAGACGCTGTGCCTTTGTGACGCGCAACGAAATAGATACGGATCAAAGCGCCAGCCATAGTAATGGCGATGAGAATTGCCCAGTTATAAGGATGAGCATAGGTCATCGCATAGTGATTGCTGGTCATCACAAACAAGACCGGTAGCGTGAAGTAGGTATTGTGAACCGAGCGCTGCTTGCCGCGAATCCCGTGAACGGGATCGGGTTGTTCGCCACGTGCAGCAGACGCGACCATTTGCTTCTGCCCAGGAATAATGACGAAGAAAACGTTAGCCACCATGATGGTGCCGAGTATCGCGCCAAAATGCATGAAAGCACCACGGCCGCTGAACAACTGACATAAACCCCAGGCTAATAATGCTATGGCGGCGAACAAAACGACGCCGAAAAGTGAATCATTCCTGGCCAACGGCGATTTGCACATCAAGTCATACACGACCCATCCGCCAACAATGAAGCCCGCTGCTATGGCAATCGCAGTCGCTGGCGAGAGTTCGGCTACGCTTGGGTCGATCAGGTATACCTCAGCGCCATACCAGTACAACAAGACCAGCAGGAACATGCCCGACAACCAGGTTGAGTAGGCCTCCCACTTAAACCAGTGCAGAGTCTCCGGCATTGCGTCAGGTGGGGTCTTGTACTTCTGCGCATGGTACAAACCACCACCGTGTACTGACCAGACTTCGCCCCCTACACCTTTATCTTCGTCATCGGGGTCCCGCGGGGCTTGCAGATGATTATCCAGCCAGATGAAATAGAACGAAGCGCCAATCCAGGCAACGCCGGTAATAAAGTGCAACCAGCGCGCGAGCAGATTCAACCATTCAACGAAATAAGCTTCCATGTAATTACTTTTTATTTGTTAGCGGGTGCACGTTGTCAGGATACGCGATGTCGGCGCCGAGACGCACTTTCTCGTACGCCTGCAAGACCTCAGCTGAGGCCGATACCGCGATTTCCGCGGGCTTCTTACCGCTAATTCCGGCAACGCCGATAGGACAGACAAGGTTTGCGAGTGCTGCTTCGGTCATTCCTTGAGCGCGATAACGCTTCTCGAATCTGCGGCGCTTAGGTATGGACCCGATCAAGCCGCAATAGGCGACGTCCGCACGTCGCAGAATACGATCGCAAACATCGAAGTCGATCGCATGACTGTGCGTCATCACGAGATAGAAACTTCCCGCCGGCATCGCTGCGACCTCCAGCGCCGGATCGGATGTCTCAACGGTTCTAACATTCATGGGCACTTGCCGGAATATATTGCGGCGACTGTCTATCCAGCGAATATTACAGTCGAGAGCAGACAAAGTTTGCACTACCGCTGCGCCAACATGACCAGCGCCGAAAACAGCTATATTCAGATCACTGCCAACAACAAGCTCCATAAACCAGCCATCGTTATGTTGTGGCATGCGCCTGGATGCTAACCCTGCGCGAGCCTGCAACAAGAAATCGTCGCTTGCGTCCGCAGCCGCGGCCCCAAATGCGTTGTCGGCTGTAATTACAAACTTGCGCTGTTTGTCAGCAACATGCGTAGCGACAACAGCTGCTTCACGTTGCCCATGCAATGCCCGCAGGTCCTGGAGCCAGACCGGCAGGACGCTGGCAATAGGTTCGAACAATATGTCGACGACACCGCCACAACACTGTGCCATCGATGCTCCCAGCGGAAACTTGCGCAGGCTTGGACTCTCATCATCGCCCAACATGTCGAAGGCGATACGCGCGCATTGATACTCGAGTTGACCACCACCGATGGTTCCCAGCGTTGCATTGCCGGTAACGATCATCTTGGCGCCGACTTCGCGTGGCGCAGATCCGCGAATGCCCGCGACGGTTACGACAACGACCCGTTCACCCGCCGCACTTAAGTCGGCAAGTTCATCGATCCACTCATTCATGTGCTGCTGCCGTCAATTGCTCGAAGCACGGCTTCCGGGGTTGCCGGCGCCTGCAAGTCAGGTAGTGGTTGTTGCTCCGTCGCAATCGCATCGCGGATCGCATGGAAGACGGACAGGCTGAGCATCAGCGGCGGCTCGCCAACTGCCTTGGAGCGATAAATCGTATCTTCTCGATTGGCCGAGTTTTGCAGCAATGCAACGCGGAAATCTATCGGCAGATCTGAGCAAGTCGGTATTTTGTAGGTCGATGGTGCATGTGTCGTCAGTTCGCCCGCCGCATTCCAACAAAGCTCCTCAGATGTCAGCCAACCAACACCCTGAATGAAGCCTCCTTCGATCTGTCCGATATCCAATGCCGGATTCAGTGAATTACCACAGTCATGCAGTATGTCTACGCGAGTAACGCGGTATTCGCCCGTTAGTGTATCGACGACCACCTCAGAGACGGCCGCGCCATAGACGTAGTAAAAAAATGGTCGGCCGCTGAAGGTCTCGCGGCCGTAGTGAATTTTGGGGGTTTTGTAAAAACCCGACGCAAATAGTTTGACTCGATCCAGCCAGGCCAACTGGACGAGCTCTTCGAAGCTCAGTTCAGTAGCCCCTGCTCGTACGCGGTTGGCCGCTATCTCGACGTCCGATTCCTTGACGGAAAAATGTCGCGCTGCAAACTCGGTTAGTCGACCACGAATTTTTGCGCAGGCCGCCTGTGCCGCCTTGCCGTTGATGTCGGAGCCACTGGAGGCAGCTGTCGCCGAGGCGTTTGGCACCTTACTGGTATCTGATGCGTTAACTCGAATTTTCTCTATGGTGACGCCGAGCTCATCAGCCGCCACCTGCGCAACCTTGGTGAATAAGCCCTGACCCATCTCGGTACCACCGTGATTCAGATGCACGGTGCCATCTCTATAGACATGCACCAGCGCACCGGCTTGATTCAAATGAGTGGCAGTAAAAGAAATCCCAAACTTGATGGGTGTTATTGCAATCCCCCGACGCAAGATGGCACTAGCACTGTTGAACGCGCTCACGTCAGCGCGGCGCGCAACGTAATCGGAACTCGCCTCGAGTTGATCGACAACGTCATTAACAATGTTGTCTTCAACGACTTGCTGATACGGCGTGACATTTCGCTCGTCTACGCCGTAGAAATTACGCCGGCGAATCTGCAGCGGATCTATGCCTAGAGTTCTCGCTATATCGTCGATGACATACTCGATAGCGTGCATGCCCTGCGGACCACCGAAACCACGAAATGCGGTGTTCGATACCGTATTCGTCTTGCAGCGATGTGAAGTAATCTGGATATTTTCCAGATAATAGGTGTTGTCGCAATGGAACATCGCTCGATCGTTGATCGGACCCGAGAGATCCGCCGATATTCCGCAACGCGAGGCGAACATGAAATCGACGCCGTGAATCAAACCTGAATCGTCAAAGCCCACCTCGTACTCAATAACGAAGTCATGCCGCTTGCCGGTCATGATCATGTCGTCGTCGCGATCGAGTCGCAATTTGCAGGCTCGCCCTGTTTCGGTGGCCATAATCGCTGCAATGCACGCGATTGTCGCTGCCTGAGATTCTTTGCCACCAAATGCTCCGCCCATGCGACGACATATGCACACGACATCTTTAGCATCGCGCGCAGTTGCATGCGCGACCAGATGTTGCACTTCATCCGGATGTTGGGTCGAGCTGTACACCAACAGACCGCCGTCTTCCTGTGGCACGGCCATCGCGATGTGGCCCTCCAGATAAAACTGATCCTGCCCGCCCAGATCAATACGACGCTGCAATCGTCGCGGTGCGTCGTTGATCGCCTGCTCGGCATCACCGCGCCGCAGAGTCTCGCTTGGCAAGACGAAGGACTGCTTCTCAACCGCTGTCATCGGGTCAAGAATTGCTTCCAGCTCTTCGTAGTCCACGCGTGCGAGTCGCGTCGCCTTGCGCGCCTGGTCAACGGTTTCTGCCGCCACCGCGAATAACGCCTGGCCAGCGAACTCGGCAAGCTCCGCTGCCAGAATTTGCTCGTCGGCAATCACCGGACCGCAATTATTTACACCGGGAATATCAGCCGCCGTGCAGGCTGCAACGACACCGGCAGCGCTCGCGACATCGCTTAGGTCAATACTTCGTATGCGGGCATGTGCTTTGGAGCTCATGCCAACGGCAACGTGCAATAGATCACGCGGCTCCGGTATGTCGTCCGTATAAGTGGCCAAACCACTAACATGCAAGTGTGCACTATCGTGCACCAGCGATGCTCCGACCGCTCTACCGTCTGATCTAGCGCCCATAGCTGTACACCGTTTGATCAAACTCACCGGTCGACTCCAGGTAAAAGCGTCGCAGCATATTTTGCGTCGCCTTCAAGCGGTAGTCGGATGAGGCGCGCATGTCACTGATCGGTGAAAAATCCTCGGCGAGCGCTTCCATGGCGCGAGCAATTGAGGCCTCATTCCACTCTGCACCGAGCAAAGCCGCCTCGCACTTGCTGGCACGTTTGATGGTTGCGGCCAGGCCGCCACAGGCCATTGCGAATTCTGCGACCTTGCCTCCATCGAGCTCAAGTCGGTACGCACTACAAACCGCCGAGATATCCTGGTCGAAACGTTTTGATAGCTTGTGGCTGCGCATGATCGCGCTCGCGGATGGCCGCGGTATCCGTACCCTTGCGAGAAATTCGCCGGGCCTAAGGTCTTTGACCTGATAGTCAATGTAGAAATCTTCCAGCGTGACCTCGCGCTCGCCTTGCTGCGAGCGCAGTAACAGGGTGGTCCCCGCAACCATGAGCGCTGGCATTGAATCGCCTATCGGCGAGCCGTTCGCGATGTTGCCGCCCAACGTCGCCGCGTTTCGAATCGGCGGTGAGGCAAAGCGCCGAAACAGCTCTTCGAATTGAGGAAAATTCGCAATGATCGTTGGCATGGAGTCGCTTAGCGTCACCGCCGCCCCAAACTCTATATGTGTGTCGGTTTCTTCGACTAGCTTAAGCTCGGCTATACGGCCCGTGTAAATCACAACGTCCAAGACACGATGTTGCTTGGTCACCCAAAGACCAACATCGGTACCGCCAGCCAGTATTGTTGCCTTTGGAAAATCTGCCAGCAGCGCCGCGAATTCCTTGCTGGTAACCGGCGCAAAAAACTTTCTGTCGCCCTGCTCCACGCGCAACGAATCACTCGCATCCAATTCAATAAGCTGCGCCGATTGCACCGCGTCGCTCGCCGCCGGCGGCAGTTTATACATAGCATGCGCGGCGTCGACAATTGGTCGATATCCGGTGCAGCGACACAGGTTGCCGGCAAGCGCGTCGTCGATTTCCGTTCGCGACGGTTGCTCATTTGTCTTGTACAGGGCGAACAGGGACATGACGAAACCGGGTGTGCAAAAACCACATTGGGAGCCGTGACAGTCGACCATCGCTTGCTGCACGGGATGCGGTGATTCACCCTTTGGCTGCAGACTTTCGACAGTAATAAGTTGCTTGCCATGCAGCGTTGGCAAAAACTGGATGCAGGAATTTATCGCCTTGAGGCTTACGCCATCGTTGTCTTGATTCTTCTCCGCGACGACGACAGTGCAGGCGCCGCAGTCTCCCTCCGCACAACCTTCTTTGGTTCCGGTGCGTCGCAAGTCCTCGCGCAGGTACTGCAGGACCGTTCGGGTCGGGTCAACATCGTCAAGTTGAACGAGTTCGCCATCGAGAATGAATTTAATCGTGCTGCCCACTGACCTCAGCTACCCCGGTACGTCGAGTAACTCCAGGGAGATACCAACAAAGGAACGTGATAACGCTCCTCGGAGCGGACCGAAAATCGAATTACGACCGTATCCAGAAATGGCGGGTCACTACTCGGATTGCCTTGCGTAGAAAAATAGGTGCCGATGTCAAACTCGAGCTCATAGCTGCCTGTTCGCATCGCGTCGCCATCCAACAGCATCGAGTCCGTGCGGCCATCTGTATTTGTTACCGCGGTCGTCAACAAGTCGCGTTGCTCGCCACAAGCATATAGCCGGATTGCGACATTGCTCGCTGGTTTACCATTCGCAGTATCAAGAATGTGTGTTGTCAGATGTCCCATTGTGCCCCCGAAGATGGTGTCCGATCATTATACGTAGACATGGCGCAATTGCCCGTTGCGTGTGCTAGCTTTGCCGCCAATAAAATAAAAATATTGGGCGAACGGAATGCAAAAATCCGACAACGTGTCGCGGCGACATTTCTTGCAACTGGCAGGTGCGCTATCAGCCAGCAATTATCTGCGCCTGACAGGGGCAACACTAGTCGCTCTCACGCAATCAGCCTGCACAGCAGAGCAAGAAGGTACAGCATTCCTGGTTTTTGGTGCGGACGAAGCTCGAGATTTCGCGTCGATGGCAGCCCGCATCATTCCGACCACCGCTACGCCGGGCGCAACCGAAGCCGGCGTTATTCACTTTTTCGACAATGCATTTGCCGACCAAATGAGTGGCGACCTTGACCAAGCAAGATCAGGGCTGGCCGCCTTCAATGCGGCACTTGCTGATTCCGGGCATGCCGGACGGTTTGACGAACTAGCCGAGGATGCGCAGGACGAATTCTTGCGCAACCAGGAGTCCGGCGAATTCTTCGGTCTGGTTCGCGAAATGACCATCTTCGGATTCTTTGCTATGAGCAGCTATGGCGGTAATAAAGACCATGTCGGCTGGGACCTGATCGGTTTTGCGGGTCACCACGGCGCCTGGACCTACCCTTTCGGCTACTACGATGCGGAGTATGCGAAGGAGAATTCACATGGCGAATAGCGTGCAATTCAAAACTCGCGATGCGGTTGACTTCGTCATTATCGGTTCTGGCTCTGCCGGTGGGATTCTGGCCAAAGAACTCTCTACATCCGGCTTTGATGTTGTTGTTCTGGAGCAAGGTCCGTACCGCAAGGCATCCGACTTCACACACGACGAATTATCGGTCTTTAATCGCTACGAATTGTACGGTGGCGGCCAGGAAGTGCATGCGCAAACATTTCGGCACGATGCAAATGAAACGGCGACGATGCCGGCAGAGCCGCCCGTAGGTTATGCACGCGGTGTTGGTGGCAGCAGCGTGCATTTCACCGCCAATTTCTGGCGCTTCCGCCAGAGCGACTTCAAAGAGCGCAGCCTGTTGGGTTCTATTTCCGGCACCAACTTCGCAGATTGGCCGATCACGTATGAAGAACTCGAGCCTTATTACACCAAGGTTGACTGGGAAATAGGTATATCGGGCGCGCCTGGACCGTTTGACGCACCGCGATCGAGGCCGTTTCCGCTGCCGCCGATGCCGATCAAGTCCTCGGGCGTGCTCTTGGAGAAAGGTGCCAAGGCGCTGGGTTTGCACGCGCAAGTAGAACCGCTGGCGATATTGTCGCAGCCGCACAATGGCAGACCGGCCTGCATCAGCTGTGGTTTTTGTATGGGCTTTGGCTGCGAGGTCGGCGCGAAGTCATCGTCGCTGTCCGCGATGATTCCGTTGGCAGAGGCCAGCGGTCACTGTGAGATCCGGCCGGATTCGGTCGTAATCCGTATCGATACTGACGACGCGGGCCGCGCCAATCAGGTGGTCTATCTGGATAAGGATGGCAACGAGCAGGCACAAAAAGCCAAGGCTGTGGTGCTGTCTGCCAACGGTGCTGAATCGGCTCGCCTGCTATTGATGTCGCAAAGTGCGCGGCACCCGGATGGTCTTGCGAACTCCAGTGGCTTCGTCGGCCGCAATCTAATGCACAACGCACATGGCCTTGCGAACGGCGTTTTTGAGCATCCACTGAATGACTACAAGGGCGTGCAGGTAACGCGCGTCATTCATGACTTCTATGAGAATGATGAGAAACGCGGCTTTTATGGCGGCGGTGGTATTGATGCCCGACCTTTGTTCTCTGCAACGCCGATCTGGCATGCGCAACGCGGCATGCCATTCGATACTCCGAGCTGGGGCGCCAAGTGGAAAGATGAGATTGCGCATAATTTTACGCGCCAGATGTCGGTCGTCGGCGGTACGACGTCGCTGGCGTTGGATAGCAACAACATCACTCTGGATCCACAGAGCAAAGACTTTTGGGGGCGCCCGGCTATTCGCGAAACGTATCGCGACCATCCCGATGACGTGTCCATGGCCGGATTTCTCGCGGATCGGGCAGTTGAATTACTGGATGCTGCAGGCGCAGAAAAAATCTGGCGCCGTCCGGATCATTTAAGCAACGGCGGCGTGCACCTTCTTGGCACCTGCCGTATGGGCGATAACCCGGCAACGTCCGTAGTGGACAGCTCACATCGCAGCCACGACGTGCCGAACCTGTTCATCTGTGACGGCAGTAGTTTTGTAACCTCGGGTCGCGGTCAACCGACCATGACAATCATGGCATTGGCGTTCCGTGCTGCAGACCACATCAAGGCGGCCGCAACCGCTGGCGATATTTAGACAAAGGCTTTCGATATGAAAAAACTAACTATGATTCTGGCTGTGCTTTCGCTTGCCGGCTGCGCTGTGTCGGTTGGCTCCAACAATAAGGCAAAAGAAACGGCCAATTCGTCCGACGTTGAATGGCTCAATCCGCCCGGCACCGACACGACTAATCGTCCTTACTCAACGGCGGTTCGGGTCGAAAATATGTTGTACCTCTCCGGCGCGCTGGGCATCGTACCCGGCACAAGAGCGCTTGCTGAAGGCGGCATTCAAGGTGAGACGCGACAAACGCTCGAGAATATTTCAGCATCACTGGAGATGTTCGGTTCATCCATGGAGCGGGTCGTGAAATGCACCGTGTATCTGGCCGACATCGAAGAATGGGGTGCGATGAACGAGGTCTACATGACCTTTTTCCCGAACAAGCCTGCACGCAGTGCGGTAGGCAACATCGGTCTCGGTCTGGATGCTCGAATTGAAATCGAGTGTATGGCGGTTATTGACTAAGCAATAAATCGCGGCGCTTCGACAGCGCCCGGATGCGTCGCTTGTCGAGTACGTCGCCGAGCGTCTCCTGCAGCAGATCGGAGTCCAGCGATTTCATAGCCATCTGCCAGGAGCGACCAATCCTGACGCGCCCATCTCTGAATCGTGTCGATTCAGATGTCGACGTTGTGAACGCACTGTCATAGCCGATGAGCATCAATTGCCAGGTGCTCATATTGTAGAGAATCGTATCCGCGCTGCGCGCGTCATTGGCCGCGAGCGTGTCAAATATCATCATGGTCGTCCATTGCACCGGCAACGGACACCACGCACCGCCGCCGCTTTTCTCAGCCTGTCGTTGTTTTTCGTCCATAGATCTGGCTGGCATGAACTGCAGGGCTCCTTGCTCTCCCTTGTACTCGCGCATGACCGTCACCGGAACCATGTCCAGCTTCAAGAGGCGGTCAAGCCTGTAGGCCGCTACCTCCGGATAGATACCCTTGCGTTTTGACTCGATGAAACGCACGTCCAGTGACTGGCCATCAGTTGTTACCTGAATTCGATCTTCGTCATCCGCGCTCGCCGACACGATCTCCCCATGCCGCAGCATGTCTTCAATTTCGTCTGCCGACATCGGCCTGCCGGGGCGTGATCCAACTTTGCGCGGACTCACTGTGGGCGCCAATCCTTCGGATCCGTCTTCATTGAGAACAGAAATGTTGCCGTTCTCGACGATCAGCGCATGGCCGCGACCCTTGTAATAGCTATTGTTCATGCCGGTATCAACTTCAATAACGCGTCCGTCCAGGCGCTGCATAACTTCTCTATTCGGCGTGGGCGTATGTCCTACCACTACTCTCGCCGCCCCGATTTTCTGCAATGCAGCCTCTATGCGATCGCCTTCAATCAGTTCGCTACAGTAGGTGTGGCCGCGGTACCAATGCGGGCTCTGATACGAAAATAGTGGATCGTTCAGTCGCCGAATATCGGCCATTGCCTCGATCACAATTGGGCCATCGGCCAGCATTGGACTTATCCTGTCGACAAGAGCCTCGTGATTTCTATTCGGGTCGGTCGGCAACAATAATTTCTTGTCGATCAATACGTTCAGCTGCCGAGCGTACAAAGAGACATCATCCATCAGATCGCCATTTATACCCTGCAATCCAGTATCAGCGACCATCGGCGACAGCCCACCGTGCACGAAAGCAATACCATTGACCACGACGATCATCGGCTTGGACAGCAACCAGCTACCGTATTGGCCGTCCGGTGCGAATGCTTTTCGGTGCGCGAAAAAACCAGCAGGATAGGACTTGTCAAATTGCGCGCGCGACTCCTCAATACTCTGACCGGGCAACTGGCGCATGGCTCGATGCGCCGTAAACCAATAGTCGCGTTCCTCAGCAATCTCTTCGTCGGCGAACGCAGCATACTCACCTGCATGTACGTAGCGAACATCGCCGACTATGTTCATGATCTCGTGATTTCCGACCAGAACATGCACCATGCCGCCGGCCGGCACAGCCTCTTTCTCGAGGCGTATCAACAGATCCATCGCGGCGCGCGAGCCGGGACCTCGATCGAGTATGTCGCCAACCAGGACAAAATGCGTACTGCCGCCGGACCAGGCGAGTGCGTCGTCGATAACCTTCGCGCCTTTTAACGTCGCCACCATAGCGTTGTAGTCGCCATGAACGTCGCTAAACGCGACAATGCGATCGACATCATTGAAATGCCATTCATCCGCTACGGCCGGCTGCGTTAGCACAGCCAACGCAAACAAGCAGATACCGGCTTTTTTGAGAAAGTTCGTCAAATTATTTCCAGACCACGTCGCGATTCCTATACGAACATTGCCCTATGATAGACTCTTCGCGCAACTCCGAATACTTAAAAATGGCCTAAAAAAATGAATATACGAGCATGTTTTTTGGCAGTACTGGTCTGTATTGCGTGTGCAGGGAATGCTCGCGGGGCTGCGCCTGGCGCCCCCGATCCGCTTTTTGCCGACGACAGTATTCTCGACGTAAGAATCGTTGCTCCCTTTAAGCAGATAATGAAAGAACGGCCTACTGACGACGTCGACAACAATGACAATGACCCGCAGGGTACGTTCTCGTTTGTCTCGGCAGATGGTCGCAATGTTGAGTTTGACGTCAAAATTGTCACCCGCGGCAACAATCGACGCCGTAAAGATGTCTGCCCGTTCGCGCCGTTACGCCTCGATTTCAAGAAAGATGATCTCGACGACACTCTGTTCGATAAACAAAACAAACTTAAGCTGGTAACGCATTGCAACAATGGATCGAAGAACTACCAACAGGCCGTCATCAGAGAGTACCTGGCCTATCGAGTACTCAACGCCATGACGGATATCAGCTTTAGGGTGCGTTTACTGCGCATGACCTACGTTTACAGCGACAAGGGCAACGACGAAGAAGTCACATATGCGTTTTTGATTGAAAGCAAAGCACGACTGGCGAAACGCATAGGGCTTGACCAGCAGAATCTCAACGCAATGAGCGTGACATTGCTGGACCAGGAGTATACGAATCTCACCTCCGTTTTTGAGTACCTGATCGGCAATCTCGATTTTTCGCCTGTTATAGGAGCAAGCGGTGCAACTTGTTGTCACAATTACGCATTATTCAGTGCTGACCGCCAAACGTATTGGTCTATACCTTACGATTTCGATCTGACCGGTTTCGTCGAAGCGCCACACCACAATCTGAACCCAAAATTCAAGCAGCGCAATGCGCGGCAACGAGTTTATCGCGGGCGTTGTTACAATCAGGAATATGTGCCCGCTACCCTGCAAAAATTCAGAGACCAGCGCGCCGATATTGAAGCCGTGACTGCGGAGCAGTCAGAACTGGACAAGAGCACTCGAAAACGCATCGACTCCTACATCAAGAGCTTCTATAAGCTATTGGACAAGGAAGACAAACTGGTCAAACAGTTTGCCGATGACTGCGTCGCTTAGATGGTGTAGACGGGATCGGTGTCGATAGCGCGCGTCTGCAACCAGTCATCGATGATCTTACTCATGCGCGGGTGGATGAGATAGCCAACCGAACTATGCGGGTTGGACTTACCAAAGCGCACCGCCAAATTGTAAACGCAATAATCCTGCACCGCGCTCACCGCATGTTGCTTCAGCATGCTCTTGAAATCATCCGCCAATGTATTGTCATGACAGGTGTAGTCGTCTTCCGCCGCCACATTGTGCCAGGTGACTACGTTCTTCGGATAGGAAACCGGCTCACCATCCGCGCCCATTAAACGCTTGCGAATAGAGTTGTCACCCAGTGGTGCTCCAAGCGTGACCCAGGTATCGATTTTACAGTCGCCATATTTTGCTACGAATCGCTCGTCGTGCGACAGCTGCCAAAGTACGTCGTACACAACTACACAGCCGGTTCCATGCGATACCAGCATGACGCGATCACCTCGATCTAACAGCTTGCACAGCTCATTGCGCACACGTTCGCGAACTTTTTCTGTGTATGCCGACTCGGCGACCAGATATTCCGCAAAATCAGGCGACAGGCGCGACACCAGAAATCTTGTCAGTCCCAGCACGCCGCACAGTGGTGCGATGATGTTTGCGAAGAATTCCGGTACGGCAGTCTTTCCCGGCAAACAGTCGTACTGACGTATACCGAATCGTTTGCGGGCGTCGATACTGCGCAGCTCCGTTAGAGCGTTATTGCGATCGCCCATATCAACTTGATCGTCGTACTCGCGATTCTTTGCACGCAGCAGTTCATTGCTCAAGTCACCGTAATAGGCGAGATTGACGGCAACCTTATCGTATACATGCAGGTTTTCAGAGTAATCACGTTCGACACCAGCGCGCAAAGCTGCACGACAGACATCCGACAATAACTCAGCCGGCGGCTTGAAATCTCTGCCGTGCACCATCAGCAAGCTATTGGTACTAATCGTAGTCTTCCTCGCCGCCGTCGCGTCTGGTCATCATGGTCAGGAAAGGGCCTGACAAAGTCTTGCCGTACTCGAGCTTCCAGATTACCAATGTACAGATTACGAATGAGAATGAAATGACCGTCGCAATGCCGAGCGCGCCTATACCTGAACCAAGCCCGATCGCGATGGCGACGAAAATGTACATCGCATCGGATGGCTGACGCAACGTAAAACGAAACCGAACCGCGGCAACCACGCCGGCCAGGCTGAAAGCGAGTGCGAGGCTGTTCAGCACAATCATTGATATTCCGGTTACAACTACCGGCAGAATCATGATCGTTTGCAGGAACGATTGATCAATCCAGCGTGCCCTGCTGGTAATGAAGTAAACCCAGGAGACCGGCACGGCGAGGAGAACTGCGCCGAAACTTGCGATCAACAGCCGAATCGGGCCGACCGTCGAATGGATACGTTCCTCAACGCTGGAGTACACCGGCTCGAACTTGTCACTCATGCCTTCCAGGTCTTCTACGCCACCCACGGGAAAATACGCTTCCAGGCCCGGGAATTGCTCTATCAAGAACAGTATGCCCACGACCAGAATGGTGTAATACATCACAATAAGTGTGAGCGGTATTAGCAAACCACCGGATTTTCGCATTGCTTTTCCTCCCCCTGCAGAAACAACAACATACAGTCGCTATATGGTGACAGCAAATGCCAAGCGTTACCTTATTTTCGATGATAGGCTATGCGGCGTTTTTGGACCGAATCTATTGCCATGACTAAAGCTACTCAATTGCTTGGAATCAGCAACGCCATCGTCGACATTCTTGCGCATGTTGAGCATGCACTGATCTCTGAGATGGGGATCGCGCCAGGCTCGATGAACCTGATCGACGCACAACGGGCCGGCGAGATCTACGCCATGATGGGCCCGGCAACGGAGATGTCCGGCGGCTCAGTAGCAAATTCGATTGCCGGGTTCGCGAATTTGGGCGGCGACGCTGCTTACATCGGCCGCGTCCACGCAGATCAGTTCGGCGAGGTATTCAATCACGACATGCGCTCTCTCGGCATCGACGTGCGGCTGACTCCGAGTACCGAGGGTGCTCCTACCGCACGCAGTCATGTACTCATCACCAGCGATGGGCAGCGCACCATGAATACTTACCTGGGTGCATGCACCGAGCTATCCGCAAGCGATATTTCCGCAGAAACTGTTGGTACGCCTAAGGCCATCTTGCTGGAAGGCTACGTTTGGGACTGCCCGGAAGGTCCGGCGCTGGCGAGAAAAGCCATCGATATCGCGCATCAGGCCGGCGCGGCCGTAGCCCTGTCTTTATCGGACTCATTTTGCGTCGAACGACATCGCGATTCTTTCGAAGACTTCGTCAGAAACGGTGTCGATATCGTTCTGGCCGATGAAGACGAGATCAATCAGCTCGTACAAACCGACTCTTTCGACGCTACTCTCGAAGCCCTCAAGTCGTATGACAATCTGTTTGCGATCACGCGCTCACAAAAGGGCTCGGTGATTTTGCACGGCGACCAACATGTCGTTCAGGCAGCCACCCCGGTGGAAACTGTTGTGGACTCAACCGGTGCCGGAGATGCTTATTCAGCTGGCTTCATGTTTGGCTGGGCCAATGACTACTCACTAGCCGAATGCGCGCGCCTGGGTACTTATTGTGCAACTACAGTGATTCAACAGCTCGGTGCGCGTATTGAGCCAGGACTGCTGGACAACTATTCCTGAGAGTTCGACTCATATTGGCGTATTAGAACGCTAAGTATATCCGGCGGAATTTCTCCGTCACGGTAATTTAAGTAGGCGTAGCGCTCTCGGATATCTGCAACCCAGGCCACATTCATTGGTTTTTGCCTATTTGCGTTGCAGAACGTGATGTATTGCCCTAATTGGCGCTGAATTTCGTAGTAGGTGGCGCGGGGGTCTTCGAGTACGCGATAGCAGTCGCCGCTGACGAGTATCTTGCGGCCGATATTGTCAGTCTCAACGTTCTCCCAAATGGGCTTCTTGACCGGTGCTTCAGATGGCCGAAAGTTAATCGCCGCCTGACGGCGTTTTTCATCGAATGCGGCGTGCATGGAGTCGACGTGATTCGCCGTCGTCACCGCTTCCTGAACAGCGCTCTCTGCGTCGGCGTACCAATCCGTGACTTGCGATTCCGCCGGCTCTACTACCTCTGCCAACTCCGCGGGTTCGACGAGCTCGACAGGCTCAATAGGATCGACCACCGCTTCTGGCTCCGCCAGCTCCTCTGACACAGCAGGCTCGGCTGCTGGGGGCTCAGTATCCACCAGGAGCCGCAGCTCGATCTTCTTAAGCTGTAACACCGGTAGCGGAGAGAATTTCACCAAGAGGAGCAGTGCAGCAAGTAGCAACACGGCGACACCCATACTTACAGCCAGCCGCGGCCTGACCTGTTGTTGCCATACAGGCCGGTCGGGAAGCGCCTGGTGCGGTCTAGACACCGATAGGGTGCCAGGTCGTTTTCACTTCCTGTGTGTCACGTACCAGATACGGATGTTGCGAAGAATTGTCTGTCCAGTTGACGTCGGTACGGCGAATGACACGCTTGATATTATCGGCTGCCGCTTCCTGCACTGCCTGCGCCATCTTCTTGTCGCCATCGCAATAAACCACGGCATTGACGTCCATATGCGATGCGAAATGACTGCTCAGTTCCGACCGAAATCCGGTCAGGATATTGACGACGCCGCCTGGCACGTCCGACGCATGTAAAACTTCTGCAAAACTAACTGCGCATAGAGGCAGCGATTCAGATGCCAACACCACACAGGAATTGCCGCCAACAATAGCCGGGGCGATGTTCGAAACCAGGCCCAGCAGGCCGCTGTCTTCCGGCGCGAGAATCGCGACTACGCCGGTTGGCTCGAGAACGGAAAAATTAAAATGCGCGGAGCTAACCGGATTCACCGAGCTGAATACCTGCTGATATTTGTCAGCCCATCCGGCGAAATACACCAGTCTGTCGATGGCAGCGTCGACTTCTTTCTCAGCGGCCCTCGCAGCCACTCCCTGCAGCCGCAATTCGCTAACGAACTGCTCACGGCGTCCTTCCAGCATCTCTGCAATACGATACAGAATTTGGCCCCGCAGGTAGGCGCTAGCCTTGGCCCAGCCGGCTTGTGCGCCGCGCGCCGCAACCACCGCATTACGAAAGTCCTTGCGACTACCGCGACAAATATTAGCGATAACGGCACCCTTCTTGTCTTCCAGCGGGTAGTAGCGCGCTGATTCAGTGCGCGGAAACTTACCGCCGATGTAAATCTTGTAGGTCTTGGCAACCGCAAGACGTTCATTACCAGGTTTCGCTGCTTTCGCCATGATCAACCCTCCAACTTCAGGTAAGCATCGAGCCCGTGCATGCCACCTTCTCGCCCAACGCCACTTTCTTTGTAACCGCCAAACGGCGATGTCGGATCAAACTTGTTAAACGTATTCGCCCACACAACACCAGCGCGAAGGCTCTGCGTCATTTTGAATATTTTGGAGCCCTTGTCGGTCCAGACGCCTCCCGATAATCCGTAGGGTGTGTTGTTGGCTTTGGAAATCGCTTCGTCAAATGTTCGGAATGTTTGAATTGCGAGCACAGGACCGAAAATCTCTTCCTGAACAACGCGATTCGACTGCGCAACGCCCGTGAAGATAGTCGGTCGACACCAATAACCCTGCTTCGGAACACG